>LSQX01281259.1_pt1 | contig 11194 bp, 8 predicted proteins | sample 654561 | NCBI WGS metagenome assembly LSQX01 (sample SAMN04489861, study PRJNA283612) | anaerobic digester metagenome | isolation source: 4 biogas reactors fed with cattle manure at either 37C or 55C with and... | place: Denmark: Kongens Lyngby | collected 2014 | reverse complement strand
TAGTACTTATTGAAAAATCAATAAGGGCATTTTCGCTACTTGAATCTTTGGTACTATCGGGTTGCCCGTTTGTATTTAAAGGTGGTACAGCATTAATGCTTCACTTGGATAGTGCAAAGCGACTTTCAATTGATATTGACATCATTTGCCCTCCCGGCACAGACATTGAAGAATTTGTACAGAAGCATGCTCAAGAATACGGTTTTGGCGATATAAGATTAGTCGAACGAGCTACAGCACACAACGTCCCGAAAACACATGCCAAATTCTATTATCAAGTAACCTATATTACCAATACCAAAACAGAATCTATTCTGCTAGATGTATTGTTCGAGGATATTCATTATCACGAAATTGAGCAGCTGCCTATTCAAAGCCGTTTCTTAAAATTAGAAGGTGACCCTGTCCTCGTTCATGTTCCGAGTAAAGCTGATATGCTGGGTGATAAACTTACTGCTTTCGCTCCAAACACTACTGGTATTCCTTACTTCAAAGGAGAAAAAGATTGCTCTATGGAAATCATAAAGCAGCTTTTTGATATTGCCTCTTTGTTTGATGTAACCACCGATTTAAGTTTGGTTACCGCAACGTTCCAAAAGTTTGCCACAGTTGAACTGCAATACCGAAATCTTGATCCTGAAAACATTACTCAGGTACTTGATGATATTTTTGAAACTTCACTCTGTATATGTTTGAGGGGTCAGGTAGAGCCTGACACTTTCAAATTACTTCAGTCGGGAATAAAAAGAATACAAAGTTTTATCCATAGTGAAAAATACAATATCGATAGTGCCATTACTAACGCATCTAAGGCGGCATATCTTTCTGTGTTAATTGCTAATGATGCAACAACCATAGTCCGTTTTGACCCTCAGAATATTGAACCTTTAAGAGATGCCGTAATTAGTAAGCCTTTAAATATAAAGCTCAACAAACTCAAGAAATCCAATATTGAAGCATTCTTTTATTGGAATGAGATAAATAAAATTATTTCTTCTCATCCTCAAGATGGTACGTAATTATATACATACAAGTAAATGTAAGATCAACCGAATGCTAATCGATATTACCTTCAATTTCCACTCAGACTCCAAAGGAGGCGATCCGGACTGTAAAAGCCCTACCCTCCACAAATACCATAAAATTTGAAATACAATAGCCTTACTACGTCGACTCAACTATCGGCAGATATACCCTTTTCCTAGGTAAGCGTATAACATTCAAGATACGTTCAATTGATGATAGCGCTGTATGGGTACTGGCTGTAGCGCTTGTTAGGATACCGGAAAATTGTGGGAAAAGACTGTAGGTATAAGCTATAACCTTTGTCATGCGGCTCTGAGTGAGCAAGGCTTTATAGTTGTTATTAAGCCGTTTTTCAAAGGGTACTAGTATGGGATACATTTTCATGTACCGTAATGTTTTCCTTTCTATAGCAAAGAGAGATTGGATCTCAAGTAAAGCTTAGGTTGTCAGCATATAGTGCATATGCCCAACAACCCAGATTCAGTTAATCATCAAATCTAAATAGAATGAATTTTGGCTATTTGTTGTTCGAAAAATATCATCAACAAATATTGTTTATCAAAGAAATAACTGCTAAATTTAGTGCTACGTCATGTTTTGACGGGGTCACATAATAGCTTTGAATCAAATTTAATATATACAATAAAAAAAGCCTACAATAATTTAAAACATTGGATTCGATAGCACACATAAAATTGGATGATTCCGGCAATTTCAAGATTCAAAATCTTTTCGAACATCTTTCCGGTACCGCTAAGTTATGTGCAAAATTCACTTCCAATTTTTGCAATGGAGAATGGGGATGGTTATTGGGATTATGGCATGATTTAGGGAAATATTCTGACGAGTTCCAAGAATATATTAAAATAAACTCTGGATTTCAAGAAGGTAATAAATTAGGCAAAACAGATCACACATCTGCAGCAGCAATTTTGGCAAAAGAACTATATCCAGATTTGTGGCCTCCCATATCTTATTGTATAGCAGGACACCATGCTGGTCTGCATAATTGGTTACCGGAGCCGGGTATATCTGGTGATTTAAGCAGCAGGTTACAAAAACAAGAGTTTTTAGATAAAATAAGGGCAAAGATTCCATCTGATCTTATTGAAAAAGTGAATCTAAATCTACCAACAGGTAAGAAGATTAATCCAAAGCAAATCCATTTATGGATAAGAATGCTTTTTTCGTGTTTGGTAGATGCCGATTATTTAGATACTGAAAGATTCATGAATCCTGAGTCCTTTGAGAGGAGAGGAAAATATGATGCTTTCAGTGTGTTAAACGAACGTTTTAGAAACTTCATGAATGGAATGGTAAAGTCGGCGGCAACTACAAAAGTAAATTCCATACGAAATAAGATACTTAACGATTGTATCGAATCTGGTTACTTAGAGCCAGGTTTCTTTTCCATAACTGTTCCCACTGGTGGTGGAAAAACGTTGTCATCTATGGCATGGGCGTTAATCCACGCATTAAAATATAATAAATCTCGAATAATTTTAGCTATCCCATATACAAGCATCATTACTCAAACGGCTCAGATTTATCGCTCTATATTTGGTGATGAAAATGTGATTGAACATCATAGTAATATTGATGATGACCTCAACTCGCAAAAACAAAAACTGGCAACCGAAAATTGGGATGCTCCAATTATTGTCACAACAAATGTTCAACTTTTCGAGTCTCTATTTTCCAATAAAACTTCCCGTTGTCGGAAACTTCATAATTTAGTAAACAGCATAATAATACTGGATGAGGCTCAAATGTTACCTCCCGAATTTTTAAATCCTATCCTTACCATATTAAAAGGATTAGTAGATGACTACTCGGTGTCAATTCTATTTTCCACCGCAACCCAGCCTGCACTAACAGGACGGATTGGTGGCAATGGGCAATTTGCATTTGAAGGAATAGCTAAAACTTCAGTTCGGGAGATAGTAAATGATATTGACAAGTTGGCACTCAACCTTAAAAGAGTTAAAGTATATGTTCCTGATGATATCTCTCGAACTACCAATTGGGAAACCATTGCTGATGAGCTTTTACAGCATAGGCAAGTGCTTTGCATAGTTAATACAAGGAAACAATGTCGAGAGCTCTATGATTTAATGCCTGAAGACACCATACATCTGTCACGTCTTATGTGTACTGCTCATATTATGGATTTAATCAATGAAATAAAATACCGGTTAAAAGAGAATCTGCAAGTAAGAGTTATCAGTACTCAATTAATTGAAGCAGGAGTTGATATTGATTTCCCTGTGGTTTACAGGGCTATTGCCGGCTTAGATTCAATTGCACAATGTGCCGGTCGTTGTAATAGAGAAGGTAAGCTTAACTATAAAAACAAACTTGGGCAAATGAAGGTTTTTATTCCTTCTAAAGGAACTCCCATCGGGTTGATACGCAAAGGTGCCGATACTTTTAAAGAAATATTGGTAACCAAATCCAATAATGAAGATGAACTATTGCAGCCGCAAGCTTTTCTCAAATACTTTCAGTTGTTATATAACAAGATTGACAATTTTGATAAAGCCAACATTCAAGATAGTTTGTGGAAAGATGCCTATTTAATGCAATTTCAATTTGCAACAGCCGCACAGGATTTTGTGTTAATTGACGATAAAGGATCCAAAACAATCATTGTTGAATATAAAGAGGGTACTGATTTAATCCATCTTTTTAAAAAGAATGGCCCTGATCCTTGGTTGCTGCGTAAGTTACAGCGTTATTCTGTTTCTGTTAATGAACGTGATTTTAAAGAATTAAAAAATTCAGGTTTAATTGTAGAGCTACATGGTTGTTGGGTTCAGGATTATCACAACTTATACAGCATTCACTCAGGAGTACAATTAAATGGTAAATGGTTAGAAGAAATAAATATTATATAAAAATATCATGGAATTTTATAATAAGGAATTTTGCATTGAAATATGGGGTGATTATGCTTGCTTTACACGACCCGAAATGAAGGTTGAACGAGTAAGTTACGATGTAATCACTCCTTCGGCAGCACGCGCCATTTTCGAAGCTATCTTTTGGAAACCGGCAATCCAATGGAAGATAAAAAAAATTGAGGTTTTAAATCCTATTAGATGGGTTTCTGTACGTCGGAATGAAGTTGGTAAATTAATGAGTAATAGATCAAAACATATTTTCATTGAAGAAAACCGTCAGCAAAGAGCCGGGCTTTTATTGCGTGACGTTGCTTACCGGATTTATGCCGAAATTGATTTTACACCTTTACGCAAACGCAACAGGGTTGAAACTCCTGAAGAACTAAAAGGCCAAAAGGAGAATGAAATTTTAAAGAAAACGGAAAACCCGGGTAAGTACAACGCCATATTCGAGCGCAGAGTAAAAAAAGGGCAATGCTTTAACCAGCCTTATCTTGGATGTCGGGAGTTTTCATGTAATTTCAAATTAGTAGAATTTCCGGAAGGAGAAAGAATTAAGCCTATCAATGAAACTCGAGATCTGGGATTTATGCTTTACGATATGGATTTTTCTGAGGAGAAAGACCCTAAACCTATGTTCTTCAGAGCACAACTCAAAAAGGGAGTAATTGAAGTTCCACCAATGGAAAGCGAGGAGGTTCGCCGATGATTTTACAAGCACTATACGACTACTACCAGCGTAAAGCTGCAGATCCAGAAAGCAATATTGCGCCAAGTGGATTTGAACGTAAAGATATACCATACATAATCGTTATTGATTATCAGGGTAAATTCGTTAATCTTGAAGATACCAGAATTGGTGAGGGAAAACAAAAAAGAGCTAAATCGTTTTTAGTAATCAAAACCAAAAGTCGAACAGGTTCTAAAGCAGCCGATACAGCTAATGTTTTTTGGGATCACTGGGGTTATGTTCTTGGGCAACCTAAAAATGAAACCGATAAGGCAAAAAAAGATGCATGTAAACAAAATCACTCTTTTATCTCTCTGATTAGACAACTATCAGAAAAATATTCTAATAATAATCAATTTAAAGCAGTTGCAAAGTTTTATGAACAAGAAGAAAATATCCAAAACCTTCTTAAGCATGAAAACTGGGCAGAGTGTTATAAAATACCGGGGTGCAATCTTTCATTCAGAGTTGCAGGTGAAACTATAATTGTTGCCGAACACTATAACCTCCATGATGAGGTTAACGCCACAGAAGATGCTGACGAATCTCAACAAATACAAACCAATACAGGTGTCTGTTTAATAACAGGAGAAAAGTTACCCATCGCTACTCTTCATTCAGCCACTTCAATACCTGGTGGTAAAAGTGGCGGCAAGCTTGTAGGTTTCCAAAAAAAATCAGGATACGACTCTTATTATAAAGAGCAAGGAATGAATGCACCTGTCTCAAAAAAAGCCGAAGATGCTTACACTACAGCACTCAATGTTTTGCTTGGAAAGGATTCTAAGAATAAATTTAGAATCTCTGATACATCTGTTCTATTTTGGGCTCAGAGTCAAGATGAATTCGAAAACCAATTTGCATCATTCTTCGCTGCTCCATCAAAAGATGATCCCGACCAAAACATACGAGTAGTAAAGACTCTATTTGAGTCTATTCACACAGGGAAACTTAATACTGATAGTGATAACCAATTTTATATCCTAGGGTTAACTCCCAATGCAGCACGGATTTCAATAAGATTCTGGAGGACAGGAAAGATTGTTGATTTTGCAATAAACATTGCAAAGCACTTTGAAGATCTGGATATAGTAAAAGAAATGAATACGGACAAGGAATATTTCTCCCTTTTCAATTTGCTCGCCAATATATCTTTTGATTTTAAAGTAGATAACATTCCGCCAAATCTTGCCGGAAAAATCATTGAAAGCATTCTTGATGGCACTAAATATCCTGATACTATGCAACAGCAGTGTATAAGGCGTATAAGAGCCGAACAACATGTTAACCGTATTCGTGCGGCAATACTCAAAGCATACTTAAACAGAAGTAATAATATTTATAATATAAATGAAAAACGTATAACAATGGCACTCGACCTAGAAAACAAAAATCAAGGCTACTTATGTGGTCGCTTGTTTGCAGTACTCGAGAAAATTCAAGAGAATGCACTACCAAGCATTAATGCAACTATTAAAGACCGTTACTATGGTGCTGCTTCAAGTACTCCCGTTACTGTATTCGGGCGGTTATTAAATCTCTCCAATCACCATTTAGCAAAATTAGATGGTGGGAGCAAGATCTATTACGAGAGGTTGATTCAGCAAATTATAAGCGGCATTAGCAGCAATGGACTACCTTCTCATCTTTCCTTAGACGACCAAAGCCGTTTTGCTATTGGTTATTATCATCAACGTCAGGATTTATTTACTAAAAAAATAAAAACAACTAAAGAATAGGAGATTATACTATGAGTAAATTAATTAAAAACCGATACGATTTTGCCTTACTTTTCGATGTTACCGATGGTAACCCCAATGGAGACCCTGATGCAGGTAATCTTCCAAGGGTAGATGCTGAAACTGGCATGGGGTTAGTTACAGATGTTTGTCTTAAACGTAAAGTGAGGAATTTTGTGCAAATGGTTAAAAATGCCGAAAGACCATTTGATATTTTTATAAAAGAAAAAGCAATTTTGAATACATTGATTGATGAATCTCATGAGCAAGATGAGGTAAAATCAGAAGATAGAGCTGGTGATAAAACCGAAGCCGCAAGAAAATGGATGTGTGCCAATTATTACGATATTCGCACCTTTGGTGCTGTCCTAAGTACTGGTAAAAATGCAGGTCAAGTTCGTGGTCCTATTCAGTTTACCTTTGGTCGCTCAATTGATCCGGTTGTTGCATTGGAGCATAGTATAACTCGTATGGCTGTAGCCACTGAAGCTGAAGCCGAAAAACAAGGCGGTGATAACCGTACCATGGGGCGTAAATTCACAATTCCTTATGGTCTTTATCTTTCTAAAGGATTTATCTCTGCCCATTTAGCAACACAAACTGGCTTTAATGAAGATGATCTTTCCCTTTTCTGGGAAGCATTAAAAAATATGTTCGACCACGATCGTTCTGCAGCTAGAGGAATGATGAGTACTTGCAAATTGATTGTATTTAAGCACTCTACAGCTTTAGGAAATGCACCTGCACATCAACTATTTGATGCTATAAATATCGAACGAAAAGATGCAACTAAACCTCCAAGAGCATTTTCCGATTATATTGTTAAAATAGATAAAACTTTAATACCTGCAGATGTTGAGATGATTGAAATGGTATAATTTGATGTTATCTGTTTAACGGAAACTTTAAATGAAGATTTAATATGTATTCCGACGACAAACTTTTAATGATTTCAGGTATTCAACATTTCGCTTTTTGTGAAAGGCAATGGGCATTGATACATATTGAACAACAATGGGCCGAAAATATGCGAACCGTAGAAGGTAATCATATGCACAATCGGGTCGATAATCCATTTGAAAATGAAACACGAAGAAATGTAATTACTCTGCGTTCGGTTTCATTAGTTTCATATCAATTAGGGTTATATGGTGTTGCCGATTTGATAGAGTACATTAGAGTTGATAATACAACAGGAGTTTCTTTGAAAAATAAAACTGGCTTGTGGTTTCCCGTTCCTGTTGAATATAAAAGAGGTAAGCCAAAATTTGATGAGTGTGATGAGGTTCAACTTTGTGCTCAAGCTATTTGCATCGAAGAAATGTATAAAATAAACAGTCAAATTAATCTTAGAATAGATAAAGGTTATTTGTATTATGGAGAAACCAGACATCGTCATGAAGTGCTGCTTGACGATATATTAAGAACTAAAGTAGAAACATACTCTGCTAGTATGCATAAATTTTTTGAAAAAAAAATTACCCCGCGCCCAAAATACAAATCACATTGTAAATCTTGTTCTTTGCTCGAAATATGTAATCCAAAATTCTTTGACAAGCCACGTGTTGTAAATGATTATCTAAAAAATGTATTTGAAATAGATTGACGCAATGAGAAAACTTTTAAATACACTGTATATAACAACACCTGAGTCGTACATTTCACGGGATGGTGAAAATATTGTAATTAAAATAAACGATATTGAAAAATTTAGAATACCAATACATAATATAGAAGGAATTGTCTGTTTAGGTTATATGGGTGCTAGTCCTTCGGCAATGCATCTTTGTGCTGAACGTAACGTAGCGCTGAGTTTTTTAACTACTCAAGGCCGTTTTTTATGTAGAATTAACGGTCCGGTTTCTGGAAATGTCCTTCTTAGAAGACAACAATATAGGATAGCAGATAATCCCAATCAATCACTTCAATTAGCTAAACTATTTATAGCTGGAAAAATAGCAAACTGTCGAACAGTTTTACAGAGAACCTTACGAGAACAACAGTCAGAAAACAAATCATCTGAGCTGCAGTCAGCAATTAACTTGTTAGCTGTAAAACAAAAGCAAATTTCTCAAATACCTTCTGTTGAAATATTGAGAGGTATTGAAGGTGATTCAGCACAATGCTATTTTGGTGTGTTTAATCAATTAATCCTATCTCAGAAAGAAGATTTTTTCTTGAAAGGCAGAAGCCGTCGCCCTCCTAAAGATAATGTTAACTCATTACTCTCATTTGTTTATACTCTCTTAATGCATGAAGTTAAAGCTGCCCTAGAAAGTGTTGGTCTTGATCCGTGCGTTGGTTTTTTACATGTCGACAGGCCGGGTAGAGCAAGTCTTGCACTTGATATGATGGAAGAGTTTCGACCATATCTTGCAGACAGATTAGTACTATCATTAATTAATAGGAAACAGATTAATAAACGAGGATTTAAGAATAATGAAGCAGGTGGAATTTTAATGACAGACGAAACCCGAAAAGAAATAATAACTGCTTGGCAAAAACGAAAACAAAAAAAAATCCAACATCCATATTTACAAATAGCTATCTCCGTAGGTCTATTACCTTATGCGCAAGCAATGCTAATGGCGCGTTTTATTAGAGGCGATATTGATAATTATCCTGTATTTGTAAACAAATAGAAAGCAAACCTATGATGGTATTAATAACCTATGATGTTGAAACTAAAACGCAAGAAGGACGAAAACGTTTAAGAAAAATTGCAAAAGAGTGTGTTAATTACGGACAACGTGTTCAAAATTCAGTATTTGAATGTTTGGTTGATCCTGCTATTTTTACAGAATTACGTCATCGTCTAGAATCAATTTACAATCCTGAAACCGACAGCCTAAGATATTATTTTTTGGGCAATAACTTTAAAAATAGAATAGAACATGTTGGGTGTAAAGAAAGTTATAATCCTGAAGGAACACTGATATTATAGCTCCGCCTACCTTAAGCTCTCATTAAATCATAGGAGAATCAGCGATACTTGACGTTCATTTGGTTAGCTATATTCTTTAATTATTTTTTACCAATTCTATAAATATTTCATTACTTTAGCGGAAATGGAGCTTTACTCATCAAAGTTCTAATAACTTAACCACTCTACTGTCGCACCTCGCAAGGGGTGCGTGGATTGAAACAACAGGCTAACGCTTTGGTAAGTTCAACAGGTTAGTCGCACCTCGCAAGGGGTGCGTGGATTGAAACAAGGGTACTGTACATACACAGGGGATATATGAGGTCGCACCTCGCAAGGGGTGCGTGGATTGAAACATGATACTTGGCTTGCCGTTTATTGTAGCACACTGTCGCACCTCGCAAGGGGTGCGTGGATTGAAACGTTATCGCCTTTATAAAGGATGCGTTGCAATATGTCGCACCTCGCAAGGGGTGCGTGGATTGAAACGTTTAATCAATGCTCTATGTGAAGCTTCACTGTGTCGCACCTCGCAAGGGGTGCGTGGATTGAAACAGTGTTATGTATGTGGTTTGTATCCGTTTTGTATGTCGCACCTCGCAAGGGGTGCGTGGATTGAAACATGGGGACTGTTGTTGTTACGGGGGTAGTAACCGTCGCACCTCGCAAGGGGTGCGTGGATTGAAACATGGTGTCCATCACGTTCTCAACGGCAACACCCATGTCGCACCTCGCAAGGGGTGCGTGGATTGAAACCCCTGCTCCTTGTCCTCCCTGTACGATCCACACGTCGCACCTCGCAAGGGGTGCGTGGATTGAAACTGAGTAGTTCCAGCTTAAGAAATTTTCAGGAGCGTCGCACCTCGCAAGGGGTGCGTGGATTGAAACGTTATAGCTGTAACAATTGCTGTAATTACAATAGGTCGCACCTCGCAAGGGGTGCGTGGATTGAAACATTATCAAAATCCTACCATCCTCATAAACAATTTGTCGCACCTCGCAAGGGGTGCGTGGATTGAAACGGTCATGGTGCTTAATGCTTCCAGATCCATTCGTCGCACCTCGCAAGGGGTGCGTGGATTGAAACGGAAAATTGATAGTCTTTGGGCGGTATTACGAAAGTCGCACCTCGCAAGGGGTGCGTGGATTGAAACATATGAACACTGTTTTTTAAACGTGACCATTTAAGTCGCACCTCGCAAGGGGTGCGTGGATTGAAACCTGTGGTAGTCTGCTTTGTCTGAAAATTCCACGTCGCACCTCGCAAGGGGTGCGTGGATTGAAACAAACAGAACGTTATCATTCCTTTCCTCTCTCTTGTCGCACCTCGCAAGGGGTGCGTGGATTGAAACATGATAAGCCTTTGCTTTTGAATCTGCACTCTCGTCGCACCTCGCAAGGGGTGCGTGGATTGAAACCAAACTTTGGAATGACAACACTTCCAACCTCTGCGTCGCACCTCGCAAGGGGTGCGTGGATTGAAACTGATTCCAGAGAAAAAAGGAACATCTAATAACGTCGCACCTCGCAAGGGGTGCGTGGATTGAAACATGCCTACCAAGTGGCTTTCAGGCACACCAAGTCGGTCGCACCTCGCAAGGGGTGCGTGGATTGAAACATTAGGTTATCCGCCTTTTCCTTGCTCCCCAAGTCGCACCTCGCAAGGGGTGCGTGGATTGAAACAATCGGTGCTTCCCAATGGTCATCAACGGAAACCGTCGCACCTCGCAAGGGGTGCGTGGATTGAAACCTTGTGGAATCAATTAGCCATTTGTTGTATTTCGTCGCACCTCGCAAGGGGTGCGTGGATTGAAACCCCAATGTATCGTGTATACCACCCAAAAGCGTCCGTCGCACCTCGCAAGGGGTGCGT
>LSQX01178273.1_pt2 | contig 11194 bp, 4 predicted proteins | sample 654561 | NCBI WGS metagenome assembly LSQX01 (sample SAMN04489861, study PRJNA283612) | anaerobic digester metagenome | isolation source: 4 biogas reactors fed with cattle manure at either 37C or 55C with and... | place: Denmark: Kongens Lyngby | collected 2014 | reverse complement strand
GGTTGTGGGAGGGTTGGTTGGCGCGCCACCAGAACCACCGCCAGAGCCACCGCCCGAACCACTGCCAGAGCCACCGCCCGAGCCACCGGAACTTTCTTTTGAGATAGGGCCAACTGGCTGACTAAAGGCGGGCATGCCGGTAGAAGGCTCTCCTTCTGCTCCCGGGATGACCCTGAATTTAACATATCGATTGTAGTCGCTGTTGGTTAGGGTATAAGTGGTCTCGTTTGCTCCAGAGATCTCCTCATATTCTCCATTTTTTTCGCTTGATCTCAGCCACTGATAACCCGTTCCACTTTCAGCATGATCATTCATATTGGAATATTGATACGAAGCAGTTAATGTATTCCCAACCTTTGCAGAGCCTGATACGGACAGGTTCGTTGCGGTTGGAAGTGCATAAAAGTCTTTATCTTTCAGGTTCAGGTAATAGGATGCAAGAGGAGTATAATCTGTAGCCGGATCTTCTGTAATCGGATTGTTACCCAGGTATAAAACCTCCAATGTGTTAAGGCCTGAAAGCCCTGCAAGACTATCGATTTGATTGCCTTGGAGGAAAAGTGTTTCAATTGCAGGCAAGGTTTCAAGAGAGGTTAAATCGATAATTTCGTTATGGCTCAGGTCAAGATGACAAAGCTCGAGCATTGCGCTGAAATCAGCTGGCAGAGTACAGATTGCGTTTTCACTTGCATCAACTTGCCAAAGCATATCCAGATTGCATAGTGGACTGATATCTGCAATATCATTACCCCTCAAATCAAGAACTACCAGATCATACAGGTTCTGAAGCGGAGTCAGATCCGTAACCCGGTTGTTTCTTAACTCCAGTACCAAAAGGCTGTTGAAATATTCCAGGCCGTCAAGGGATTCTATGTCCAGGTCGCTTAAATCCAGTTTTTGAACAGCTTCAACGTCAGATGCATAAATGGCTTTGTCATCCGGCACATCCAATATATCACGGATGGCAGCCTCAAGGTTGGAGTCGGTAAACTCTATCACTATAGGCTGACCTGGTTCGTCCGGGATACCATATATGAAAAAATAGTCTCCTGTAAAAAGCCCCGTTTCATCTTCCACTTTAATGTAGTATCGGCCGGGTGTTAATGTTATATCATCCAATAAGGTTAAGTTTGAACTTACGATAGTATGATCGGTGTCGTATAATGTAATTCTGCAATCTGGCGAGCCCAGAGAAGCAGCCATGAAGTAGTATATATTTTCGGCTGTTACTTCGAAGGTAAAGTAATCCCGATCACCCTGATATTCCAGCGAAAAGATGTCGTAATAATCTATTCCTGGTTCAAGGTCCCAAAAGAGCAGTTCCTCTGCTCCGGTAATTGTGTTACTGATGTCATCATCCTGTTCGGGTACGGTGCATATGTTCAGATCAATGCCGGTGTGGCTGCCCTGGAGCATATCAATTAAGGTACAATCAGCTGGGTCCAGCGCGGTTATGTCGGCAGTTTTGTAAAAACCACAATTATAGTAAGCATCATTATCGGACAGGAGACAATAGTACAACATGTAATTTGTGTCGCGGATCGGATTCAGGTTATAAGGAATAGAAGTCACACCTGCAGGAATAGATAAAAATTTAAGGTCGTATTCGATCTGATTGTATTGGTTTAAGACTAATAGCAAGATTTCCAATTCATCTTCATACGGCTGATCAAGGATGATTTCCCCGGATAGACTGACATCATGAACCCGAATCGGATAATAATAATTATTCTTTGTCAGGATATAATTCTCCAGTTCCGCATCTGGATTCAGAGAGAAAAGGTAATTTCCGGAAATGGTAAATTCGGGGACAACTGTGCCGATGCCTCCATAAACAGAAACCGTGATTGTATTTTCATATTCATCCTCGGCAATCGTATAGTCTGTCTGCAGCTGTGGCTGTTCCTGGTATAAATTCCTGGTAGGCCAGACAAATCCACCAGATGGATTGCTTAGGAGCAGATCAACGTTTACCAATACGTCGCCACTAAATTCATCATCAATGACGCCTTTTGCCTCTTGTGCGATCACATTGATTTGAATTGTTTCTGTATCAATCCGAACGTTATTTAAGGCGATACTGGGAAACTCAATGATTTCGGGCACCTTGTTACTCACATCAATGCTGCCGTTCACTACGCCTGCTCCGGATAGATAGTCGTTGCCTTCGTCGTAAATGTCAAAGGCATTTTCTTCAAGTGCCTGCTGAATCTGTATGTTTGTCAGGCTGTTGTCTTCAGACCTTAACAGAGCAGCCATCCCGGCGACAAACGGTGTTGCCATTGATGTTCCCTGTAACATCGTATATCCATCATGATTTCCATCGTGCAGGTCGTTCTCTATGGGATATGTACTGAATATGTCTATACCGGGAGCTACCAGATCGGTTTCAGGCCCGGTGTTGGAAAAGCCTGCAAGGATAAAGCCATCATCATAGTTCCAGTCTACGGCACCAACACCGATAACGTTGTCAAAGGCAGCAGGGAAAGAAACTTCTTCTTGACTGTCATTACCAGTAGCTGCTACCACAACAACATCGTGTGCAATAGCGAATTCAACAGCTTCCTTCATCAACTGGCAGGGGAAACTGGCGCCTAAACTCATATTGGTGACATCAGCACCGTTATTTACGGCATGCATGATCCCCAAATAGATATCAAGCGAATTTCCGCTTCCAGCGGCATTCAATACTTTAACAGGCATAACTTTCACACCGCCTGCGACACCAGCAATACCCAGCCCATTATTGGAGATACCGGCTGCTATACCAGCCACATGTGTCCCATGACCATTATCATCGTCCGGGTTGTCATCTTCATTCACGAAATCATAACCAGCTGTGATATTATCCTTCAGGTCTGGGTGCTCCATATCAACACCTGTATCAAGTACCGCAAGGGTTACTTCGCTGCGTTTGTCCATCGATACCCTTTCCCATATATCGTGAATACCGATTGCCTGCAGCCCCCACTGCCATTTATTTACATAGTAGGGATCGTTGGGCTCATACACAGCTTCTGAGACGGTTTGATGTTGAGGCTCATCATATGCTTTGTAAATATAAAGCGGTTCAACAAACTCTACACCGGGCTGACAACTGAGCAGGTTCATGGTTTCTAAAATGTTGGCATCATTCGACAGGCTCACCATCATCAAACCACTGTTGTCAGCTTTCTCTACAGATTGAACGGTCTTTCCCCCCAACCTTTGTATTGTATTGGTATGTACTGAAACATTGTTGTTTGTGAACTTCACTACTAGTTTTCCTGGGACAACCCGGTCCTCGTCCTTCAAGAGCTGTTCCATTTTCATCTCTTCCAGTGCCTTTACGAATGCTGCGGGATGCTGTTGTTTTATCTCTGTGTTCGCTGGATCTATGTCTGCTGCAATAGATAAGGTGCCTGAAAATGACAAAGCAATACATAAGAATACTGCCAAGGTCCTTATAATCCGTTTCTTCATAATGATTCTCCTCTCACAAAAAGTAAAAGATACAATTAATGGGAATTAATCGTATCTCTTCACACTAACATACTACGTTTTCCTGAAAATGTCAATGAAAGTGAATCGGACCATATAATGCTTTATGTGTAAACGGGAAATATTATACACCTTTTTTGTATTTCCCGTCATCATGGGAAATAATTAATGGCTAATAATAGAAACGGATAAATTTAATCGAATACATATCACAAAGAAGATAATCATCGGTTTCGGTCTCCTGAATGATAATATAATCGGTGCCAACTCTTACAAGATCACCATCACGGTCTATCAACATATTTGTACCGATTAAGAACTCTACCTTTACATGGCGTCCGATTTGTGTACGCAAAAAACCCTGTGTGAAATCGGTTCCTACCAGAACACTGTCTCCCGCACCAAGGCCGGATGTCATGATAGATGTGCGGGCTGGCATTGGTTGCTGCATTGTATCCTGCATCATTGGTGTAGGCTGGAAGATACTTCTTTGAGGCATACCAGGCTGGTATAAATCTGTTTGAGCCATGGCCTGCGGATACATTTCTGTCTCGGGGACAGCAGGAGGATAATAACCACTTGGTTGTGCTGCAACCGGATACAAACCTGTTTCCTGCATCATGGGCTGTTTGCGGTTTCCATGCTGCATGGCTGGCTCGTATGGCTTTGGATATGTCCGTTGATTTTGAACTTGCATCATATTATATTGGTTTGTGTTCATCTGTTTTACAGGTGCTCTCATTTTCTCATTCCCAGCTGGTGTTGTGGCTGTTTCTCCGGGTGTTTTCTTTCTGTTCGCTGCGGTCTTTGCTGTACCAGACATGTTATTTTTCACAGGTAATGTGGTGGGTGGTGTTGCCTGTTCATTAGCATGGGTTTTGTGTTCATTCATAAATAACCTCCAAATATATAAAAATTCTCTCGATTTTACTGTTTCATTCTGTCAACGCATAAACCGTTGGTATGGGTTGCTGCTTAAACAACAAAATGCAGCGTTGTCAAACACTAGGTGAGCGCATAGCTTGGGGTGGGTGAGTAGAAGCAATGCTGTACCACCCGGTTATACAACACACCAGTGCGGGTTGCAGGGAAATAAGTACTGCAATCAAGCTCAAAAGGATTGTAATACCACAGGCATTCACCAGCCCCTTTGTGTTTATTTCCTGAAAGCGCCCAATCTGCTACATCCAAATCCTCCTGACGCGCTGGTATATTGAAAATATTCTGCGGGTTGTATTGTCCATAAACGGTTTCCATTGCGCAAGTAAACTGGTATGGCTGCAGCAAAACCTTTCGTAAATCACCCTGATTCAGCCGCATATATTCTCCATATGGGACATGAACCCGGTTCATAATTACAGTGGCTACGGCTTGCATTCCATCGAGTCCTTCGCCCTCGGCTTCACAGCGTATCATACGGGCAAACAGCTCTCTGGCCGATAACGGCATATCATCACCTGCCTTCAATTCTTACAGTCAGTCCATTACATCATTGTTCACTATTGTGAAAACAGCTTGTGCTGGTACCAAACCGGCTTGATAGGATTTTGCATAATATAGGAATTCTTACTACTATCCTATGCAGATAAGGTTGGTTGGTTCAAAAAATATGTTTATAATGTGAAATTGCATGCCCGCCCTTTATGAGAACGCTCTTGAAAACCAGGTGGGTATTGCTTACAATAAGGCTGAAAGCATTTTTAAGGGACGGGGGAAAGTTAGGCCTATGAGAATAATCGATGTTACACGCCCTATTAACACCAATATGACAGTATGGCCGGGGGACGAAAGTATCCTGATCGAGCACACGTCTAGCATATCGGAAGGAAAAGCTGTCAATGTATCCAGGGTTCACATGGGAGTTCATGCAGGCACGCATGTTGATGCTCCGCTGCACTTTATAGACGATGGAAAAAGCGTTGATGAACTGGATCCCAGTTTGTTTACCGGTTGGGTTCAAGTGGTGGATGTCCGCGAAGCCAAAATGATTCAGCCCGAGCATATCAGCCAGGTACCGTTTCATAAGGTCGATGCGGTTTTTTTTAAAACCTCATACAGCGATAAAACGCTCAACGAAGCATTTGAGACGAATTATACCGGGCTATCTTTAGACGCTGCCCAAATGCTTCTGGAACGAGGAATACGGGTTATCGGAACAGATGCATTATCCATTGAGAGTTTTTATGAGGAAAACTTTCGAGTACATAAGGCATTGCTTGGAAATGAGGTTTTTATTGTCGAAGGCTTATCCCTTAAACATATTTCACCATCAAGATACAGGTACATATGCCTGCCGCTCTTGATAAAAGGATCGGACGGATCTCCAGCAAGAGTTTTTCTAATCGAAGAATAACGACCAATCTATTACAAATGAACAGGGAAACTGACGAATTTTCATATTTGACAACCGGTTAGATTTTTGGTAACATGAGAAAAATTATATGCAAATGCAATGAAGGGGAGTAATACTGGGATGTTGCATACAGAGAGCTGTTGTTTGCTGAAAAACAGCGCATGTCACAGTTATGAACTCGCCCCGGAGCAGTCGTGCTGAAAGCTTGATAATCTGGAAGAGCAATAGGTGCGAACGGGTTTTCCGCCGTTACAGGTAAATGAGTGGGTTGTTTTGACCAATAAGAGTGGTACCACGGAAGTTTGGCTTTCGTCTCTTGCTAGATGCATGAAGATGAAAGCTTTTTTATTTTTATGGGGGAGGTATTTAATGAAGATTGCATTTTCAACCTTAGGATGCCCTGATTTCAGTTGGGCGGATATTTATTCCATGGCAAAGGACCTCGGATTTGACGGTATTGAAATCCGTGGCCTGGGTGACGATATTTTTGCTGTTAAGGCACAGCCGTTTACCAAAAGCCAACTGCCGCAGACAATACAAAAGTTGTCTGCTCTTCATCTCGAAATACCATGTCTTTCCTCGGGATGCTGTTTGAAATACGCTGATAAGCTCGATGAAAATGTTGCTGAAATCACACAATATATTGAGCTTGCACAGAAGCTTGGAACACCTTACATCAGGGTTCTGGCCGATCGCGAACCTGCACCCGAAGGGGATGTGGACGATGCTGTTGTGTTGAGTGCGCTGGAGCGCCTGATTCCAATAGCTGAACAGAATGGTGTTACCTTGTTGATTGAAACCAATGGTGTATATGCAAATACAGCCAGGCTTCGGGATTTGTTGAATCATGCTGCAAGTGACAATGTTGCTGCCCTGTGGGATATCCATCATCCATACCGTTTTGCCGGTGAAACCCCTGGCGAAACAGTACAGAATTTAGGAGCATATATCCGTTATGTGCATGCAAAGGATTCTGTGTCTGAAGACGGAAAGATCATATACAGGATGATGGGGGAAGGGGATCTGCCCGTATCCGATATGATGCTGGCATTACGCTCGATCAATTATGATGGATATATTTCTCTGGAATGGGTAAAGCGTTGGTCAGCTGACCTAAGTGACGCAGGGATTGTATTCCCCCATTATGCAAACTACATGGATCAATATATTGATAAAACGCAGCATCGGGGGAGACTTTACGATAACAACGCCAAGACCGGAAAGTACATTTGGGAGAAGGATATTCTGATCGATTTGACATTCCCACAGGTACTGGACAAAGTTGTAGAAGAATTTCCAGACCAATATGCTTTTCGATATACCGTTCTGGATTATACCAGAACCTATTCAGAGTTCCGGGATGATGTGGACACCTTTGCCCGTTCATTGATAGCCCTTGGCGTAAAACCCGGCGACCATGTTGCGATTTGGGCGACGAATGTACCTCAATGGTATATTACCTTCTGGGCCACTACAAAAATTGGTGCTGTCCTGGTTACTGTGAATACAGCATATAAAATTCATGAAGCCGAATACTTGCTGCGCCAGTCGGACACACACACGCTTGTGATGATAGACGGCTATAAGGATTCCGATTATGTTTCAATTATCAAAGAGCTTTGCCCAGAGCTTGAGACGGCTGAAGCCGGTAAACCGTTGCATATGAAACGTCTGCCTTTCCTCAGAAACATCATTACGGTGGACTCAAAGCAGAAAGGCTGCCTGACATGGGATGAAGCGGTAGCGCTGGCAGAAAGGGTATCGGTTACTGAGGTTTTCCGAAGGGCAGCATCCATTGGAAAAGATGATGTTTGCAATATGCAATATACATCGGGTACCACTGGCTTCCCGAAGGGGGTTATGCTCACCCATTACAATGTTGTCAACAACGGGAAATGCATCGGAGACTGCATGGATCTTTCCACTGCAGACAAGATGATGATTCATGTGCCGATGTTCCATTGCTTCGGAATGGTTCTTGCGATGACAGCAGCGATGACCCACGGAACCACAATGTGTCCAATGCCATATTTTTCACCGAAGAATTCCCTGGCCTGCATCAATCAGGAGCAAATCACATGTTTCCATGGGGTTCCAACCATGTTTATCGCAATGCTGGGGCATCCGGATTTTGAAAACACGGATTTCTCCCATATGAGGACCGGTATTATGGCGGGTAGCCCATGCCCTGTCAAGGTGATGCAGGATGTTGTAGACAAAATGAACATGACGGAGATCACCATCGTTTTCGGACAGACCGAGTCATCACCCGGATGCACACAAAGCCGTACAGACGATCCACTGGAGCTGCGCGTTAATACGGTAGGCCGTGCCCTTCCCGGGGTAGAATGCAAAATTGTTGATCCGGTGACCGGAGAGGACTTGCCCGACGATTGTGATGGTGAGTTCGTTGCCCGGGGCTATAATATCATGAAGGGTTATTACAAGATGCCTGAAGCGACGGCTGCGGCCATTGACAAGGATGGTTGGCTGCATACCGGAGATCTTGCCCGGAGGGACTCCAACGGTTACTACAAGATTACCGGTCGCATCAAGGATATGATCATCCGCGGTGGTGAAAATATTTATCCGAAAGAAATCGAAGATTTTATATATACCCACCCGAAGGTAAAGGATGTTCAGGTTATCGGTGTTCCTGACAAACAATACGGAGAGGAAATCATGGCCTGTGTCATCTTGAAGGAAGGGGAGACCATGACTGCTGAAGAGCTGAAAGAGTTCACCCTTGCCCATATGGCCAAGCATAAAACACCCCGGTATGTAGATTTTGTAACCGAGTTTCCGATGAATGCGGCAGGCAAGATTATGAAGTATAAAATGCGCGAGCAAGCCGTAGAAAAATTGAAGCTACAGGGTGAAAAAATGATAACCGCATAGGGAAGAGAAATTCTTTTCCTAAAGCAGATAGTTATGAGGGGGCATTCCGCAAAGAAACATACTCCTGTACTTGCGGTAAGCCCCCTTGCAATTCTATCCATTAACCCACTTCATAAAGGGCATATCAAACCTGTTGAACAGCGAAGCGTGCCTGGGATAAACACGGAAGGTATAACCATATTCCCCGCCGTCAATGATCGACAATTCAGCTGTATACCGGAAAGTTGAAGAGTCTAATTGGCCGGAAACGGTCATTTCTGTACTTTCACCCTGACGGATCATGTTTGCGACCGTAGAACCGTAATATACCTCAACGGCTACATCCGAGGGTGTCAGGCTGCCCAACTGGACAATTGTTGAAATCGTTATCTTTTCACCTGATTTCGCATGGTGCTCTATCAGTGAAAGTCCGTCTCTGTCGGGTAGAATCTTTACCTGCGACCATGTATTATAGATATTGTGCTTCCATGAGGTTAAGATCCGTGCGAACTCGTAATCGGACTGTTGGATCTGCTTGCTTCTGTTAATGCAGGGGATATAAAAGTCGCGGGTATAGTCCTGAACCATTCTGTGGGTGCTGAATGCAGGAGTTAGAGACTGTATGGATTCCTTCATTATTTTTATCCATTCGCGGGGGATCCCTGCTCCGTCTCTTTGATAGTACAGGGGAATGATCTGTTTTTCAAGAAGCGTATACAACGACTGGCTGTCGGCATCATCCTGGTAATGTTCATTGTCATAAGTTGTATCATCATTAATGACCCATCCATTTTTACCGTTATAACCTTCACACCACCATCCATCGAAAATGCTGCAGTTGACAATCCCATTGATACTAACCTTCATCCCGCTTGTTCCGCTGGCTTCCAAAGGCCGTCTGGGATTGTTCAGCCATATGTCGACACCCTGTACAAGGTTTCTGGCCAGGGTCATGTTATAGTTCTCGACCAGGAACACTTTGCCGCGGAAGCCTTCACGCCAGGCGATCTCCTGAATGTTTTTAATAACCTCGTGGCCTGGTCTGTCTGCGGGATGCGCCTTGCCTGCAAAAATGATTTGGACAGGTCTTTCACGGTTGTTTAAAAGCTTTTCAATACGGCTCATGTTCCTGAATATCAGATTGGCTCGTTTATACGTAGCAAACCGCCGGGCAAAGCCGATTGTGAAGATGTCCGGATCCATCTGCTGGTCAAGCTCATTCACTTCATGCAGGGGCAGTCCGTTGGCAGTGTATTGTTGTTTCAAGCGTTCCCGTACGAAATTTATCATTTTCTTTTTTAATTCGCAGTGGACCGCCCAGAGTTCTTCATCGGGAATTTTCTGAACATCGTTCCAAACCTGTGGGTCGTACGGTTTTTCCTGCCAGTCGCTGGGCAGGTATTTATCGTACATGTATTTGAAACTGGGGGATAGCCATGTCATCGTATGAATGCCATTGGTAATATGGGTTATCGGAACATCTTCTTCAGGCAAGCCCGGCCAGATGCTGTTATATATATTTCTGGATACTGCGCCATGCAGTTCACTGACTCCGTTTCGCTTACCCGACAGATTCAGGGCCAGTACCGTCATGTTGAAATTATACTGGTCTCCCTGTTTGGTGCCCAGGCTTAAAAATTCATGCCTTTGCAGGTGAAGTTGACTCCAATAACCACCGAAATATCGATCCATCATATCCATTGGAAAGACATCATTACCCGCAGGCACGGGAGTATGGGTGGTGAAAACCGAAGAGGAAGCCACAACCTCCCGGGCTTCATCAAATGACAGGTTTTTTTCGGAGATCAGTTTGCGGCACAATTCCAGTCCCATAAAAGCTGAATGTCCCTCATTCATATGGTATACGGTCCCTTTAATCCCCAATGCATCCAGCATTTTTATGCCGCCGATTCCCAACAGGATCTCCTGCTGAATCCTGGTTTCCTTGTCACCGCCATACAATCTGGCCGTTAATCCTCTGTCATACTGATTGTTTTCGGGGATGTCCGTGTCCATTGCATACAGATTGATCCGACCGATGGCAATTCGCCATATTTTTGCGTAAACCATCCTTCCAGGCATATCCACATGAATCAACAGTGGCTTTTGGTCTTGCGTAAGAACCGGCTGTACCGGAAGGTGGGATATATTCAGGATGGGAAAGCTGGTTTCCTGCCATCCTTCACGGTTAATCCGCTGGTCAAAATAGCCCTGCTTATAAAATAGCCCGACAGCTGTAAAAGGAAGCCCAAGATCGCTGGCTGTTTTGCAATGATCTCCGGACAATACCCCAAGCCCCCCCGAATAGATTGGCAAAACCTCGTGCAAGCCATATTCTGCAGAGAAATAGATGATCTGTTCCTGTTGCTGGTCTGGATAGGTTCTTTGAAACCAGGTATCCTGATTCCCGGCCATGTAACGATCAAAATGTTCCACAACTGTCCCATACCGCTGCATAAAAGAAGGATCCGATATTTTTTCCTG
>LSQX01397482.1_pt1 | contig 11195 bp, 9 predicted proteins | sample 654561 | NCBI WGS metagenome assembly LSQX01 (sample SAMN04489861, study PRJNA283612) | anaerobic digester metagenome | isolation source: 4 biogas reactors fed with cattle manure at either 37C or 55C with and... | place: Denmark: Kongens Lyngby | collected 2014 | reverse complement strand
GACGAGGCCTTGGCGAGGGCATGGTGGGTAGTGTCGAGGTAGTAGGAGCCGGCCGGCGCGGCGGCGACGACGGTGCCGTCGGCGGCAACGAGTTCGGTGGCGCCGCTGGCGTTGGAACGCAGATCAGCACCCTCGGGGACCTCGCAATCGCTGCCGTCCATGAGTTTCCACGGCTTCCAACGCCGGGGCTCGATCAGCAGTGGGATGACGTCGGCGCCCACGAGATCGAGGACGTCCGGCTCGACCTTGGCGATCATCTGGGAGAGGTCGTAGAGCTGGGTGCGGCCGCCCTGCAAGCTCAGGTGGGCTTTGAGATTGTTGTAGGCGATGCCGTGGATGCCGGAGGATTCGGAGGCTCCGAGATCGAGCGGAATCCGATCGGGCTGATGATGGGCGAGTGCGGCTTCGATGCGTTGGCGGGAGGTCATGGTCGGTCCTCGTTCTCCTTGTACTGGAGACACGCGGTATGCTCCGTCAGCGCTGACAGCGCCTCAATTCGGCGGTTAACCATGTTGCGGAAGCAGTTGGGCAGGTGGTCGCCGTGGCCGCGATGGAGGATCACGCACTCCACACAGTGGCCGTGGAACTTGCAGCCGCCCTGGCACGTGCAATGATCCTCGCCGGAGGCTTTGACCTCGGCGAGGAACTCGTCCTGCAGCGCACTGGCTTCTTTGCCCTGACCGGTGCGGAACATCCGCATCGCTTCGCATTCCTTGGGGTGATCGTCAATCATGGATAACACCTTCTAAGGCTAACGGCGTAGGGGCTCAGCCCCTACGACCCCGCTGGGGGGCCTCCCCCCAGACCCCCATCTGTTGGTAAAGGGAAGACTACTATACGTGCCAGATGTACAAATCGCGATTTTGCAAAGGCAACATCACGCGGCTGCCGCCCTGCCGGTGGCTTTCGGCTACGGCGAAGCAGACTTCCGTCGAGTGGTGGCATTGCTCGATGTGGTTCAAAGTGTTGCCACCGCCTTCGTGCGCCTGCACCAGATCCTCCAAGCAGTTCACGGTCAGACTACCTGTCCCGATCTTAGGGTATGCGGCTTCGCGCATGGCGGGCCATTTGTCGGCGTCCTTGCAGGACTTGCGCCAGGACCAGTCAATGCCGTTGTTAGTCGCCTTGAGCGAACCCTCGGAGCCGAAGACCTCGATATCCCAGCCGCCACCGCTGATCGCGTAGCCGGTCACGCCGCCCTCGAAGGCAAGCTCGAAAACCGCGCTGGGGTCGTGGCCGAGACGGTTGTTTTCGATGATTGTGTCAGTCGGGCGAAGCTCGCCGCGGACGCTGATGATCTTGGGATCGCCGAGCAGGTACATCATTGTATCGACGATGTGGATACCCCCGTGAAGAAGACTGCCACCGGAGTATTGGACGACGGTGTGCGGGGTGCCAATTTCGCCGCGCTCGATGAGCTTCCGCGCCCACCAGTAGCGGGCATCGAAGCGGCGGAGGACGCCGGTATTGAAGGCAGTGTTGTGCTTGAGGCAGGCATCGCGAAGCGCGTCGGCCTCAGTCATGGAACAGGCCATGGCCTTTTCGAGATAGAGCATCGGGACACCCATCCCGGCAACGGCAATGCCCAATTCAGCGTGGTTGACACCCTTGGTGCAGATGGCGACGAGGTCCGGGCGCTCCTGCTCGATCATCTCGCGGAAGTCCTCGTAGAGGGCACTCACGCCCCAGCGCTCGCGGAAGGCTTCGCGCTTTTCGGGCAGCAGATCGCAGCCGCAGGCAAGCTGCAAGCGGTCGCTGGCGCGGGCGGCGGCGGCGATTGAGAACGGAAGCGGGAAGGCGGGGTAACCGGCGACTTCCTCGCAGATGGTGCTACCCATGCGGCCGAGCCCGATGATCCCGACACGGTAGGTCTTCATGGTTTCCACTCCGGTTTCACTCCACCGAGTATGCAAAAACGGCGGTGGCTGCAAAGCCACCGCCGTTGTAGTTCGTCAACGCGGGATTAGAACCCTGTGCGATTCTCCCACATCGTCGGGTGATCGATGGGGTGCTCGCGGTCCATGACTGACTTCGCCACTTTGGCAAGGCCTTCGTCGAGGCTGACCTTCGGCATGCCGAAGAGGCGGACCATCTCGTCGGTCTTGCCCAGGAGGGCCTTCTCATTCGGGGTGCCCTTGAACTTCGGCTCGATCCCCATGAGCTTGCCGAGCTTGTCGGCGATCTCGCGAGTCGAAACCTTCTCGGTGCCCGTCAGGTTGAGGTACTTGGCGGGGACGGAGGCGACTTCCCAGGAGCGGTACATGACGTCCATCAAGTCATCGAGCCAGATGACGTTGACGAAGCCGGTGGTGAGGTCGACTTCCTCGCCGTCGCGGATCTGGCGGGCGATATCTGTGGGGACGCCGAACTCGGTGTTGTAGCCGTAGAAGATACGCTGGTTGACAGCGGGGGTGTTATTGCGGATCGAGAAATACTCGACCATCCACTCGGCGCCCATGCGGGTGGTGGCGTAGAGGCTGGCGGCGCCGGGGGCGTCACACTCGCTGCAGCCCTCAACGGTGTCGGGGTAGACATTGCCGCTGGAGGAGTACAGGACGCATCCGCTGCTCCTGAAGTGCTCCATGACACGGCCGGTGCTGAAGACGTTCATGTTGACGGTGGCGGCGGGATCGGCGGTGGAGCCGAACTTGAGGCCAGCCATGTGGAACACGATGTCGAATTCGCCGGGGATGCCTTCGAGGGCGTCCCAGTTGGCGACGTCGCGCTTGTAGGTCTTCACGCCGAGGGCGTCCAGCTCTTCCTGCTGGCCAGCGGTGCCAAAGCGCGCGATGCCGGAGACGTCGTGCCCATCGGCGACCAGCATTTTGACGAGATGCTTGCCGATTTTACCGGTGGGGCCGACGATCATGATACTCTTAGACAAGATGATTCACTCCCTGCGGTTTGTTGCTTCTGAAAAGGTGATCCGCCTGTGGCGGGTGGTTGGAAGGCGAGATAACGGCGGCAAGTTGAAAACTTGCCCCACGCGGGACGGGGCCGACGCGAACGGCGGCGGACTTGGAAGTCCACCCTACGCGAGGGGCGACGGCTCCTCAGGCTGGCTCTTGCGGCTCTTGCGCCTCATCAGCGCCCACGCTGAACTCAACTCCTCCGCCTTGAACACCGATGCGAGGACGATGAAGCCCGTCAGGCCGATCCCCAGCGGCAAAACTACGCTCAGCAGCTTGCTTAGGCCGCCCTCCCCTAAAAGGCCGTAAATTAGCGGCGGGAGCAGCCAGCAAGTTGCCGCTAAGAAGATGTTCGATGGCAGCGCGCGGATAAACGACACCGCGATGTGCCTGCCATCGAGGTTCCCCACGCGCTTTTTCAAGAGGATCATCAGGATCACCACGTTGGCCACACCCGAGAGGGAGGTCGATAGCGCCAAGCCCGACAGGCCCATCGGCATCAGCGCAAACGCCGCGATCAGACAGGCGGCGAAGCTGCTGATGCCCGCTATCACCGGCGTGATCGCGTCATGGCGGGCGTAGAAGGCCCGCGTGAGGATATAGACCAGAGCCAGCGCCAGCATCCCCGGCGTCAGCCACAGCAAAACGTCGCCCACCGCCAGCGTGTCCTCGGGCGTGAACTTCCCGCCTTCAAGCAGCAGCCGGACGATGGGCACCCTCATGACACCGATGATCAGCACCGCCGGCAAGGTCAGGAAGATCGTATTCCTCATCCCAAAGGAGAAGTCGCGGCGGTAGCCCTCGACATCGCCGAGGGCGTACTTCTCAGTGAGCGACGGGAAGAGCGCAATCGCCACGCCCGCGCCGAAAATCCCCGACGGGAGCTTCCACAGGCGGTTGGCATTCTCCATGATCGCCGCGCCCTGGACCGGATCGACCTTCGTCGCCAGCGCGGTGATGACCACCCAGACGACCTCCGCCACCGCTAATCCCGCGATGACCGGCAGGGCAAGCTTGATCACACGCTTGACGCCCTCGTTGTGGATGTCCACCACGAAGTGGAGCCGCGCCCCGAGCCTGCGAAGCGGCGGGATCTGGACGCCGACGTTGCCGACAATCGCGCCGAGGACCACGGCATAGGTGACGGTGTCAAGGCCCCACAGATACGGCGCGGCGAGACCGGCAGCGATCAGGAAGAGGTTGTAGATGATCGGCCCGATGCCCGGCCACAGGAAGTGCTTGTTGGCATTGAGCGCGCCCTGAAGCAGCCCGCCGACCACGAAGAACAGCTCGGCGGGGAACAACACCCGCATCATCCGGGCGCACTGTGCGACCTGCTCCTCAGTGAAGCCCGGCGCGACCAGCCGCGCTAATTGCGGGGCGAACACCATCCCCGTGCCGACGAGGACGACCCCGAAGGCGACGAGCATCCACAGGACGATGCTGAAGACCCTCCACGCCTGATCGCGCTTGCCGTGGGCGATGTACTCGGAGAAGATGGGGACGAAGCCGGTCCGCAGCGCCCCGCCCGCCATAAGGAAGAGGACAAGGTCGGGTATGCGGAAGGCCTGGACGAAGACGCTGTACTCGGGGGTGAGGCCGAAGACGCGGGAGTAGACCATGGTCCGGATCAGTCCGGTAACGCGGCTGCCCATGGTGGCAACGATCATCAGTATGGCGGCAGCAGCCAGTCCCCGCGAGGCGGCGTGCGAGGATGACGGCGTGGACGGCTCACTCATTGCGGGAACAGTTCCTCCGATGCGGTGTGCGGTGATTAGGCCTGGAAGATCAACACGGGTGCGACCGAGTTAGTTGCGCGGGAACGGCCCGGCATTGAAATACCGGTCTACGCGAGATCGTCCCTCCGGGACGGAGAGGCACGCGTCCCGGAGGGACGCTCTCATCCAGACGGGTACTTCAGTGCCCGACGTAACACGATGAACACCGTGGGGTTGCAATTTCCAGCGCGATCATGTTATACTCTGTGTCCTGCGAATGCAAGAGCCGCGTTCCGTGCGGCCCAGTTGGAACGTTGGGCAAATGGCCCGACCGGAGGATGCTGCAGACATGCCACAGACTCGTTCAATGAAGAAGTCCCTGCGCCAGTCGCTCAAGCGCCGCGAACGTAACAATGCCTGGAAGGTTAACACCAAGCACGCTCGCCGCGCCCTTCTGGACAACCTCGGCACCATGAACGCTGAGGAGACCGCTCAGAGCCTGAGCATCGCCCAGAAGATGATCGACAAGGCCGCCAAGCGCGGGATCATTCATCCCAACACCGCCGCCCGCCGCAAGGCCGCGCTAACTGCCAAGGTCGCCGCTGCTCAGCAGTAGCCGCCACCGTCTTCCACAACGACCACGGCGCCCCAACCGGGGCGCTGTGTTTTTGCGCGTGCCAAGCTACGCCCGGTAGGACAGGCATCCCTGCCTGTCAATGTGGCCACGGGTGATACAGACAGGCATCCCTGCCTGTCCTACCGCCCCCCACTCCCTCCCCCCAATATCTCATTCACCCGCTCATCAATCCTCGCACACACCTGCTGGGCCGTCGCCTGCCCCGCCCACAGTGGCGCCAATTCCTCCGCCCATACTGCCTCGATCTCACGGTAGCGCGGCGTGGTCGGCAGCTGTCGCGCTACCTTCAGCGCCTGGGTGTAGGGGTAGGTCTGATCGCCTCCGCCGAAGTACTCGGAGCCCGCCAGCACCTCCAGCGCCGGCGCGGTCGCGCTGGCTCCCACCAGTTGCTTCTGGCCGTCAAGCCCGCTTAGATATGCCAGCAGCTTCAGCGCGTCGCCCTGCCGCTTCGATCCCTTCACTAAGCACAGCCCAGTAGTCAGTCCCAAGTTCGCCGCTACCTTTCCCTTTGGCAAAGGCAGCACCTCAACCCGCATCTCCGGCACCTTGTTGAGCCTTGGAAGCTGCGAGTGATCAACCATGGCGAGAGCGGCGCGCCTGGCGGCAAACATGTCCGCAGGTCCGGCGGCGGTTGTCGCAAAGGGCGCGGCCACTTTCTGCTTGCTCGTCAGATCGGCCAGGAACTGGAGCGCCTCGATCGCCTCCGGAGTGTTCAGCGTCGAACGGCGTGGCGCCGCGGGATCATCCACCAGCTCTCCCCCATTCTGCCACACGAACACCTGCCACCACGGCCCCAGCGCCGCGCCATAGGCAGGCGCGCCGTCCTCACCATCGCGCGCCAAAGCCGAGGTTAGCTCGGCGAACTGTGCCCAGCTCCAATCAGCAGTCGGCCTCCGCATCATCGCCAACTCGAAAAAGTCCATGTTACAGGCCAGTGCCATGACGTGGGCATTTACCGGCAGGCCATATGTGCCGCCCTGGCTTTGGAAGGAGCGAATGGCCCAGGGGTAGTAGTCCGACAGGCGCAGGTCCTGCTGTGATTGGAGGAAGGGATCGATCCGCTCCAGCGTCCCGACGAGTTCGGGGAAGCGTGTCGATTCGACCGCCACCAGATCAGGCGCCTTGCCACTCGCGAGCATCTTCTGGAACTTGCCATAGTAGTCGCCTTCCGGCTGGCTTTGGAGGGTGACTTTGATCTGGGAGGCCTCGGTGAAGGCGTTCACGGTGTCCTGCCAGACTCCGAGTGCCACCCCGGTCTGGGGAAGCATCACGACCACTGACTCGGGGTCAGGACGTTCGCCGGGGCAACCCGCGAAAAGTGGCAGCGTGGAGATGATGAGGATTGCGAGCAGCACCGTAGGTTTCATTCCCTATCACCTGTACGGGAGGGGCCGGGCGCAGGCGTGGGCGACAGGAAGAACCCACCTGCCAAGAGCCACAATTCTCCCAAGTGTCAAAACAATTCGCCCCTTCAATAACAAGCTGCCGTCGGCCGCAGGTTCCCGGCCTTCGGGCGACGAACTGCCATTGCCACACAGTAGGACAGGCCTCGTGCCTGTCACTGGAACCGAGGTATTCAGGTCATGCTCCCCAAGGAACGCGTTCAAGCCGCCTTCGACCACGTCCCCTCCGACAAAGTGCCAATCTACCAGGCGGGCTTCTCCTCCTACGCAGGCTCCATCGTGCTTGGGAGAGAAGCTTACGTGGGGGGTGGCATCCAGCAGTATCGGGAGGCGCGCGCGCTTTGGGAGGGACCGGACGCCCATGCCGAGTATGTGGAACGCAGTCGGCAGGATGCCTTCGACATCGCCGAGGCGCTCGATCTCGACCTGATCCGCCCCTCGTACTGGCGCATGATGGAAAAGCCGACGCGCCGGATCGACGAGTACACCTTCGTCTATGGCGACGAGGCCGGAGACAACTGGCGGATCATGTCCTTCAACCCGAGGACCGAGCTATATCAGGTATCGGCTCGGGCCCCTCAGCCGGAGCCCACGATTGAGGACCTCGAACGCAGCCTCGCGGGTGATCCGCCCTCACCGGACAGCCACCGCCCGACCCGCGACAGCTTCCCCGATCTCACCGCGGCCATCGCGCGCTTCCCGAGCCGCGCCTGCCCCGGCTTCGGCAGCGGCCTGTGTATCCCCCGCGAGCCGATCTGGATGGAAGCCTGCGTTCTGCGTCCCGATCTCGTCGGGAAGTACCTCGACCGGCAGGTCGCCCGGGTGCCGGGCAACGTGGCGGTTATGGCTGAACTGGGCCTGCGGTACGTCTGCGGTGGAGGCGACTTCGCCGGGCCGCTGGGGCCGATGTACTCGCCGAAAGTCTTTCACGAGTTGATGCTACCGCGCCTCCAGCGGATCTCCGAGATCTGCCACGCGGCGGGCTGCTACCATGGCTTTGCGAGTGACGGCAACCTCTGGCCCGTGGCCGACGACCTCTTCGGCGCCTCCGGCGTGGATTTCTTCTACGAACTGGATCGCCGCTCTGGCATGGACTTAAAGCGCGTGCGGCAGACCTTCCCCCACCTCACGCTGTGGGGTGGGATCAACTCGGAGACGCTACACGTCGGGACCGCCGAAGAGGTGCGAGTGGAGACGCTGACCGCGCTTGAGGCTGCTCAGGAGTTCACCAGTATCGTCGTCGGTTGCTCGAACCAGATAGTGATTGGCACGCCGCCGGAGAATATCGAGATCATGCTAAAGACGATGCGTGAGCATCGGTAGTGAAGATCGAAAGCCTGAGAGGCCCTGCCCCCTTGTCCTCCTGAGCCGCCCGCCTCTGCGCAAGGCGAGCGAAGGACATCGCCGTGCTCTCCGCCGCGAGGTCCTCAGTCGCTTCGCCTCTCAGGATGACGAAATCGGCGTAAATCCCCCTCAGCGCCCCATTGCGTCAATCTTGAGCCACGGCGCACGGTTCCCCTGAACCCAATAGGACATAATCCCACTGTCTAAAGGGAGGGCACCCGTAAGAGCTTCGGGAGCCCAGGATGTACCAAATGCTGTTCCGTCGTACCCCGCTGTTTTCACCACGAGGCCGCGGCTCCAAGACTGGTTCGATCATACTTATCACCGTGATCGGCCTTGTCGCGCTCATGGCCTGCGCTTCACTGACAATTGATGTGGGCCAGTCATTCGTTATCGCTGGACGCTGCCAGGGGCTTGCCGATGCGGCGGCTCTGGCTGCGGCTGCCGAAGCCCTCAATGGCCAGACCGCTGCGGCCGTCACTCGCGTTCAGTCGATCATGGACGCAAACTCCAGCGCCACCGTTCCGGCCACTTGGGACGCGGGAGACATGGTGGTCTACGGTCCCGGCAGTACCGTGCCTGGCCATGGCTTGCTCGGTCCCTCCGAGGAAGCGGTCACTGTGACGATCCGTGGCCTCCTCCACTTCACCTTTGGCCGAGTGCTGGGCTTCACCACCCGTAGCATCGAGCGTAGCGCGACAGCCCTGCGCACCGCCGAGGGCGAGGGCGGCGGCGTCTTCTTCGCCATCGATCCCGATCCCGGGAGCCGTGGCATAGACTTCTCCGGCAGCCGAGCCACCGTCAGGGGTGTCATCCACTCTAACTCTCGCGTTGATATCACCGGCAACAAGCACGTCTTCACAGGCTTTGTCGAGTGGGTCAGCCGCTTCCGCGTCATGGGCAGCACCACGGTGCTGGAGCAGGGCGACGTCCGCACCGGCATCCTGCCGCCCCCGATCACCTTCACAGTGGATCAATTCCGTCCCTTCGACTACGAGATCAACGGCGACTACAACGTCTCCGGCTCTCAGACCGTCCCTCCCGGCGTATATCGCGTCCACGGCCGCGTCCACGTCAGCGGCAGCAGTTCCGTCATGGACGGCGTCACCTTCATCGCCGATGATCAGATCCAGTTAAGCGGGTCAAACCACCGCTATACCGCCGCCCGCCTCGGCGTCTTCGCCTACTCCCTAAGCAATGCGCAAAACGGTGCTATTCACGTTTCCGGCTCAGGCCCGAACTGTGTCGGTGCCCTGTACGCGCCCGAGGGCAACATCGACTTCTCGGGCCAGGATCAGACCTATGTGAAGACCAGCATCATCGGCTGGACCATCGATGTCTCAGGCAACAACTATACTGTCTCCCCAACGCCAAACTTCGGCCAGGGAACCTACGGCGTTCGCCTGATCCAGTGATACCGCGAGCCTGACCTGGAGGGAAAAGCCACAGCCGTAGCAGCAAAGACGTCAAATGCGTTTGGGACCAAGGGGTGCTTCGATGCGCAAGACAACTATTGGCCAGTTCAGCAGTGGCAGTCGGATGACGGGCGGCGTCATGATCATCACGGTGATCGCCCTGGTGGCGCTGATGGGCGCTGCGGCGCTCTCAATCGATGTCGGCCAAATGCTGATGCTGATGAGTCGGGCGCAGGGCCTTGCCGATGCGGCGGCCCTGGCAGGCGCCGGCGGTACCATCAGCAATCACCCTGACGAGGTCATCACGCGGGTCCAGCAGGTAATGGACGCGAATGCCGTCGGTGGCGGCCCCAGAGCGCGGTGGTCGCCCACTGAGAACATCTATTACCGTGCTTCAGACACGATTCCCAACTATGGCAAGGTGGAGTACGGACAGGAGGCCGTCGCCATCACTGTCCATATTGACACGGCCTACCTGTTTGGGCGCCTGTTGGGGCTTTCCAATACCACGATCAGTCGCTCAGCCACCGCCCTGCGGCAATACGGCGGCAATGGCAGCGGGGTCATCTTCGCGATTGACCCAAACAAAAATGACACCGGCATCAACATGTCCGGCACCGGGATTCGCGTTGATGGGCTCGTGCACTCCAATACCGGCGTGGACATCACCGGCAACAAGCACCAGTTCAGCGACCGGGTCGAGTGGGTGAATCGCTTCCGCGTCCAAGGGAATGACACCGTCTTCGACATCGGCGATTTCCAGAGCCGGGTCGAGCCCGCGCCACTGGTGCTGACCCCAGAGATGTTTGGCACCCCCGACTACACCATCAATGGCGACTACAATGTTTCAGGCAGCCAGGTTGTGCCGCCGGGAACCTACCGCGTAAAGGGGAATGTCCACGTCAGTGGCAGCAGCTCGCGCATGGTTGGCGTGACCTTCATCGCCGACGGCGAGATCCAGATGGGCGGCTCCAACCACCTCTACCAGCCCGCCCGCCTCGGTGTCTTCGCCTACTCGCTCAGCAGCAGCCTGTATGCCATCCAGATCAGCGGCGCAGGCCCCAACTGCTTCGGCACCTGCTACGCGCCCAAGGGCCGACTGACCTTCTCAAGCTCGGACATGATCATCACCAACAGCAGCCTGGTGGCCTGGATGATCGAAATGTCCGGCACGCGCTACACGATCCGCCCGACACCGGAAATCGGCGGTGGAAAGACGCTCGCCCGTTTGGTGCGTTAGTAGGACAAGCTAACGGATGGAGAGCGGAGCGACCACTCCTGCCATCGTCCCATCCGGCTGGCGCGAGCGCAGCCTCACCAGATAGCTGCCCCGCGGCAGTCTCGTGCCATGGCTACCGCAGCCGGACCAGACCACCCGCGCGGCGCCGGCGGGCAGCGCAAGATCGCTGCAGGGCTTTGCCACCGCTCGACCCGCGAGATTTGTCACAGTCAGGTCCACTATTGCCGCCGTGGCTTGCCCCCAGGTAAAGCAGACTGCGCCACTGCCGCCGCTCGAGGCCGTGAGTCCAGTCACAGCGGTAACGCCCCCGGCCGTAACTGTCGGCCCAGACACGGTCGCACTCGCCGGACCTCTGGCTTTCGTAATGCCGTCGGAGGCGCTGAAGAAGCATTGATAGGCTCCCGCGGAGTCGAGCCGGAGCGCGGCCCGGAAGATACGCCCTCGCGTGTAATCGGTGGTCTGGGTGGTAGACATCGTGACGGGGCTGCCGGGCGCTTCAGTTCCGTCAGCAGTCAGCACATGGCACTGC
>LSQX01166273.1_pt4 | contig 11195 bp, 10 predicted proteins | sample 654561 | NCBI WGS metagenome assembly LSQX01 (sample SAMN04489861, study PRJNA283612) | anaerobic digester metagenome | isolation source: 4 biogas reactors fed with cattle manure at either 37C or 55C with and... | place: Denmark: Kongens Lyngby | collected 2014 | reverse complement strand
TCACCGGCGGCCAGCAGTTCCTCTTCGGGCAAGGACGTGTCCGCCGGCCGATCCATGGCCGCAGCCGTCGTTTCCGGGTCCTGCCCGAGATAAACCCGTTGCATCCGGGAGAGGACCGTCGGCAACACCATCTCCTCGTTCCCGGCCAAAGCCAGGAAGTACACGGCGGGAGGCGGTTCCTCCAAGGTCTTTAAAAAGGCGTTCGCCGCCACCTCGGTCATCTTTTCAAAGGAGGCAAAGAAGAAGACCTTGTTTTCCGCAAGATACGGGTGGTAAACCACAGTCCGGCAGATCTCCCGGATCTGTTCCAGTTTAATCCTGTCCGGTTCAGGGGCGATACGGTGGAAATCGGGATGGCTGCCCCGCAGGAACAAACGACAAGAACGACAGGTTGAGCAGGGTTTCCCTTTTTCTGCTGTGCAGAGCAGAATCTGGGCCAGGTGCAAGACAGTTTCTTCCTTCTTTGCCGAGGGGGGCCCCAAAAAAAGATAGGCATGGCTTGCTCTTCCTCCGGCAAAAATTCTTTCCAGGGCCGCCGCCCCGCCCGCACCTCCCGTTTTTTCCACCACTGTGCTCCCCCCGGTTATTTCCCTAATAGTATAAATCCAAGAGCAGGCCTCTAATCTCATCCAAAGCCGCCATCAGCCTCATCGTATCCGTCTGCTTTTGCAGGACCATCGTTGCCAGTTGTTCCAGGGAATAATTCACCTTTTCCACCAGGTAAAAGACTTTCCGGTTTCCCCGCCCGTCCCAGCGGCGCGACCCCTTAACCTGGTAACTCCCGGCCACCACCTTTTTCATGAACTCCCGGACCGCTTCCCGGTAGCGGCGGAGATTGGCAAGGGTCCGTTCCTTTATCAGGTTCTGCGCTGCTTCATCCACTGCCGCGATAAAATCCTCCAAGCTTCCCCCGGTGTTCTTCGCCTCGTATTCCTGGAGGGTCTCAAAGAACACCGAATGTTTCAAATTCACCTTTGCCGCGGCCTTCTTCCTCTCCGAGGAGCCTCTCCTCCCCACCCGTTTGATCTCCATCGTTGGCGCCTCCTTACCGTCAAAGGCCGGACTCAAACCTTCTCAAAAGACTCTACCTGCACCACGAAGATGGTGGCGCCTCCCACTTCCACCTCCACCGGACTAGGGATATAGCTGCTCACTGTCCGTTCAACCGTTGCCATCGGGGTCACCAGTTGTTTCCGGGTGCGGCAAATTTCTTTAATGATGGCCGTTACTTCACTGGTTTTGTCATCCTTCGCCCCTATGAGCAAAGTGGTATTCCCCTGGCGCAGGAAACCCCCGGTGCTGGCCAGTTTGGTGGCGCCATACCCTTTTTCCATCAAGGCATTGAGCAGCTTATTCACATCCTGGTCTTGAACCACGGCAATGATCAATTTCACCCGTTACCGCCTCCTTCCCCTAATCTCTCGAGAGCGATGGTTAACAACAGTTCCTGAATCTCCTGGACCGGTTTGCCCTGGCACCGGAGGACTTTTATCCGGTCCGGCGCCGCTTCCGCCAGTTTCAGATATCCCTGTTGCACCTTTTCCAGAAAAGCGCGGCCCCTGGCTTCAATCCGGTCCCCGCCCCTTGCCGGGTCCCGCTGCCGGATCCTCCGCCATACCTCTTCTGTTTCCAGGTGAAAAAGAAAGGTAAGATCGGGCGCCAGGCCGCCGGCGGCAATCCGGTTGATCTCCGTAATCTCTTCCAGGTCCAGTTCTAACCCGTACCCCTGGTAAGCCAGGGTTGAGTCGGAAAACCGCTCGCAGATAACAACCATTCCCGCAGCCAGCGCCGGGCCGATGATCTTCGCCACATGCTGGGCCCGGGCAGCTGCATACAAGAGGAGTTCAGCAAGGGGAACGGGTTTTTCCTCCCCCAACTCCAGGAGCATCGTCCGGATCCTCTCGGCCAGGAGAGTTCCCCCCGGCTCCCGGGTCAAAAGGACCGCAAGCCCTCGTTTTTTCAAGTTCCCGGCCAGGAGTTTTGCTTGTGTGGTCTTTCCGGTCCCGTCAATACCTTCCAAGGTGATAAAAAAACCCTTTTTACCCTGGTACAAACAACCACTACCCTCATTCTATTCTATTCCACGTCTTTCAGAGATTCGACAATTCTTTTCCTATTTCCTCTTTTCCCGAACTGCAAAAGGGGCCTTTACCGTTCCCCGCTCCTTCTTCATCCGCCACTACCCGGACCAGATCCCCTTCCAGCCCGCGCAGCCAGCCGCCGGCCGCCCGGAAGGCCAATGCCCACTCCACCATGGCCCCGGTTATTCTTTCCCCTGGGGTCCAGAGAGGAATCCCCGGCGGGTAGGCCGCCACCCACCCGGCGGCCACCCTGCCTGCAGCCGCCCGCAACGGGACCCGGGCGGCGACGGCGGAAACAGCCTCCCGGGGAGGTAAAAGCGGTTCCCCGCCGGAAAAAGGCGGTGGCGCCGTTTTTTCGTCTCCTCCCGGGCCGCGGGTACCCGCCAAAGCCCGGCAGGCTTTGAGGAGTCCCCTTATTTCCCGGGGCTTTTGCGCCGGGGAAATGATTAAATACAAGTTGTGGAGGTCGGCATATTCCACCTGAACCCGGTATTCTTCCCGCAAGACCTTTTCCGCGGCATACCCCGGCCATCCCGCCGGCGCCAGGGAAAAGGCCACCTTCAACGGGTCCAGATGATACCCCTTGGGCAATTCTTCACCGGTCAGGACCTTAACCCCGGGGAGATTGGCCAGTTCGTTCCGGATTTTTTCGCCATAGGCCGCGGCCCGGGCAAATAACTCCCGCCCATGCAGATAAAGGTGGCGCCGGGTGGAATCCAATGAAGCCAGGAGAATATAGGAGGGGCTGGTGGAACCGGTCAAGGAGAGGGCCTGCTCAACCCGGCCGGCGGGGATTTTCTCCGATCCCAGGTGGAGCAGGCCGGTCTGGGTCAAGGAGCCCATAAGCTTATGCGTACCCCAGACCCAAAGATCGGCGCCAACAGCGGAGGCCTCCACTTCCCGGCCCAGGTAACGCAAGTGCCCGCCGTGGGCCTCATCCACCAGCAGGGGAAGGCCGGCGGTTCTGGCGGCTGCCGCGACCCCGGCCAGCGGGCCGTAAATCCCCTGGTAACCCGGGTTGGTGACGAAGAGGGCAACCGCATCCGGGTGGCGCCGGAGAGCTTCTTCGATGGTGGTGGGGGATGGCAACGCGGGGTGGCCGTCAATCCACCGGGGAGGAATGAAAACCGGCAGTAACCCGGAGAGAACCAGGCCGTTGATGACAGAAAGATGGCAATTCCGGGCGATTAAAATCTTCGCTCCCGGCCGCCCCACGGACAAGAGGGCGGCAAGGATCCCGCTGCTGGCCCCGTTGACCAGAAAATAACTGCGGCGGGCGTCGAAAGCCCGGGCGGCCAGTTCTTCCGCGGCCCGCCAGAAAAAATCCAGATCCCGGCCGCAGGCCACTTCCGGTAACTCGGTCAAATCCAAGGGAAAAAGGTCCTTCCCCTTCCTGCGCCAAACCCGTTCCGTAAAGCCGCCTCCCCTGTGGCCGGGCATGTGAAAAGGAAGCATCCGCCTTTTCCCGTAGGCCAAAAGGGCCTCCAGTAACGGGGCGTCTTTTTGGGTGAAGTTCTCCGCCTGTGGTGTACATCTACTGAACGGTAACCGGTTTCTCATAAGAAGGATTTCGACAGGTCTCTTTCGCTTCCTTTTTTAAAAAGGATATTAATACAAACACTTAATATAAATATAAACCAATAAAAACCCGCTCCCCGCCCACGACGGGCAGGGGAGCGGGTACCAGCTTCAACCCGGAGAGATGGCAGGCTCATGCCCTCACATGACAGAGACGGGTCAGGGCAGGGTGAATTCCAAGGGCAACACTGGGAGCGGCTCCCCGTTATACCGGCTACGGAACTGAACCGCTTCCAGTAACGGGTCTCTCTCCTTTTCCTCGATCCCGATCAACCGGGCCATAATCCCCCCTGTGCCAAACCAGCCCATTGCCGGGTATTCAACTATTCTCACCCTTGCACCCGGGGAAAGGCCGGCTTTTTTCCTGGCCAGCCGTATGGCATCGGCAAGACCGCCAATCTCATCAACGAGCCCAATCTCCACACCGTCTTGACCCGACCAGACCCGCCCCTGGGCATAGGTTTCTATTTCCTCGTATTCCATACCCCTGCCTTCCGCCGCTTTCCGCAGGAATTCCTCATACACAGCGGCGCTTCTGGCTTTGAGGATCTCATATTCATCTTCCCGCAGGGGCCTGTCGGCCAGATGGATATTGACCAGGGGCAGCTGAATTCCAAAGCCAAAATCGGCAAAATGCCCCCGTTTGACCAGGTCGGTGCTTAAGCCAATCTTATCTTTGAAGCCCTTATCGTAAAACCACGAGCTGATGACGCCAATTGAGCCGGTAATGGTTTGCGGGGCGGCAAAGATGGTCTCCCCGTACATGGAGAGCCAGTACCCGCCGGAAGCGGCGACATCCCCCTGGCTGACAATGACCGGTTTTTTCTCACCCGCTTCGCGCAAAGCCTCGGCGACAATGTCGGCGGCCAGCGGGTCGCCGCCGGGCGAATCCACCCGGAAGACAATGGCTTTCACCCGCCGGTTCTCCCCGGCCTGCCAGATCTCATGGGCAAGGCGGCGGGCGCCAATCCCCATATCCAAATCACAGGCGCCAAGGGCGTAGATAACAGCAATCTGCGGCGGCTCGCCCCAATAATCATCGAACGGTTCGTTCCGCACGGGTATTGCGGAAGGGGTAATCAGGGGCTGCTTCTTCCCTTCAACTTCCTCGATGTGCTCATAGATCTTGTCCCAGCGCCCGACCGCATCCACCAGGTTATATTCGAGAGCCTTGTCCGGGCTGATAAAGCCCACCTTATTCACGAGTTGTTCGTAGTCGGCTTCCGGGATCTCCCTGGCGGCCATGATATCCGCCCGTACCAGTTCATAAGAGACATCGGCCAACCGCTGGTACTGTTCACGGTCGGCCGCGCTCATCTCCTCCCGGGTAAACGTCTCCGCGGCCGATTTGTAAGTGGAGAACCGGATCTCTTCCACCCCGATGCCAAGTTTCTCCAGCATCCCCTTGACATATCCCCGGCCGTACGCAAATCCGGTCAGTTGCACAACGCCTTGCGGATCCATAACAATATAATCGGCCACAGAAGCCAGGTGATAAGTGGTGATCCCGCACCGGTCGATATAAACCAGCACGGGCTTGCCGGTCTTTTGAAATTCGTGGAGTCTTTCCCGGATCTCCCATTGCATCACCGGCGAGGCATACATCCCCGAAAGGTTCAGGGCAATCCCGCTGATGGTCGGGTCCCGTTCCGCATCGGCAATTGCCTGCAAGACACCTTGTAACGTATTGGAGTAATCATAAAAACCGTACCGCCGGTACCCCAGGTTGCCCCCTAGATCCAGGTAGAGATAGTTTTTACCCCGGCGTGCATAACGGTCACTAAGCGTCCGGTCGTATGCCCCGAACCGGATCCCGTGCGTGGTGGTGGCAGTCCCGTCGAACTCCGGGGTGGACCTGACCTGCTGGGTGTAGCCGAAACGGCCCAGGCTCAAGGAGGCCCCCACCGTCCAAATCTCTTCCTGAAATTGCCCGGTGAAGCGCAGGCCGGGAAGGCCCTCATAAATAAAGCCCACAGCCCAGCGGCCCTCCCCGGGGCTTTCACCTTTATCCATCCGTAAACCGGTGAAAACTGTTAACGTCTCATTGCCCCTTGGGCGCAGGGCCAAATCGACAGCGAGTTGCTGTTCCCCCCTGTATATACCCTGGTACCCCGTGGCGCCAAAGGAAAACCACCGGGTGGGGCGGGCCAAAAAACCCACTGTCAACAGGCGGTCACGGGCAAAGAGTTCCGTATCCCCCCGGGACCAGCCGTAACCCAACCCCAGGGCAAAAGACTTGTCCCCGATAGCCGTGGAAAGCCGGTAATCAATGACGGATCCGGCTGTAGTCCCTTCGCGAACCATCCCAAAACCGAGCTGGGGAAGGGCCCCAAAAAAGCCCCACTTCTGAAGTTTGCCGGCGGTGTTTTCCTGGTTGGACCAGGTAAAATAGAAATCGGGCTGGTGCAGATAGATCAGGGCCGCCGGGTTATCATAGCCATACAACCCGTATTGATAAGCGCCGCCGGTTGCCGGTGCCAAATCATGGTGCAGGGGAAGGGCCGCCTGAAGAGAGGCGGGCGCCAGCAAAAAAATCAGCACAAAAAAAATAAAAAAAATGCCTTTTACCCCTTTTCCCATATGGTTTTTTCACTCCTTTTCCCCGTAAAAACCAGGTTTAAAAGGGCAGTTTCTCCTTTACTTAGTTGTGATAAGCATAACAAAAAACCCCATTTTTGTCAATTTAAAATTTAGAGTTTGCAAAGAACTTCTCCTGGAAAAGCCCGTCTTCCCGTGCTCTCCGCAGGAGATAGATATACCTTTTTTCCGCCGCCTCCATCGTATAGATGGCGTGATCGATCAGGTCCGGATCCGTAACGGCATTAAAATAATCCCTGGCCGCCAGCCAGTCCCGTTTGGCCTCCTCAATCAAGCCAAACTGTTTTTCCAGTAAAACAGTGGCCGGCCTTTTCCTCCCGTCGCCGTTGAGTTGGGTGATTATCCGGGCCAAAATCCGGGTAAATGGCATTTTTCTCCCTCCCGGGGTTATTATTGCACCCGGGAGGGAAAATCTATACCTCTTTAATTTCTTTTCTTTTGGTACCAGAAAATGCTGAAAACCGGTTTTTTACGGAGAAGGAGCCAAAGGGCCACCCCAACCCCAATAAGGGGCAAAAGGAGCCAGGGCTGCCAAGAGTCCCATTTCCTCCCCGTCCCCACCGGGTACAAACAGGCCATTTGCCCGCCGGGCAACACCTGCAACTGCTTCTCCTGGGCGTACCTGCCGCCGGCCGGGGCCAGCAAATCAAGGACCCGCGGGACGTTTTCCTCCCCGGAACCGCCACCGAAGAACCACTCATCCGCCTCTTTTTTGATCTCCCGGAAAAAGCCCGGGCCAAACCCGTCATAAGAGCCGGTAAAAACATAATACCGCCAGTTGGCTTTGGGGGTCCCGATAAGCCGCTTTGGCACCGCCAGCCGGATCAGGTCCTCCGCCTGGAGATAGGCGGCGGTGATTGCCGTCTCCTGTAACCTCCCGGTCGTATCCCGGTGATAAACGGCACTGTTCTCCCAGCCGACCCCGGTAAGGGCAAATTCCCACCGGTGCCGGGGAGAAAAGACCACCCGTGGTCCTTCGTTTACCGGTTCACTGTTGGTGCCGTTCCCGGTGGCAATATAGATATGGATCACCGGGTGAATAAAACCCTCCGGCGCCACCCAGGGGTTGGTGACGTTCTTGATCTTCACATCAAAGTAAATCTCTTCCCCCCGGCGGTCACTCCAAACCCGGAAGGCCAAAAGGTCGAAGAGGCCTTCATAAGGAGCAAACGCCGGGTCACTGGGGTAAATATAGCTTCCCGGGCCGTAATCGTCCCCCTCCGGGTCCTCGGCATAAAAATGGACTGTCACATCGTCATTGGGCCGGGCGCCGGCAGCCGACGCACCGGATGGGCTGACCACCGGACTCCTCGTACCGGGCAGATTGCTCCCGCCCGCCGGAGCCGGGCAAAAGGCGAGCACCAGCCAAAAGGTGACTACCGGCCAGAAAAATAGGGGACAAACCCCCCATGCGCGCAGGAAACGCATCCTCCTCCCCTCCTTCTTCTCCAGATCTACGCCGGGAGGAAAGGAAGTATGCTTTGGGGTTAATTTCCCCAATCTTTTGGCAGACTAATATAGCATTTGGGAAGAAGCTGTAACAAAAGAAAATCCAAAGAAGGCAGGGTGGGAAGATGGAAAAAAGCCTTAAGCCAACGATTGGGATCCTCGCCACCGTTCCTTTTATCATGGTCCTCGGTAATTCCATGTTAATACCGGTTCTTCCGGCCATCCGGGAAAACCTCCGGGTCAGCCTCTGCCAAACCGCCTTCTTGATCACGGCTTTTTCCATTCCCGCCGGGATCGTCATCCCCTTTGCCGGGGTCCTCTCCGATCATTGGGGGAGGAAAAAAATCATGGTCCCTGCCTTGCTTGTTTATGGCGCCGGCGGGCTCCTGGCCGGCCTGGCCGCCATCTTCGCCAAGGAAGCGGCCTATCCCTACCTCTTGGGCGCCCGGATCATCCAGGGGATCGGGGCGGGCGGGACCTACCAGTTGGCCATGGCCCTGGCCGGCGACCTCATCCAGGGGAAAGAGCGAATACAAGTGCTGGGTCTGCTGGAAGCCGGAAACGGCTTGGGGAAGGTGGTCAGTCCCCTGGCCGGGGCCGCCGTCGCCCTGATTTCCTGGTATGCCCCGTTCTTTGTCTACGGGATCTTGGCCTTCCCGGTGGCCCTTGCCGTCTTCCTGATAGCCAAGGAACCGCCGGGGCGGCGCCAGGCGGCCTCCACCCAAGATTACCTAAAGAGCCTGCAGGGCGTCTTCCAGGCAAAAGGAGTTAACCTGGCTATTATTTTTCTCGCCGGGATGGCCGTCCTCTTTGCCCTCTTCGGCCTCTTGAGCCTGGTTTCCGACCTGTTGGAAAAGGTCTATCACTACCGGGTCTTCCGCCGCGGGCTGGTTATCGCCCTGCCCGTCCTGGTCATGGCGGTCACTTCCTACCTTTGGGGAATAGCCCTGAAACGGGCCCCGGCCGGAGCCTTGAAATGGTCAATCCTTGGCGGGCTTTTTCTCATCGCCGCCGGGATCTTTTTCTTCCCGGTTCTTTCCGGGCTCTTCCTGAGTATAGCCGCCACAGTCCTGGTGGGCCTGGGAACCGGATTTGTCCTGCCAGCCCTGAATACCCTGGTCACTTCTGCTGTCCCCGGCAGTGAACGGGGGTTGATTACCTGCCTCTATGGTACCGTCCGTTTCTTCGGTGTCGCCGTCGGCCCGCCGGTCTTTGGTTTGCAACTTCCACAGCCGACCCTATTCTGGAGCATTGCCGCTTTGCTCCTGGCCGTTCTCCTCCTGGCCGCTTTTCTGGTTAACCCGGAAAAAACCCTCCCCGCCGCCATGACTAACTAAACCAGCGGGAAATATGATAAAATACTTGTGATAAAATACTACTGTATGAAAGAAAAATAACCGGGGGGATCGACTTGCACCAGAGAATAGAGGGGAAAATAACCGGCCTATTTCTTGCCGTTCTTTTCTTTTTCACCGTGCCCGCCCTGACGGCAGCGGAAGACCCCTTGCAACTCCGGGCCATTTCCGCCATTCTTGTCGATGGGGAGACCGGCAAGATCCTTTATGAAAAAAACGCGGAGGAAGTTTTGCCGGTTGGCAGCATGTCCAAGATGTTCATGGAATATCTGGTCCTTGCCGCCATCAAAGAGGGGAAAATATCCTGGGAGACACCCACCGTCATCTCGGATTATGCCTGGCGGATCTCGCAAAACCTCCGCCTTTCCAATGTCCCGCTCCGGAAGAACACGCAGTATACCGTAAAAGAACTGTACGAAGCGGCCGTCATTTACTCGGCCAACGGCGCTAGCATCGCCCTGGTGGAACTGTTGGCCGGTTCCGAGGGGGATTTTGTCCGGCTGGCCAATGAGAAAGCCAAGGAACTGGGGTTAAGAAATACCACCCTTGTCAATAGCACCGGTCTGGATAACAGCGACCTCATGGGGATGCATCCCGCCGGTACCAGCCCGGAGGCAACGAATCTAATGACCGCCAAGGACCTGGCGCTCCTGGCCTTCCATCTTCTCCGCGACCACCCGGAGGTCCTCACTGTTTCCAGTATTCCCCGGAAAACCTTCCGGGAGGGCACTCCCGACGCCGTACGGATGGACAACTGGAACTGGATGCTGCCGGGGCTTGTTTATGCCTACAACGGTGTCGACGGGTTAAAAACCGGTTATACCGCTCAGGCCGGTTATTGTTTTACTGCCACCGCCGAACGGGACGGGCGCCGCCTCATCTCCGTAGTGATAAAGACCGATTCCTATCAGACCCGGTTTAGCGAAACACGGAAACTCCTGGATTATGGTTTCAACCGTTTTGCCGTGGTCGAACTGGCCCCCACGGGTTTTGATGAGAACGGCCAAATGACCCTGGCGGTCCGGAGCGGAAAAAAGGAGACCGTTACGGTTACTCCCGCAGAACCATTGCGGGTTTTGCTCAAGCCTGAAGAAAAAGAGAACTACGAAGCGGTTTTCCAGCCCGCTCCGCAATTGCCGGAAAACCGCGGTTTAAAAGCGCCCGTAACCAAAGGCGAAGTCGCCGGCTACTTGGTGCCTGCGGTCAAAGAGGGTAAAAGGGTCCCCGCCTATGAGTACTTAACCGCCGAAGGACGGAACCGGGAGCGGGTGCCGGTTGTGACCACCGAATCCGTGGCCAAAGCAGGCTGGTTTACACTGGCGATCCGGAGGATCCGCGCTTTCTTTGCCAACCTGTGGCAAAAGCTCTTTCCCCCGGGAAAAGAGAGAAAAACCTCCCTGCGCTTACCGGCAGCCGTCGCTAGAGCGGCGGCAACCCCCTGCAGGGAGGCCATGGTTGAGACTGTGGTTCAGGACAACCACTTATCCAAAAAGGAGCGGAGCTTCTCTTTTGGCTGTACACCGACGATCCTCTCCACCGGCTGACCGTCTTTAAAGAGGATCAGGGTGGGGATGGACATGATCTGGTATTCCCCGGAGAGTTCCAGATTCTCATCGGTATTGACCTTTCCCACTTTCACCCGGCCTTGATACTCGGCGNNCGCACCACGGCGCCCAAAAATCCACCAAAGCCATACCTTGATACGACAAGATCTCGTCCTGGAAGTTCTCTTTGCTTAACTCAAAAACCTGCGACATGGGGATCCCTCCTTTTGCCTTATATTTTAGCATATCCGGGGGACCACCGAAACCAACCGGCCAATTTTTAATTTTTCTTTCACAAGGGGAAGGAGTGAAGGGAGGCACGGGCATGAGGTTAAAGCTCAGCGGGATCAGGGACAAGCGGGTCCTGGCCGCCATGGAGAAAGTCCCAAGGCATGAATTTGTTCCCGATGAATATCTTTATGCCGCCTATGAGGACCGGCCTTTACCCATCGGCTGCGGCCAGACCATCTCCCAGCCGTATATCGTCGCCCTCATGACCGAACTGCTGGAATTGAAAGAGGACGACCGGGTCCTGGAGATTGGCGCCGGCTCCGGCTACCAAGCAGCCATTTTAGCGGAATTAGTCAAAA
>LSQX01389582.1_pt1 | contig 11197 bp, 9 predicted proteins | sample 654561 | NCBI WGS metagenome assembly LSQX01 (sample SAMN04489861, study PRJNA283612) | anaerobic digester metagenome | isolation source: 4 biogas reactors fed with cattle manure at either 37C or 55C with and... | place: Denmark: Kongens Lyngby | collected 2014 | reverse complement strand
GGGTTCGAATCCCACCCCTCGCATCAGAACTTTCGGTTTAAATCTCTTTCGTTTATCTCATTCACTAACCGAAGATAACGCGTGAAACATGCGGCAAACGTTTCGGACAACTCTTTGCATCAAGGTAAGGGTGAGCTGCCGACCACTCGATCGTAAGGAGCATGAAACCCGCCCTACTCTACGAGTCACCGTTCACGGACATCACGCCGCAGGAACCGGAGGGTCTGTTCAGATCGGCTGAGATGGATGGACTAATCCAGGTGCTCGAGGCCGTGCGGGCGGCGGCTGTGGCAGGGTAACTCGGTTGCCCGCCAAATGCGCACTGCATTGCGGTACGCTCATGAGATCAATATCCTAGTTTTGCATCGATTTCTGATATCCATTCATTTATCTGATCGAGCGTGTTCTTAATATCCTCAATTCGGTCATTCTCTTCATCAATCCATCCCTCAACACGATCTCGGTAACTATCTGACCATGCTGAATCTCTCTTCATCTCAAGTTCCCATAGATGCCTTTTTTTATGCTCCAGAACACCCCCAAGGTGTTCGAGACGATCTTCCAATTTGGACCTATTTTCTCTCATCCGCTCTTCCCATGCTTCTTTTTGAGCTAACCGTTCATTTCTTTCCTTTTGACGCTGCTCCCAAGCTGCTTGCTGCTCAGCACGGTATTTCTCAACTGCAATATCCCTTGCCTTTTTCCAATCCTCCCACTCCACACTTAAACTCTCAGATGCACGCGTAAGAGCCTGAAAAGCTTCATCCTTATCCCCCCTGATCATCTGGCCTTTATTCTTGGTAAGATACGCCCATCCCTCTTTCAGTGACTTGCTACAAGATATGAGTTCACCCTTCCGCTCATCGATCGGGCCAAATATCGAGTTAGCGAGCGCAGATATGGCAATTGAAAGTCCTCCCGTAGAGATGGCAAGAAACAATTTATCCAGTTCTGATGACGGAGTCGCGTTCGAAGCAAGATTTTGTATTACCTCTAAGTGGTACTCAGATTTGCTCACTCTTGCAGCGAATTCTTCCTTGGCTCTTTGTTGAGATTCTTTTACTTTTTCAACAATCGATTGAAAGCGATTCCATGCCAACTGTCTTTCCTTGGGAGATGGAAATTTTGAACCCTTAAAAGCTTGGCCTACGCTCTTGATTTCACTCCATACCTCTTTCCATCTTTTATTATCGCTTTCAGCCTCACAAATCAGATTCTCTAAAGAGTTCAATAAGGCGACAATTTCTGACCCGTCCCACATAATTACCCTCTACCCTTTACCTCACCGGATAATCAGCAGATTACTATGCGAAAGTTCTTAATTGTTTTTTATTTTCAGAGGGGTTGCGCACGTATGATCCCGACATGAAAGATGCCATATTCGCGATTTCCTCTGGGCAAACATCACTTTAACTGAGGTTGCCCTCCTCCGCCCTTGGTCGCCCCCCAAGGGGGGCAGTCCATGGCGATAGCCCGTAGCCAAAGGTTACTTTACCAATGGAGTCAGGCTTGGTTTCTCTGCAAAATCAACCAACAGCCGCGAGCGAGTGAGAGCGTTCAGGGGCACCTGACACGAAAAAAGCAGGGCGGTGGTCCGAAGCGAGCATCGCAAGCAAAAGTTGGCTCTACCATCCCACGCGTTCGGATGGAAAAGGCTTGCTTACTGATAATGGTGTCACTATCTTAACAAATTATCAATGCCCTTCAGAGCACAATAGCCAATACCCCCAAGAGTCACGCCCCACATGAGGAGTCCTAGTTCAAAGCCGATGTCATATCCATAGTATCGTGTCCCCATTGCAATAGATGCACAGGCCAGCCAGATTCCAAACGGCACGGAAACGATAAGATTATTTTCATGTAACTATTCAGCCCAACCAAAAGATCTTTTTATAATGACATCCAAATAAAATATAATGGCTGCTGAGAACCCTTATCCCGAAACAGGTGTTGAGGACCGTCCTCTCTCTCAATATACCGTTGCGGATATTCCGGTTCTTCTTGCAACCCTCGAGGATCTCAAACGTCTCATCACAGAACTCCGTGCTGAGAATGCTCACCTCAAGGCCCGGATTACCGACCTCGAATCCCAGTTGAACCAGAACAGTCGCAACAGCAGTCGTCCCCCCTCAATGGATGGCTTTCGGCGTCCCCAGACGCCGCGGGAGAAGGGTAAGCGCCCTCCCGGGGGCCAGAAGGGGCACGAAGGCCATACCCTTCAACCTGTCCCAAACCCTGATGCTGTCATTGTCCATACTGTCTCCACCTGCTCTCGGTGTGGGGCATCCCTGGAAAACGTCGAACCGTTTGACAAAGAATGTCGTCAAGTTTTTGACTTACTCGCCCTCTGCTTTTGCGTGCTTGAGCATCGCGCGGAACACAAGCGGTGTCCCCGCTGTGGGTGGGTTAACAAGGCTGCATTTCCTGCTGATGTCGCGCACCATGTGCAGTATGGCATCAACCTGAAGACGTTCCTGGTCTACCTCTGCGTCTACCAGTTACTTCCCTATGAACGAGCCTCCGAGATTGTTTCTGACCTTTTTGGTCACCCTGTGAGCCCGGCAACCGTGGTTGCAATCGTGAACGAGTGCTCGCAAAACCTGACCGGGGTCGAAGACGATGTGCGAAAACTCCTGCAGAACGCCCACATTCTCCATGTCGATGAAACCGGCATGCAGGTAGGCGGCACCCGACAGTGGTTGCATGTTTCCAGCACCGACCTCCTTACCTGCTACGGACACCATCGGAACCGGGGAGCGAAGGCAACCGATGCCATGAGGATTCTACCCGAGTTTCAAGGAACGGCAGTTCATGACTTCTGGGCACCATACTTCGGCTACGCCTGTAGCCATGCGATCTGTAACGCGCATCTCCTCCGCGAACTGCGAGGGATTACGGAGAACTTCGGGCATCAATGGAGCGGAGCTCTTGGTAATCTCCTGATCGAGATAAAGACAACGGTGGATATCGCAAAACAAGAGGGGAGAGTCCTGACGCCGGAGATGATCGCTGCCTTTGAAGAACAGTATCTAAAGGTCTTCGAAGCGGGGAAGGAGGAAACGAAACGGTCCGAGGTCCCCGCGGAGCCGGGAAAGCGCGGCAGAAAGAAGCAGTCGAAGGCGAAAAACCTCCTGGATCGCTGCTCCAAATACCAGAAGGAGATCCTGGCATTCATGAAGGATCCCAGCATCCCCTTCACGAACAACCAGGCTGAACGGGACCTCCGTATGATGAAGCTGAAACAGAAGATCTCAGGGACGTTCAGGAGCGAGAAAGGAGCCAGGAACTTCTGCCGGATCCGGGGATTCATATCAATGATCAAGAAGCATGGTCGCCAGGTGTTCCCGGAACTGATGAGAGTGTTCGAGGGGGCACCCTTCATCCCGACGGCGGCTCATCGGCCCCCTGAATAGTTACATAATTTCTATGTTTTGATGTTACCCTAGTCTCTATTTTTAAACACAGATTTCACGCCGTAAATAAAAGTAAATGAGTGTATGCAACTTGCAACACACCGCTAGTTGCTGCATCATATGATAGGAAAGCCTTCTTACTGGCAGGCTGTCGAATGGGAGGGACATCTCCACTTTCTCTACGTATCAACGACCTGTTGCTACACGGTAACCTTTCTACAATCTAAGTCGCCCACCACCTGCCTGCGCCTTCCTCGATCGTGACGGTTTGCGGGGTCCCTCAACCGGCGGACCACACTCCCTCCGGTCGATCGAGGCCCGCGCCCAGCGCTTCACTCCGTTCCGCTCCCGCTCCACTCCGCGACCCTCGCCTCCCTCCCCTCGTGGCGTCTGCCTGATCCCCTCTTCCTGTCTGGGACCTCTGACGACCATGACCGGCTCGACCCTCGCCGGTCATTGTCTGCTGGGAAGTGCTCGTCGCACCGTGTCGGGAGTGATATGCTGTGTGCGAACGTGTTAGTAAATCTCTCAATCCAACAATTAGATGGGTTCTGATTGCGTGTTTATCCCACCTAAATTCATCAGCCTTAACAATTCATCATCTTCAATCTTTGGAAATTTGTTTTTGACCAATTCTATGACTCTTGAGCGGTATATAATTTCGACTTCCTCAGGGCTATCTAGTCCCTCATTAATTTGCTGAGGGAGTAAATACAGCGAGTAATCATGAGTCACATTAGCTGAGTGCATTGCTCGTCCTTCTCCAAGAGCAAAAACAAATTTCTTCACGGCCGCTATTGGATAGTCAAAACTCAAGTTTTTACTAATAAAGTCAGCTATTTCTAAAATGGAGGCCATTTGCAAAGATTTAAAGCACTCGATAAATTGTTGTGCTAATGCCAAGCGGATGTCGCGGTCTTTAGAGTAATTTACTGAGAACTCAAGGAAGTGCAATACATCCTCAGTTAGCGTTCTATCATTTGTAGCGGTTGTATCGCTCTTAATTAAAGAAGCATCTCTGAAGACAACAAGTGGATGACCAGTTCTTTGGTCGGTTTCAATTTTTTCGATAATATCTCCAACAAACGATTCGATGAATGGTTTGAATGATGGGAATCCCCATTTTTTTTCAGAGAAGGATGGTTCCATTCTCAACAATTGCTGTTTTAATTCCGTGAGATGGATCTTTTCGCCCATGGCCCATGTCCTGCTTAAACGGAGTAACAAGTTTCTAGCAGCAGGTGGCGACAATCTAGATGCACTCTCATATTTTACAGCATAACTCCCGTTCTCTCTCTCATCAGCGTGGCCTAATAGCTCATCCATCGATTTGAATATGGTGCAATTCTTTTTTAAAACAGGTCCTACTGATAACTCAAACCCGATCACATGGATTTGTTTTCCTTTTGCTATAACATTTCGAGTTAAAGGAACGAAATCCGTATCCCCCGAACCTAATACAAAGATATCTAACGGCAGATACTGAATATCATTTAGAATCTCAATAGCCATTTGAAGATCGGAAGCATTTTTCCCCTGGGAATTCATTATTGGAACGTGTCTCATCTCAAAACCGTGGTCGACAAGCATTCGTACATAACTTGTTGCATACTGTTGAGTCCAGTCGCCGTATGCTCTTTTTATCGTAATAGTCCCTTTAGTTGCAGCGTAGTCCATCAGGGGTTCTACATCAAGTGGCCTTTCAAGGTGTGGATACGTATTTGCCGCTGAGATCGATAGATTTGCAAAATCAAGATATATTCCAACATTCAATTCGCCCATGAGATCACACGAATCATGCTATATCTCTCGTAGATGATAAGGATTTTGTATTGTAGGTCTCTTAAATGATGAAAAGCAAAAATACGCAGTCTTTAACTTTTTTCTAGAGTGATAATTAAGATAGCACCAGACATTGAGATGTATTTGGATAATCTCCCAAGTTTTTCAGTAGTCTGGTTGCATCCTACCGTTTTGCCATGTCATTCGTTGTTCAAGGATCCATATTACTTCAGAGAATCGTGCGTCAAACACCTAATTAGTCTGATGAACCGAGCGGGCGGCGTCACTGGCGGATTTCTCGTGCATCCTCCTCGCGATGAAGGACCCGTACGACGGCGATCTGCTGATCGTATGCGACGGTAACCAGGGGATCCGGCCGGTCGGGACGGTCCGCTGGTCTTGATTATTTTGTTCAAACCAAGTTACTGTTCGCGTATTCCGAAATGAATGAAAAATCATCTGTGAAACCCACGGCGGAGTCTGTCTGAGACAATTTTGAAGAGAGCGAAAAAAAATTAACTGTTCTTTTTACTGTTTCGAAGCAGAATTTTGATTGAATATCCGCTGCCAAGGACTGCCATCAGCAAAAAAATGAATTGTAAGAGCAGTGTTGGTTTTACAGTATGCGGGCTCAGTTCAACTTGAGTCGTAGCACTATCAACTGCGGTGAAATTGCAGGTGTCCTGCATCACTAGGAAAAAGGGTATAACATCTTTTTCAGCAGTTATTGAATACTCTTTACAGCCGATATCAAATGAATATTGGAATCCCTCGATGGTATCCTCAAAGGAATTCCTGTTTCCATCTATTGGTTTAACCCTGATCCGATCTGCAGGTTCTAAGAAGCTAACTGACACATTGCCAACATTAGCATATCTGGATGAAACATCTTCTTTTGTGCCATCTGCAAATATTTTAGAATAACCCCCATACCAATTTAGTTCTGTATAGGCACTTGGATAGTTATACCATATTTTCTCATAATGGGGGTATTCACCGGTTGAATAGTGATAATATAGTGTTGGATCAACATGAACCCAGCAATCGCCGATATATACTTCGTTCCAGACATGATCTTCGGCTGTAGTTCTAACCATTCTTGATTTAAAGCCTGCCTCTGAAGCTGTCTTGTTGAAGAGAACTGCTAACTCTTCACATGCTCCTGTTTTATAATATGCTACAAAGTGTGGATTTCCATTAAGTAGTATGCTAGAAAGTCGGATGTGGGGTCTATCAGACAAATTACTTGGTAATTTTCCGTATATTGAGAACCTCCCAAGAGGATCAAGGCGGAGTGTTGGTTTCACATTGTAAGTTTGAAAATAGTCTTTCACGACAAAACCCATGATCTTTTCAATTTTCTCGTGCGATGAATAGTTTTGATCTAATCCGCCAATAAATCTGTCAATTTCCGCTTCGTTTTGCTCTTTAATAGCAGGATATGTTAGTATGGCAAACACTTCTGGGAGGATACAAACAAGAACAAATAAAAAAACGATCGTTATTGAGCTAACACGTAATACTTTATGTAAATCAATCTCCATCAATCAACTATTCAATGGAAGTGTTACATAAATGTACTGCAATATTATTCAGCACTGTACGCGCCCAAGTGGCATTGGCACTCCGAATAACCTCTTGATTTTTGGTTGTTCCTGCGCATTCGGTTGACGACGAAATGTCCCCGCCAGGGTGCTGGCAGACTTGGTGGCACCAACCCGCCGGACACGAAATTTATTATACTTCTTTTATACATGTGCCCCCATGTCACCTACATACCGTGATGCAACCATCAACTCTGTAGAAGCGACTGCCACGGTCAGCGGCAGTACGGGCGGCGGGCGCGACGAGAAGGGCAATGTATACTTCTTCCCGAACGTCTCGGTGAGTATCGGCTACTGGTTCGACAACGAGGGTATCCCGAACTCGGACTGGGATACGCACTTCAAGGCGCAGTTGTGGATCAACGGCGAGATGGTCGGCAAGAAGCAGGATCTCTCCACCGGCGGCCCGCAGACCTACACGTTCTTTGCGCACAAGTTCACGGCGCCCGGGACGTATAAGGTGGAGGTTCGCGGGAAGAATTCGAAGTCGCTCGACGTCATGATCAAGAACCCGCCGGCGCAGGAGAAGAAAGCGCCGCAGTGATCACCGGGGCTGCCCGCGGATAGATCGGGTCTATGGATGGAGGAGACTTCTCTCGCAGGAGTTATACGGCGTTCTTGATCTTCGCCTTCAGCCCGGATGCGAACGCCTCCATCGCACCCGGGTCTTTGAACCCGGCGAGGATCACCTTCCCCGATGAGAAGAGGAGGGCAGTTCCTGCATCGCCCCGGTAGATCAGGTCAGGGCGAAAAGAGGATTGACCGGGTAGCCTCTCCCGCCACTTCAAAGATAGGTGCCGGGAGCGGGTAGAACTCTGTCTGGAACACAACCTTGTCAATGCCGCTCCCATCTACATCGTGGACAACTAGGAGCAAAAAAAACCTGAAACACGCTGGGTTGATCGGGTCACGCTCGATAGATCATGGTCAGGGAATTTGTGTGATTTCTACCGCATTGTCATGAAGCGACTTTCAAGTGACCTGAAGGTGCCATTTCAACTGAAGGACGACGATAAAATCGAAGAAACCTCTATCTACCAATTTCATCTGGATTGGAATGTAAAAATGGTTCTTCCTCGATATGGTTATTATAAGAATTCTGCAAATTTTTCGTCAATTTCATCTCGCAATAGCCTCCCAGTTTCTTCAAAAATTTCAACTAATTCACTATATACCTCTCCTCCCCCTACGAAATTCCAATATTCTTCTCCAACCAAGACTTCCCCAGCGTTTAGATCATACAGCCCATGTAGTGTCCATCTCTCATAGGGGTTGGGATGATAGGGATTATATGGGATCGCAATTCGAGTGAAAACATTTGCCGTAGAGTCCTGACTTAATTTCAATGCCGTCCATCGCAATAATTTCAATTTTAATGCTACAAATTCCTTCATATTTGGCTTCACACTAGTTATATCTATAAAATTTTCTTGAAACCCTCCATGTTCTAGTGGAATATTTATCGAAAAATCTACAACGGAGTCTGGATCTTTCTGTGAAACACCGGGTAAAATACTTGCTCTAATCATTTCTACTTCTTGCTGCTTATCTGACACTCTCGATCCTGAGCGCAATTCAATATTAATGCCCTGGATAAGTGTTTCAGTTTCAGGATCAATCGTACCAAGAAGCTTGCTTCCTTTAGCGGATGTATAACCCGCTCCGCGAGACAGAGCTACAGATATTTGCTCCCAGATTGACATGCCAAACGTGGTATTCATCGACTGAATAAATGAAAATAAAGCATACCGATCTCTTCCTAGAAGGCTATAGTGAAATGGTTTGTGTTCTGTTTCAGGCTTGTATTTCTGGATTTTACTTCGCACTGCGTCAATCAATATGGTAGAAATTTCCTTCTTTGTCCTCTCAGAAATTGGCATGATCGTCATCACCTAGTTATATGATCTTCGAAATCAGTATATTCTCAATCAATTAATGACTTACGAAACTCCCCTCATAAAATACTATCTTAAAACAACATACTATAGTCATGAATGACGATCGAACATGAATGCGGATCGTTTCGCTTATTATACTCGGAGAGCAAGGCGACCCTTTGGTAAGAGCCAACAGTCCGCTTGGATCACGTTTTATTCCATACTCTACGGCTTCGTCAGAGTGAAGTGGTGTCGAATGAGTTCTCAAAGATCAAGATTACCATCAATTTTCCGGGAAATCATGTTTCGAAGCATTATCAAGTATGGTCATCTATTTAATCCGTTATCGATCACTTTCTATCTCTCTTCAGCGGAGTGGAGAAAAAATAGTATTTGGAACTGGGGTTAGGTTATCACTATCATCTAAACCGAGATTCATGCTTTTTCCATTTGGAATATTATCTCAGCATATGGTTGCCGATCCCGTTCAGTTCTATTCAGGACGGGGCGCTTATATTCTTCGGTAATAATGAGTCCACTACATTCTGCAATTTTTGGGTAAAGGTTGTGTTTGTCATTTGCAACGATGAAGAAGTGTCCATCTGATTTCACATATTTTCCAATATTGGTAAGTACGTCACTGATACCCTGAACATATAGTTCTTGCGCAGTTTTTCCGGTCCCTTTCGACAGAGGACCAATCTCATTGTCATCCCTTCTTGCGATGTTAAACAGCTCATATGCATATGCATGTTGTTCATGATAGTCGATCTGTCCAACATAAGGAGGTGACGTAAAAACACCGGCTATTTTTTTCTTTTCCAGTAAATCATAGAACGTCGTATTTCGCTCCTTAATCTCTTCAAAAATATTCAGGGTTCGTGAATCCCCATGGATGATTTCAATATTAACATCTTTTTTAAGGGTTTCAAACTCTGTGAGTCGCCGAATGGTGTCTTCTGAATAGCGTTTCAAATGGCCTAAGATACTTTCGATAGGCGTGCAGAGTTTATAGTGTTTGAAGCAGTAGTAGGGTCCAACTTGACGTTCTTTTAGCGTCGCCAAATCGAAATGAGTTGTAGCTCTGCATGATCGAGCAGTTCTGGAGAGAATAATTTTCATGATATTTTTTGTTTTCTCATCCTCTTCTGCTTCAATCAGCTTGATGTAGAAGAGTAACTCCTGTCGGATTCGTTTATTGTACCACGTCGTGAGAAAACTGGCTGTTCCCTCTTCATTTAAGAGACGAGATTTATCTTTCGTTCCATTCTTCGTAAAGAATTCACTATTTTGTTTTAGGAACAGTTGTAATTTCTCTTCAGAGTATTCTTGTTCAAACTCCCGGTTCTCTCTAACTTGCTGTTTATATTGTAAATTTGGGAAATATTGATGATTAAACTCTGTTAAGAGCCTTTTCAGTTCTTTTTCATAGTTATTATCAAAGGTTTCATTCGAGAATTTAGCAATTTCCCTATAAGCAGCGTCAAGTTTGAATTTGAGGTCAAAGAGGGAATAACTGCTTGATTTTGCCTTGGATATAAGACAGTTAAATTCTGAAATATCAGCGCCTATAGCATGAATTCCTAATTCAACTGCCTGGATGAGCGTAGTACCACTTCCCATAAATGGATCCAGAACTACATCGCCTTCATTGAAAAAAACCTCTTTCTTAAACTTATCTGTATGCCCATCCAGGAAGTATTCGACCAGTTGAGGAATGAATTTTCCTTTATAGGGATGTAATCGATGAACATGCTTGGTAGTTTCTGACTCTTTGTATTGTTCAAAGGAGATTTCCCAATTGAGATCATCACCGAGTTTTTCCTTCCATCGTTGTTCCTTTTCTTTGATATTATTGTAATATTTCTCTAGTTCAGTGATACTAACCTGAGCAACTGTAGAGTTACTTTCATATTTTTTTATTTTTGCATATTGGATGAGATACGCGATATTCGAAGGTGAAATGTCCTTTTCCATATAGTCTGAAGCCCATGCTGCAGCCTCTCTTACGGAAATTAAATCGCTATTCATTTTTTTTCTTCCTCCAATTTTTTTTCCATATATAGTTCAATACTACGCGAGAGGGCGATAGCGTTTTTTGTACAATACTCCTGATATTTTTCGTAAACACTCTTTTCGAGACTAAGTGTAACATTTTTCCTTGGCATATGTGATCACATTTGTATACAAGTGAATACAAATGTGTGGGCGTTGCATATACGTTTTCCTGTTTTGATGCTGTGTTGCATAACTCCGATTGCCTGACCTAAACAGAGAAGATACCGGATGTCCCTTCCTGTTTTTCATGCCAAAATACGAAGATCCTGGTATCTCGGGAAGAACATCAACAGAATTCAGGTAAAAGCGCGAACTGAAGGGGATCCCCGACATTGCCGCCGTACCAACAGTGGCCTATACTCACGGGAACCTTCCCCCACTCCTGGATATCATCAATGAGCTCCAGATTGACGAATATCTTGCCGGCTTAGCGCATGAACCCTGGATTCCCGGTAACCCCTAA
>LSQX01361568.1_pt1 | contig 11197 bp, 4 predicted proteins | sample 654561 | NCBI WGS metagenome assembly LSQX01 (sample SAMN04489861, study PRJNA283612) | anaerobic digester metagenome | isolation source: 4 biogas reactors fed with cattle manure at either 37C or 55C with and... | place: Denmark: Kongens Lyngby | collected 2014 | reverse complement strand
GTTGAGTCAACTGCATAGCCAGTTTGCGCAAAAGCGTTTTTGACGTTTTTTGCAATAGCAAAAAATATCCGCAAGAGATTTAATTTTTATATGGATCAAATGAGTCAAAACTCCGCCTATCGCATACCCAGTTTCAGAATCTGAAACGCTGTCGGCGAATGCCATTGACCGCCGTTCCAGGCGGTGTTGTTTGCAACAAACATCATTCCTACTTTATTGTCTTTCGATATTTCAATGCCAAGCTGATCGAAAGGTAGTGTGACTATGGCACAAATGCCCTTTTCAAGCGGCTTGATTTCGACCTTCCAATCGACTCTCTCCGTCGCCGTCGCCGAGCCGAAGCCCGTCCTACGTCGGCCGTCCATCGAAAAAGCCAGATGATAATAACTGCCGGATGCCTTCAAGCCTCCGTCGATGAAGATTTCCACTGCGTTGCACCAGTCAAATACCGTCACCATGTCGATAGCCTTTCCAACCTTGCGCTCCAGCTCAAAACCGTCATAGAGCTTGCGCCACTTCTCATTTTCAACATCGAAACGCACATACAGCGCATGATTGTCGTTTTTCACCCAAACCTTCGTTTTGCCGTCCGAAGGAGTCGACGCATCCTTGATCCGGGTGAGCGGAGCGACCGCCGTCCAATCTGCACCTACGGCAAGTTCAACCTTGGGAGGCGCCTTCTCGGCCAGCGACACGAGATAATCGATGTGCACGCGATGACGGCGGATAAGCTCCTTCGAACGCGGATCGGTCGCCTGCGCCTCGGCCTTAGTCAAAGTCTCGCGCAGCCACGGGGCGAGATTCTTTTCAACGATATAGTGCTTGGCCGCGGCGACCGGTTCATCGTTCCAAAAGCATCCAGCCGGATCTTCATTGTAGTTCTTGGCCATCTTTTCGTAGTAGTCGGCCATAATGTCCTCGGCGCCCTTGTAGGCGCGGCGGCAGAACTCACGACGAGCCTCGGCGATATCGATGCGAGGATTCCACATCAGGCGCGAGCAGACGTAAAACTCGATCGCCGACGCATCGTAAACTCCACCTGTGCCGCACGCTTCCAATCCGTCCGGTCCGTCATGATAGACGACATCGTTATAGCATTCCTCCATATCATCCCCATACCAGAGAAGGTCCTTCTGCATCACTTCCATCGTCGCATGGTAAAATTGCGGCGTCGACGAACACAGATAATATTCGTACAGCGCCCTGAACGGCATTCCCGCCGCGCGGAAATCCTCCGCCTTCTTGCGCCACACGGCATTGACCGTCGTGTCGTACACCGGCCGCTTGTGGTTTTTCACGTACGGGCAGTACTGTCCGCCGCCGCCGATCACACGCACCGCCGGCGCTTCTGCGGTAAAGAGATAACACTGCGCGCGCGGCGGTTTAAGATGCGGAAAGCGGTCTTTAAGCTTCTCGTAAACGCGATTGACGAAGAGCGCGTACTGCGTCGAACGGAAATTCGGAGCCGACGGCTGAAGTTCGCTGCCGTCAGCAAGCTTAATCGGCTTCATGCACCATTCGGGACACTGGCACAGACCCCAGTTGTCCCCAAGTCCGATAGATATGTCGTTGACCCGCTTGGGTACGGCCGAAAGTCTGAGAGCCGCCTCCTCTGCAAAAAGATGCACCGTCTTGGGATTCATAAAGCAGAGCTGACAGTCGTGATACGTTAGACGCTTACCCTTCTCGAGCGGGAACACGTCCGGATCGGAATACATGTATTTCTTCAACATTTCGAGCGAAAGCGTCAGCGTCGCCGACGTCATGTCGCCGAGCGTCGCGTAACGGCGGTACTTCGCCGGTCCTAATCCCGCGTCGTAGGGATGACGGAAATTGCACAGGAGTCTCGCCTGCCACCTGTTCTGCGCATCGCTCCAGTTGCCCGTCCAGTAACGGATCTTGAGCGCGGGCACATCGACGAAATATTTGATCGTGTTCTTGAACGCCGGATTCTTCGAATAAACCGTGCCGAAACCGTTCTCGCTTTCGCCTTCAAGTTCACGCACCCAGATAATGTCGGAATTTTTCTCGAGAAAACGGTAGACTCCGTTTAAAACTCCTTTCGTCTTCGAAGCGACGATCCAGACGCGCCCATCCTCATCGGCGATGATAAAGCCGTCATTATCTGCAAGTCGGGCGAAATCGTCGGCATGACGGCGCGCGAACGCCGCCGCCTCGTCGGACGTCTCCGGCGTCCCGAGCACGTAGCGCGACATGTCGGGCGCCGCGCCGGAAATGCGCTTAACCCAGCGGACGAGCTCCTCGCGCGCATAGTCGATCTGCCAGGCTCTCGTCGGCTCTTCAGCGAGCATCGCCAGCCAGTCGCGGGCCGTCGGATCATTCGGCAGCGAAGCGAACGCCGCACGCGCCCCGTCGAGATCGTAATTGCAGCGCAGCAGCGCCTCGCCTTCGAGGATCTTCGCGCCCCCGACACGGTAATACGTCGCCGCCTTTTTCCGGAGTGCGCCGTCAGTCGCCTTCTTTGCCGCGTTCGCCGCCGTATGCATCAATTTTTTTTGCGCAGCGGCGAATTTCTTGTCGCTCGCCGGGAGCGCGAAAATCCTGTCGGCAACCGATTCGAGCGCGATACGCGTCCCCTCGTTGTCTGTCGCGAGAGACGTGACGATAAGAGACGTGTCGCCAAGCGCGTTAAGCCATTTGTCGTTGTCCAGGCTCTCGATCGACTTCAAGTGCTCGATAACCGCGTTCTGGGTCTCCTTGTCCCAAGCGCGCGTTTCATCCGTCGGCTGATTGCGGTTCTGCTGAAGGAGATAATATCGGATCTGTCCACGGTACTGAAGAGCCTTGGCGCCCTTGACGCTCGAGAGTGCATCGCGGTAGAGCGAAACGATCTCGCGCGCCACAACGTCGGCCTTCTGCTTGTTTCTGAGCTGAATCCGGTAATCGCGCTCCACCGCCTGCAAAGCCTGCGCGCGCTCGATCCCGGTTAGCGGCTGAAGCGCCGCCATTTGAAGTTTGATCGCTTCGTGATAATATTGAGCCGCCTCCTTCTTGCGTTGCAGCAGATGGTTGAACGTCGCGCCGATGTCGTGCAGCGCATGGATGCGCTCCTTATCCGTTAGCGGCAACGCGAGCATCTGGCGCTGAAGCCGAGGAAGATCCTGATAGCGCCGCGATTTGCGAACCGACTCGATTTTCGCCCGCAGCTCCTTCGCCCGCGCCTTTGTCTCATCTTTCGAATCGGCCAGCACAAAACATGACTGACACACTAAAACCGCGCTCAGAGCCATTCTCAAAAGCATTATCGCCATCTCCTTCTTATTTTGTTTGGATTTCAACCGGTTTAAAGCGATCGGCGCTGTGCGGCATGAACCCAGTCGACGTGTAGGTCTTGCGCACGCCGTCTTCTACCGTACTTCTCACGAACGCAATATAAACCTCTCCCGGAACGGTGGGATTGACCCCTATCTCGCCTAACGGAACGGAAAGAACCGCCCGCCACGCCGCTTGAGTGCAGTCGACGGCAACGGAAAAACCCTCCGCATCCCAGGTGTGATCATACGCCTTGGCGTCATAACCGCGACCGTTCGGCGCCGCCAGCAGATGGCGGTAATCGTTGAGATTCTTTTTAGGACGCACCAACAGCCCGACTGAATCGCCGGAAGGGAAAACCTCCTTGCCGCCGAGAGTCGGCCGCCCTTCTGACAGAAAGCGCACGTAAAGCCGCTCATTGTCGTGGAACGCCGAAACGTGCGTGCGGCCTTTCGGAGAGAGAGTTTTTTTGCCGACGGCGTTCAGGTGGAAATTCGTTTCGCAAAAACCTTTCTTCCACGCCGGATCGTTAAATGGCGGCATCCCTTTGCGGGAAGATTTAAGGCACGGGATCGACGCGGGAGGAGGCGCCGCCTTTTCCGCAGCGGCGACGAGCTCTGCCCAACGCGAACGGGCCGATGCGATGAGAGCCTTCGACCCCGGATGCGACGCGGCGGTCTCGGCGCGCCGAAGAAGTTCCGAAAGCCGCTTTTCCAATCCGGCGGAGCGTATATCCGCATTCATCGAAACAACAGGATTTTCGCCCCATCCCTGATAATTGGGATTTTGGTACCATCGTTTGTGGACGATGCCGTAAAATTCCTCCATCAACGCCGCTCCCTCTCGGAAGGCCCGGCGGCAAAACTCCTTGCGCAACGCCGCTACATCCCGCGTCGGATCAACGAAGAGCCTTGCCATCACCCAATTCTCCATCGCGCTCAGATCCCAGCTCGCGGCGTACCCGCCCTTGTTGCGGACGGCAAACTCGCGGACATCCGGCGGCATTTCGCAGCAGATGCGGCTGGAAAAGCCAAGCCGGTTCCAGTACATAAGATCTTTAGCGGCGTTGTCGCACCCCGGCCGCGGCCAGCCGGTCGCATCGCCGTAGTATTCGTAGATGTTGACGCCGCAGCCAGCTTTTCCCCAGCCTTCGGAAGCCGCGTGCCAGCGGGCATTGTGTTTATCGTCAGTCACCGGAACGCGGCAGACTTTTGGATAAGGACAGAAAGTGATCGCGAAATTCTCGGGAAATTCCGTTTCCGGCGGAGGTACTGCGGAATAGAGATAACCGCCAGAATCGATCTGCAGGTCGGGGAAAACCTTGGCGACATCGCGCGCGATGCGGGTGACGAAACGGTAATACTGGTAAGATCTGAAATCGCGGTCGTCTTCGGTCAGCACCCGGCCCGACGGCAGCTTGACCGGCCGGACGCATTCGGGGCAGCGGCAGAGATCCCAGGTGTCGCCGTAGGAAAGCTTCACCGTCCGCACGCCCGGCACAAGATCGGCCTCAAGCCGCGAGAGGAGATTTTTCGTTATCTCCCTTCGGCCCTCCTCGCTCATGTAGCAGATCTGTGTGCCGTAATGCTCGTATTTGCGCCGCTGCTCCTCTCGCATGCCGTACCATTCAGGATGCTTCTCGAAATAGACACCGTTAGGTATGAGCCCCCCAAGTTCATAAGCGAGTTTCCAGCGGAACGTCACCGTCGCCGTCGAAGCGATATGCCATTTCGAGTAATACATGCTGCGACCGTTCAGATAATTGCGCCGGCAATAAAGCGCGGTCTGGGGATGGAAATGGCAGCCGACGAAACCGAATTCACGATCCTCGTATTTCGGCTCGACGCGGCTGGTGCAGTCGATAAACTTCAACCCGGGATCGGGCGTGAAGATGACGCCGCCGTTCTCGCTTTCGGCGCGGGTGAAGATGATGTCAGTGTTGCGTTCCAGAAGATCGTACACCGCATTGCACACGCCTTCATCGAGATTCGCCGTCAGATAAATATCTTCGCCGCGCCGCTCGATCGCCCACGAATCGAAGCGTCCCGTGTCCATCTTCAGAAAATCGCGCCCGAGATAGATGCGTGTTTTACCCGCGGCGTTCGAAGCCTTACCCGTCGCCAACGTCGCGCGACGCCCCGAAATCCGGTAAATGAAGTGCCTGAGTTCCGAAGCGGCGAAAGCGATCGGCTCGGAACGGCGCTCGGGCACGACGACCTCATACGCCGATTCCGGCGGCCGCGGTGGCTCGGGAAAAGCCTCGCCGCCGGCATCTTCAAGTCTGACCGACCTAATGCGCGCGAGCTTTTCGGAAGAAAGAAGAATTTTAAGAGTCTTAACCCCTTTGGGAATTTCATACACCACTGACCGGTTCACCCCCGTTTTCCAAGACGGATAATAGGTAAAGCCAGGCATTTTCAGCCGTGGAGGATACTCGCCGCAGGAAATAAGGTGGTTGTCTTCATCGTAGAGAAACGGCCGCGCATTGATATGCCCTATTCCTTCGCCGTATCGGTCAAGGGTAAAGCGGTATTTCTTCCCGGGGACGACGTCGATCGCCTCGGTGAGCGCCCTGGCGTAGCGCGTCGGCTGAAGCTCCAGATACCTCACACCGGATTGGTCGGTCTTTATATCCGCCTGAATGCGCGTTTCGAGCCGGTCGATAAGTTCAATCGCATGCGCTGCCGAAGTTACGACAAAGATCGCGATCATCCATGAGACGCGGTTCACTTCACACCTTCTTTCTCTTCGGTGATTCGTATGGATTCATAATCGGCCGCTCCGAGCATAAGCGAGACGGCAGAAGCTCCCTCCGGAGCGCGGAACACCTCCACCGCGCCAAGCGTCGCTTTTTTGGCAAGCAGAAGTCCGCCGCTGTTTTTAACCGCTTTGCCGGATCTGTCGCCGAATGTGACCGTGCAGCGCGCGCCGGAAAACGTGTCCGGGCGCAATTTGATCTCGACCCGGTAGCGTCGGCCGGCGACGACCGGCATCGGATCGGTATTGACCCAGCTGGCAATACGCATAAAATACCCGCCTTCTTTCTTCGGCAGCATCTGGACCGAAGAACCGTAACCGGCCATCGCGTATCCTGCGTGACAGAATCGGCCGAGCGAAAAATCGGGATTGACGTTTACAGTTGAAAGATTCTCACGCCTCAATACTGGTTCGGTCGCGTAGAACAGAGCCTTACTGTCGGAATTAATAAAAACGATTTCCAGTTCAACGGCTCCGCGCGGAGCGTAGAATACATCTACATACTCCGTCAGAACCGACGAAAAAACACTCGTCCAATAGGGGAAGAGTATATTCCACCCTGTTTTCTTGCCGCTTGCCGTCCAGAATCGCTTTTCCCAGCGAGGGGCATTGACGCCGCGATGGACACGGTTGACGTCATAGAACGCCTCCAGCATTTCTGCATTGCGCTCGAACGTCATCTCGCCGTCGACCCTTGCTTTGAACGTGAGCCGGTAGGGTTTAAACTCCTCCACGGCAAAACGCTTAGAATTCCATTGTTTGCGGGGGCCAACGGCTATTTCCGCCGCCTCGGCCGACAACGTCCAGCAAACTCCAGATAATCCAGCAAAAATTGCCGCGATAAGAATCCTGATCATACGAAAAATTCTCTCGCTGAATTATCGGATCAGAATTTCAAACCCCAAAGGCGGTACGGCGAGAGGACCGGCGCCGATGGATCCGAACACTCTCGGCTCACCGAAAGCGTCGGGCAGGATCGGAGAGTCCAAGGTAATGCCAGCAACGGAAGCGGCATAATAATCGCTCGCTTTCGTGCTGCGCCACGGCTTGTCGGGGTTTGTCACCGGATCATAGAAATAAAGATGATTTCCGGCCAACCAGAGCGGAGAGGCCTTGCGTGCCAACGGAGAGCTCGCCGAGAGACCAATCGCGTAGACTCCCGCGCCGTTGTCTCTGAGCGTTTTCAATCGGGGATCATCCGCCGACACATCACGCCAGAGGCTGTGGGCGACGGTTGCGTTCACGCCGCCGCTCTGCGCGTTCGAGATATGGCTGGCCACGGCGATCACCGGCGCGTTCTCACGGACAGAAAGCGCGGCATACTGCGCACTCTCATTGAAAAGAACGCTGTTGATAACCGTCAGCGGCGATGAAGCGGGAGGCGTAACGGTGCCTTTAAGTTGCACGATCTCTGCCGCATCGACGCCGGTGCAACGGTTATTGAAAAACGTTGAGTGGGCAAGGACAAACCCCGTCAGGTCCTGCGCCCCGGCCACCAGACCGGCAACCCGGCCGCCGGGAGCCGTAACGGCGTTATCCCCGAACGTGCAATTGAAAAACTGCACGATTCCCTGCTCGGCCAAGGCGATCGCGGCGTAGGTCGCCGCAGCCGAATCCGGCGCACTGAGCGCGTTTGCCGCAAAATAGGAATCGCGCACGACCGGAGAGACGTTATACTGTTTAATATGAAAAATGCCTGCGCGGTTGACAGCCTCGTCCGCAACCGTGTTCGTATTGCCGATAAAACGGCAACGGTCGATTTTCGCCGCACCGGTCAATTCGACAAGAGAAACCATCTGGCCGTTTGATTGGACATCACCGCCGATTTTGCAGTTTCCGTTATTCTCAAAGAGGCAATCTTCAAGCCGCACGGACGCGGTCGTCTGGACTGTCGCAATCATAACGAGGCTGTCATCGCTGCTCGCGCTGTATCCTGTCACTCGGTTGCGCCGGAAGACGCAGTTCCTCACCGTAATGTCGCCGGTATTATTCGCAAGCCACAAAAGCGGGACGGAATAACCCTCGCAATCTTCGAAAAGACACCGGTTGACCAGACTCGACTCACCGACCGCAGGAGACGTCCCGCCCCAGCCGATGATGACGCCCGTACGGCAGGCGTGAAACGAGCAATCTTCCATCTGAACAGATCCATACGAATGGACGGTCGCAGATTGCGTCGAAGAATAGCCGCAGGCATAAAAAGAACACTTTTCGACGCGGATTTCCGACCGGAGCGCCGTTGAGCCGGAATAAATCGCGCTTTTCCCGAACGAAACGAAATTAAGACCGCTAAATACGACGTTGGTAGCCATGCCGACTCTATAGGACGAAAAGGCGATTGCGGTATTACTGCCGGAACTTGAACGCGAATACTCCCCTTCCTGCCGTGGCGGAGGATTAAACCGCCGCGCATCATAATCAAAGACCGCGTTCCGATCGGCCGCCGGAGGATCGATGCCGTCGGGGCGATAGTAATCGTTTCTGTCCGTATCACCCGTCAAGACGGTCGGACGGGCGAGAGAATCAGCTTGATTGCGCTCGGTTTCATTCCCGGCGAAGCCGCCGTAAAGGCCGACGTTCGAACGGATGTCTAACGTCGACGAAATGTCGTACACCCCCTCCTTCAGCCAAAGCTCGCCGCGATAGCGCGTCGCATCGGCAATGGCGGCGGCGATATCGTCGGTCGCGTTTTCCCAACTCGAACCGGTCCTGTCGCTCCCATCGGGAACTTCGCCCAAAGGAACGATATGGAAAACACGCACGGCGGTCGTCAGCAGTTCAGCCGTATAAACGGCATCATCATCCGGAACAACTTCAGGAAACTCGCCACCGAACCCGGTCACGATCCAATCAGGCGAAGGACTGTATGAGGGAAGTTTCGGGAATTCCTCGCCGGCATGGACATGAAGAACGATCGTTGAAAGATTGTTATCGTCGAACGTTCCGCCGTCGCCGAGATTAAACGTCAACGAAACGACTTTTGTTGAAAAGCGAGCCGTAAGCACCGTGTCGGCGGAGAGCGATTCAATTTCAAGCTTCGCCGCGGTCGAATGACACTCCCCCTCTTCGGTATACCAGCCGAGGAAGGTCGCGCCTTCGGCGGGTATCGCCGTCACCGGCACAATCGCACCACCTGTCGGCACGCTTTGCGCCGACACCCCTTCAAACGTCCCGGCGGCGAATGGCGTACGCCGAAGAACGAGCGACACTCCGTTTTCCGCCGTGACAGAGAGCGCCTGCTTGGCCCCGCGCGTAAATCCGCCCGACGGTCTGGCGGCGTCGCCGACAATGTCGCCGATGAGCGCGAATTCCCCCGACGAAGCCGCTTCACCAATGAGCAGCTCCGGCATCGCCGTACCGCTCGCATAATCCTTAACGGCAACATTGCGAGCCTCGCGCAACTGCGGCGTCTTGGCAGAAGGCGTCAGCACCCCGTCCGCCGACAAATCAAACGGCACGGCATCATAAGCCCAGCCACCGCCGTTGACGATATCGGCCTGAGCTTCAAAAACATTTTGAGCCGTTGAATCGTAAACAACGATACCTTTGTCGGCGGATGCGCCAGTTTGCGAATAAAACGGCTGCGAGACAGCGGACTCGGTCATAAACAGCGAATTGACGACGGGAATCGGCGAAGCATGCTGAGACCCGTATTGCGCGACATCGACAACGCCCGGCGCGCCGGAGGACCGGAACGTACAGTTGGCGATTGCGTATTTAGCCGCACCAATGGTCGCGCCGGCGAGAACGCCCTGAGCGCAGACGGCGGGTACGGTATCGGCGGCAACCAGCGCCTCGGCATGGTTGCGGTCGAAGACACAGTTGAGAAATGTCGCGTCGGCACCCGCCGCACCCGATCCGCAAATGCCCAAGGCGTAATCGATCGTGGCGGACGTATACGTCGAAACAATGGTATTGCCGTCAAACACGCAGCCGTTAAAGAACGCATCCCCAGTCGAACGGTTGGACTGCACGCCGAAAAGCGTGTAGGTGCGTCCGTTCACGGTGCGGCAGGTCCCGGCATTGCGGGAAAACCGGCAACGTTCAAAAACCCATAATCCCACATTCGGCGAGAGAATCGGCATGGCGCCTTGAGGGGTGAGGGACGTGACGCCGGCAAAACAGTTGCTGATGACGCAGAAACGGAACAACTTGCGGGAAGAAGCCTGTTCGCCGCCGACAACCGCCGCGGGCCCACCGTAATTATCGTTAATGTAGTCGCGCTTCGCCACTCTTGTAAAAGTCGTCTCCTCCACGGTGGACGCGGCGTTCCCGGCACCGAAGAAAAGCGCATTCGCGCGCACGGGTCCCACGCCGTAAATCGACTCGAAGGCGCAGCGCGAGATGGCAGCGCCCGTACGGATGTTGACACCTGCGTTGCGAAACGAGTAGGCGCACGAAAAGCGCGAATCACTCAGCGTGAAAACCGAAGCGTTACCCGTCCATATCGAGCCTTCATACGACGCATACGCGTGGAAGCGGCAGCGGCTGATGGAGAGTAGCGCTTTATGGTAATTATCGGAAGAAATAATGTTGCCGTTTAGACGTTTACTGTAAAACCCAGAGAAGACGACGCCATCGACGGAGAAGGATGCCTCTTTGTCGGTAACGGCAAAGAGAGCCTCCGTATTATCCGATGTCTTCAATGCGGCGGTCGCGTCATGGGCGATCGCATAACAATCATAGTCACCGGTATAGGCCGGCGGCAGTTGAATCCGCCCGTCGGCGATAACCGGGCAGGCATCCAACCGGGTCGCGGTAAGGGTATTATTCCGAGGATTGATCTCATAATGATAATACACGTCGTCCAGGTTCACGTCGCCGGTAAAGATCGTCTCGTTGGCAATCGGATCGCGCTCTTCAGCGGTTTCGCCCTCTTCGCCGCGAAAGCCGCCGAGAATCGTCAGGGATTTATTAAGCGTGATTTTAGCGCCGACAACATAAACGCCAGCTGCGGCATAGATCGCATCACCATCTTGCGCCGCGCTGACGGCGGAGGCGAGATCAGTATAGGCGCTCTGCCAGGAGGCGCCGTCGATGGTCTGGCGCGTTTCATCCGCGGCGAGCGGCTTCAGATAAACGGCCGCCTCGGTAATCCATACAAATGCAGTTGAAAAGAAAAGCGTCAACAACATCTTATTCATAGTGTTCTCCTGATTTAACGATT
>LSQX01190555.1_pt1 | contig 11197 bp, 16 predicted proteins | sample 654561 | NCBI WGS metagenome assembly LSQX01 (sample SAMN04489861, study PRJNA283612) | anaerobic digester metagenome | isolation source: 4 biogas reactors fed with cattle manure at either 37C or 55C with and... | place: Denmark: Kongens Lyngby | collected 2014 | reverse complement strand
TACGTCATTTTGCAAATGCCTAAATTTGATACAATAATAATAACATTTTATTTCACAGATAAATAGACACATAGGTTTCCTTTTGATATAATAAAAATAAAAAGGTGAAGTAATGGATAATGAACTAAAAAAACTATCTCTATTAAAGGATATAGATGTAAAATTATTAAAAAGTTTAGTTATGAGTAAACAAATTGTTAAGCATTCGTATAATAAAGGAAGAACGGTACATGAACAGTATACCGAATGTTATGGTATTGATATTGTTCACGAGGGGAAATTAATAGCTTATTCTTTAACATCAAATGGTTCTGAAACAATTCTATTCGAATTTAGCAAAGATAGTATTATTGGCGCGAATCTCTTATTTGGTGAACAGAATGAATATCCTATTAATATTTATTGCACAGCTGATTGCACCCTTTTCCATATTTCAAAAACAGCAGTTATAGAACTACTAAAAAATTATAGTTTCGTTATGTCATTTGTGAAATCATTATCATTAAACGCCCAAGGAATGAATAAAAAAATAGTAATGTATACTCAGAAATCTTTAAGAAAAAGTTTGATAGACTATTTTAATGCACTTTCTGCAGCACAGAAATCTAAAACAGTTATTTTGCCTGTTTCAAAAAAACAGCTTGCCGACCATTTTGGTGTTCAAAGGCCATCGCTCTTTCGTGAATTAAAGCGAATGAAGGATGAAGGAATAATTGAAATTGATAACAGAAATATTACGATTTGTCACTAACGACAGACAAGCCCCTGTCCCCGTGTCTGCCCATCTCTCCTTCTAATCCGCCTTGTCTTGCTTATCTCCTTGTTGAAAAAAACTTCATCTACCCTTAATCTTTAATATTTTCTTTTTACTTATTCATCCCGTTAAAACAATAACTGTTAAAGTTATAAAGTTTTTATGGAATTTCCGGAGAGTTTTTCGACAGCCTGACGGTGTGATTTTGACAACTTTAATATTGACAATACTATGAAAAATGTGGTATAATTTAGTTAATATAATAGAAATGGCAGACAAGATCGTACCATCCCTAATTGACAATTGACGCGAGGTGATTAATATGGTTTTAAGAAATGGTACCCCAGAAGAAGCAGGTATGAGCAGTACTCAGATATCAAAAATGGAAAAAATGGTAGACCGTTGGGTTGAAGAAGGGTATTCACCTTCTATGACTTACCTTGTAGCAAGAAATGGTATCATTGTGTCTCATGGTGCTGCCGGAGTGTCCGAACCCGATAAAAATTCTTCGCCATTAACTTCTGATACGACTTTTCCTTTGGCATCAATCACAAAAATTATTACCGCTACAGCTATCATGATGTTGACCGAAGACGGGATTTTGAGTCCTGTTACACCTGTTCATGAAATAATTTCGGAATTTAAAGGTGAAGGGAAAGAACAAATTTTGATTCATCACCTTTTGACCCATATATCAGGATTGACTGATGCTGATATCATAAAATTTGCAAAAAATAATGCAGATACGCTAGAGATTCCGAGATGTGAAGAGACACAAAATCCTTATATTCACAAAAAATTATATTCAGGATTTCAGGCTCCATTATCGTATAAAACTGGTGAAAAAATGGATTATTGCAATTATGGATATGAACTATTAGGGGAAATTGTACGTAGAAAAAGCGGTGTTTCCTTAGACCATTTCTTCAGAGAGCGTATTTTTGAACCATTGAATATGAAAAACACATTCCTGATCGTCCCCGATGAAGAAATATGTAACACTGTAAAATTTCCAAAACATTCAATTGCCGGTGAATGGCGTTCAACAACGGATGCTTTAAAAAGTCCTTCTGCTTGCGGAGGTGTATATTCCAACGTATATGATATGGCTATATTCGGTCAAATGTTTTTAAATGAAGGTATTTATGGGGATAAAAGAATACTAAGTAAGGCTTCCGTTCTCGCTATGATAAGGAACCATACCCTTGGCATTCCATCAAGCTGGGGTGATATTAGATTCCCCGAATCTGGTTGGGGGCTCGGGTTTATGATAAGTATTAACAAAAAAGATGAAACAGGAACATTGAGGTCTCCAGAATCCTTTAGCCACTCTGGTTTTGGATGTACCTATATATTTATTGATCCGGTTTATAATGTAGTGATTAATTTCTTCCAAGTTACCACGCCGTGGGAATACGAGCGACTTAATCGTAGGTTTGATATCTTTACCGATGTTGCATTAGCAGCAATTGAAGCTTAATGTACCCAATGAACTGATAGATAGAGTTATTTTACAGTCTAATGGGAGGAAGAATGGTTTTTTAGAAGTTTGAAACAGCTGAGAAACACTGAACCCAGGGGCGGACAGTGTTTAATTTTAGAAATACGGTTTGAGCAGGGATTTTTTAGAATGGATATTATAGATTTAGTCAAAAAGCAGGCAAGAGTAATGAAAGAGGTTTCATTCGTTACGTATAAAGAGTGGGCGGCGTATCGTTCACATGCCATGATATCAATATTTGTTGGGCCTGTAAACTTCTTAGTCCAGGTATTTATATGGCGTGCTATGTATGCCTCAAGGACTAGTATTAATGGGTTAACACTTGAACAAATGCTAACTTATTATGGGACATCTGCCCTTATCGGCTATCTTATCATGGATTTTGCTGATTGGAATTTGCAAATGTTAATTCATACGGGCAAGTTTTTAACCTTTGTGTTAAGGCCCATATCTCATACTTATTTTGCATTTTGTCAAAAAGTAGGGCACAGGATTCTTGGTTTTATATTCGAATTTTTGCCTGTGTATTTTATTTTCTTGTTCCTATTTGAGATAAAGTTAAAACCTTCAAAACCTTTATGGGCGCTTATTTCATTGGTTTTAGGGTTTGTTATGATGTTTTTGGTAAATTATTTTGTGGGGATAACCGCCTTCTGGCTGGTTAAATCATCTGGGATCCGAAGAATGTTTCTTTTTATCAGGGATATTTGTTCAGGGGTATTTGTACCACTTGTGATTTTTCCCGAGGCACTGCAAAAAGTAATGTTCTTTCTTCCGTTCCAGTTTATTGCCTATGTACCTATTCGGGTATTCAGTGGTTCATATGAGCTCGGAGGAGCGATGTATAGCGTACCACAGATTGTTGGCATACAATTGGGTGCTGTTTTAGCGATGGGGATAATAACGGCTTTTAGTTATAAGCTTGGAATCAAGAAATTTACAGGGGTGGGGGCATGAGTAAACTACTGAATATATACATAGTTTCATTTAAAAACAATCTTGCATCAAGAATCGCATACCGGGGAGATTTTTGCTTTAGTATGATGATGATCCTTGTTTCAGAGCTTTTTATGCCCATTATTACCTTGCTTATTTACAGAACCGGTGCAGCGTTTCCAGGATGGGACGTATATGAAGTGCTTATTCTGCAGGGTATCTTTATGTTGTCAAAGGGCATTGCCAGCGCGCTATTTTTCGGTATGGTTTACAATACCTTAGATGGTGTTCGGGCAGGTACATATGATTTGTTTCTGATAAAACCATGTTCTACACTATTTCTTTCTATCGCTTCGGGGTTTCAAATTGATAGCTTAGGGACGATATTAGGTGCAGTATTTACGCTGTTCTATTCACTAACACATATTACCCCGCCGAACCTATTAGAATGGTTGGGATTCTTCATGCTGTTAATATTGTCAATCATATCAATACTTTCCTTTGCATTGATCATGGCAGGCAGTGTGTTCAAATGGGTGGGAAATGGCAGAGTATATGAAATCTATGATAGTTTGACCGCATTTGGAAACTACCCGCGTTCCATATTCTCAAAAGCATTCTAAGGAATGATATCCTATATTATCCCAGTGGCTATGATTGGTTTCTTTCCGGCTTCGGTACTCCTTGGCAAGGAAATCAACGGTGTAATGATATCATCAATGGTATGTATTCTCTTTCTTATACTTAGCATAGCATATTGGAAGTTTATGCTATCCAACTATACAAGTGCAGGAGGCTAAAGCATATGAACATTATTAGTGTACAAAATTTGATAAAAACATATACAACGTACGAAAGAGGCAATACATTTATCGAAACGGTAAAAAGTTTATTTATACGTAAGGCTATAGAAATAAATGCCGTAAAAAGTATCTCTTTTATAGTTGAAAAAGGCGAATTAATTGGTTTTCTTGGACCGAATGGAGCAGGAAAATCCACAACTCTAAAGATCTTAACCGGAGTGCTATTTCCAACATCAGGCAATGTGGATATATTAGGCTATACCCCGGCTTAACTTTACGTTTTATAAACCGGTGGTCTTGCTCAATTATATTATTAAGATACTTTGTCATCCGATGCTGTGTCTTACAACTTAAATCTCTATAATATTGTTCTTCAATAATCGCTACCTCTGTGGCACCATATTTATCAGTTGTAATTCCTTTTGGTTGCTGATCGTGCATTGCCCTAAGTGCTTTTTTAAAGAACTTCTTTGCAGCATCCTTATCCCGATGTTCAGAAATATAAAAGTCTAGAGTATTACCTTCAGAATCAACAGCTTTATATAAATATGCATCTTTGCCTTTAATCTTGATATATGTTTCATCCATACGCCAAGAGTCATTTGTCTGTTTTAAGTATTTTCTGATTCTTTCATCTATAATGGGAGAATATTGATGTACCCAGCGCATAATGGTGGTGTGCGTTATGATTAAACCTCTCTCGGTCATCATATCTACTAAATTTCTATAACTAAGTGGATATTTTAAGTACCATCTTACACATAATAATATAATTTCTTTCTCAAAGTGTTTCCATTTGAATAAATTCTGTGACATGTTGTTCTCCAGTCTCATTTTTTTCATTATTCTATCACTATATTTATCCAAATGCTATGAAAATTTTACTGACCAGAGATTTTTGCACCAGAGCCCTTAAATGATTGATATATGTGATCGTTGTGGATTCAGGCGCTAAAGTTCTGCAAAAAAGCAACCGAGATTTTATTCCCGATTGCCATTTCGATACGTTATTAAACTTTCTATAAAAGCCATGTATAATCCTGTCTGCAATCCAAAACATAATCAACAAAAACATTGTTATCTTTGATTTGATAAATTAACAGATACCTTTTACCCACAAGCTTTTTTCTGTATTTATTAGCAGTTATTTCTGCTGCTGTCAGCCACGGATAACTCTCTGGCATCACCTCAAGTGCTTTTATCTCTTTAATGATTTCTTTGTGAAGCTTTTGTGCGGCAGTAACAGATACATTTGCCAAAAAACGAACATGATTTATAAGCATTGACGTTGCTCTATCTGAAACTATCACGTTGTACTTTTTATTTTCCACCTTGTGCCTCCGTAATAGTATTTTCTAGCATTTTATCAAGCTCGTTAGCCGTAAAGCCCTTTTTACCCATAAGCCTGTCTTCCTCTGCGGCTATAAGCTCTTCTCTTAATTTCAGCATTTTTTCACGTCTTGAAAATGCTTCAATATCCATAACAACTAAATCACCTTCACCGTTTTTGGTAAGATACACAGGCTCACCCGTTGTTTTGCAAAAGCTCGATATATCGTTATAGTTATTTCTGATAACTGCCGATGGTCTGATATTCATAAGCTCAACTCCTCATATTAATATTATACTCGTTTGTTGATATAATTATACTATGAATTTGTCAAAAAATCAATATATATTGTTTTTTTTGAGTTTCCCCATTTTTAATAAGCATAATACTTCTCCTCATTGATACCAAATTTATCCAAATGCTATGAAAATTTTACTGACCAGAGATTTTTGCACCAGAGCCACGCAGACCACTCAACCCGGCAAAATGAAAAAACATCTAAATCGCTCTGTCTCGATTTTGTTCTCGGTTTTTGTTTTATCTTGTTATTTTCTTTTTCCTGTTATCGAGATAAGATTCAGATACTTGCCATTTTCAGCTTTCATCATATCTATATCCCTCTTTGCAATTGGATTATCGGCAGCAAGCCAATCATTCCACGCTGTATCGGTACATTCCATTTTCTTGATAAAAAAGTCATCTAAATGCTTTTCAAGAATTTGTGTCCACCAATCAATGCAATGCAATGTGGCAAAACCCTCGTCGTCTAAAAATGGCTTTAACTCATCAGGTATGATGCCGTTCATTTCCTGCTTTGTGCCGGGAATGGCGATTGCAACCGGTGCACCCTTCTTAACCAGCGATTTTAAATGCTTCTCAAAATAGTCATCTTTGTTTCCATAATAGTGATAAGAATCAACGCTTATTAGTGCATCGAAGTACTCGTCTGCAAAAGGCAACTCCACCGTGGCATCGGCATGAATAGGGATAACCAAGTCATCAACACCCATTTGCAGAAAACGCTTATAGTTATCGGTAGCTGAAATCCATAAATCAACTGCAAATGTTTGTACGCCGTATTCTTTAGCCAGAAACACCGATGTTAACCCCGTGCCGCAGCCCAGATCTAAAACATGCATTCCCTTCTTGAGTTCAATATTTTGGGTTATCTCGTCAAGCATAAGAATTGCGTTTGGACCCATAAAATTTTGCGAAAGAAAGCGCTTATCATACTTTTCTGTACGATGATATTTATACATTATTCTCACATCCTCATCATTCTGTTGCTCAGGCTTTATTTATTAAATCAACCAAGTCCAATCAGGTTACCTTCTGCTCATTCTACACGGAGCGATTAGTTTTTGAATATTTTCATTCATAGAATCACTGCCTTGAAACCGTTATACAGAATCACAATTTCGTTATTTGAGCAGAAATTCTACCTTGGTAAGCAATTCACTTTCTGGTATCTCCCCGGGGGAATTGTAATAATATTCATAAACCACTCCTGTCGGTTCATAGTCTCTTTCGCTGATAAACTTTGTTAACCGCTCATATACAGGACCGATTTCACCATAAGGCCCTTTGTGAAACCCTGTTGCTTTTCTGCCTGCAGGAATATATCTTAGTACAATATCATCTTTTCCTTCAATTTTCCTGGCAATGGGAAACCCAATTTCAACGATAAGATTTTCCATATCCATATTATAGTAGGCTATAAATGCGGGTCCAATCGGTTCTTCGCCTTTCTCAACAATATAATTTACAATTTGACCATATAGTCTTCCTACTACATTTGGCATATTGCTGACAGATGTGGTTGATTTAACTGATAATACTGGTTGCTCCTCGGTTTCAACAATTTGTAACAAGTAACTCATATGAACCTCCTATTAATATTTATTTTGATTTTCAATATTTAATTATTGGGGTATACGATTCTCTCCATAGCGACGATCATTTTTACATTCTTCCCACCCAAAATCAAAATTTTTATAGTATTCTTATAACATCGTTTATAGCCATTGCAATTTCTGGAAAGTCGGATAATTTTTCGATAGAATCAAGAATTCGGTTTGTAACTCTTCTAGCTGAATTAGCACCCACCTTCATTTTATGGAATGTAGCTATATCCCTCAACTCTAATCGGGCTTCACTAAGTAGTTCTACCTTATAGCTATTCATTGTAAATCTCCTCCAACTCGAAGCGCACTTTTTCAGTAGAATGTGTTGGCGACCCATTAAGTCGGTTTCGTTCAGCAAAAAGTAATTTCTGTAGAAGCTTCAACTCCGCTTCACGTTTTTCATAGGCTTCAATTGATACAAATACCATCTCACCTTCGCCGTTACGTGTAATATAAATAGGTTCATTTTTTTCAACAGTCAGTTTGACTAGATTATCATAATCATTTCTAAGTGCAGATGAAGATTTTATCAACATATAAACCACCCCTTCCAAAATCAAAGTTGACTTATTTAGCTAATATTATATCACTATTTCTTTATATTATCAATGGTGAATTTTGGGTTCTGGTGCAGAAACTTCGCTAAGTTAAAACTCGCCTACATTCTTATGAACTTATTAAGCTACTTCACACATAACCCTATTTAACATTTCTACCTCAGAAAGAACACATCGGATCCCTTCAACCTGTCCTTTCCTAATCATATGCATTGCCTTAAGCGCCTTTCTTAAAAACTTCTTAGCTGCATCTTTATCTCTATTTTCTGATACAAAAAAATCAATTGTGTTTCCTTCTGAATCTACTGCCCGATAAAGATAAGCGTCTTTCCCTTTAATCTTAATATACGTCTCCACGCCATGAATCATTTGTTTTCTTTAAATGCTTTCTGAGCTTTTCATCAATAATTGGAGAATATTGATGTACCCAGCGCATAATGGTGGTGTGCGTTATGATTAAACCTCTCTCGCCATCATATCTACTAAATTTCTATAACTAAGTGGATATTTTAAATACCATCTTACACATAATAATATAATTTCTTTCTCAAAGTGTTTCCATTTGAATAAATTCTGTGACATGTTGTTCTCCAGTCTCATTTTTTTCATTATTCTATCACTATATTTATCCAAATGCTATGAAAATTTTTCTAACCAGAGATTTTTGCACCAGAGCCCATTTTGTCTTTACTTTGCTTTTCCATATAAACAAAACTCAACCCGTCATGCACCTTTTCTGTTTTGAACCTATGGTAGCCAAGCTTTTCGTAAAGTGTAAGATTTTTTTTACTTAGATGTCCTGTAAAAAGCTCATAGCGTAAACCATCAAAATGTTTTTCTATTGCTGCCACGCAGACAGGGGGACAGGGACTTGACGCAGACAGGGGGACAGGGACTTGTCTGTTCTCCTCACAAATAAAACAAGGTATTTTTCATACAAAGCTTTTTGGTTTGTAAGCAACTTTTCTTTTAAAGGTAAAAAAATTTTCCTCCATTCGCATTAATTATACACGGAAATCGAGGAAAATCCACCAAATTAACGACACTATTTTTACGCTAATCACAATTAAATGACTTAAACAGCGGAACATATACAGACCCATCAAAAATAACCGTTAACGAATGGTTAAATGATTGGATAGACAATTACAAACGGCATGAAATAAAACCAAAGACCCTTTTAAATCTTTCATAGTTAACACCGTCCTTTCATATTTGTCCTATTTAATTTTTAAGGGGCTTTTTTATTCGGTAGGGGTAAAATTGGTAAATAGAAAGCAAATAAGTGTACAAGCTAAAATCTTGTATCCCTTATATACTGGCGAAGAGAGAGGGATTAGAACCCTCGGTACGCATTCGCATACACACGATTTCCAGTCCAACACAGTGCTTTTTAAGTAGTTTCAACTACTTTTAACAAATCGCATCTATTATAGATTTATCAAGGCTTTCCGCTGTTTTAATTTTTAATTGTTTATATCCATTTTCATCTATTTTTAAGTAGTTTTTGATGCTTATGACGACGAATTGGCGACAAATTTTTTATTTGCACCCAATATATTGAGATACCCTATCTATATAATCTAAATAATAATTTTGTACGTTAGCAATTGAATTATATACTATTTTGTCATCAATTTCTTGATATTCGTGAATTAGGATGTTTCTCAATCCTGTTGAAGGAGCTATTTCCAGTGCAAAGTCCATTTCAAATACATCCGCTTCTGCTAAATCTATAAAGGAATTAAAATAATCTCTTGCCGGACCAAGCTTTAGTTTCCTTAATATCATATTATTTATATCCGTAGCAGATTCTACGATAAGCTGTATTTCTCTTTCAATGGCTCTACGCTTTATTATATCTTCAATATATTCATCAAGCGTGAGATTTTCTGTCAATTGTTTAAACTCTTTGTAATATCCCACCAATATGCTAAGTTTCTTGCATATTACAGCATTATCGAACATTTTCAACCACTTCCTTTATATCCTGAGCAATCATCCTTAGTTCTTCATTAATAACCGACTTTAACTCATAGTAGTGTTTAATATAAAATAAGCTGTATTTATCAAACAAACCTTGTTCCTTTTCATAAATAACCCTCCCATTTGTTGCAATTTCATACTTTAGTATAGGTTGAGCTATTTTTAAATCAACAAGGTCAATTTCACTTTTACGGTGATATTTTATCAAATCTTCCATCAATAGAATCTTTGTTTTTGCAGTCATATCTTTTTCAGCTAAAAATGCAATATCAATATCACTGTCTTCATTATAGTATTCAGTTTGATAGCTTCCAAAATACGCAAGAAAAATAATATCATATTTCTTAGCGATATCTTCAATTGTATTATTATAATTGTATTTAGCCATAGATATTACCTCTTAACTACTTAATATTTTTATCTTATGTCCATTATACTATGCTATCATAAAATCTACAATGAATTTTTTATAGTTCAACAAAAATATAAATTGCAAGTTAAAGTGACGGTAAATTTTTGGTAAACTTTCAATCGTATAACTTAAGCATTTTCTTCTATCTTACTTTTATATTATAATCAGTGTAAATTGTAGTCGTAGTAGGGTTCTGGTGCAAAAACTTCGCTAAGTTAAAACTCGCCTACATTCTTATGAACTTATTAAGCTACTTCACACATAACCCTATTTAATATTTCTACCTTAGAAAGAACACATTGTATCCCTTCAACCTGTCCTTTCCTAATCATATGCATTGCTTCTATTCCGCAAATTGTTTTCTCTGCTGTTTTTAAACTTTTAAAACCTAACATTGGCTTAACTTTACGTTTTATAAATCGATGGTCCTGTTCTATAATATTATTAAGATATTTTGTCATTCTATGCTGTGTCTTACAACTTAAATCTCCATAATATTGTTCTTCAATAATCGCAACCTCAGTCGCAGCATATTTATCAGTTGTAATTACCCTTGGTTGCTGATTATGCATTGCCCTAAGTGCTTTTTTAAAGAACTTCTTAGCTGCATCTTTATCCCGATATTCAGAAACATAAAAGTCTAGAGTATTACCTTCAGAATCAACAGCTCTATATAAATATGCATCTTTGCCTTTTATCTTGATATATGTTTCATCCATACGCCACGAATCATTTGTTTTCTTTAAATGCTTTCTGATTCTTTCATCTATAATGGGAGAGTATTGATGTACCCAGCGCATAATGGTGGTGTGCGTTATGATTAAACCTCTCTCGGCCATCATATCTACTAAATTTCTATAACTAAGTGGATATTTTAAATACCATCTTACACATAATAATATAATTTCTTTCTCAAAGTGTTTCCATTTAAATAAATTCTGTGACAAATTTTTCTCCAGTCTCATTTTTTACTATTATTCTATCACTATATTTATCCAGATGCTATGAAAATTT
>LSQX01186380.1_pt1 | contig 11197 bp, 13 predicted proteins | sample 654561 | NCBI WGS metagenome assembly LSQX01 (sample SAMN04489861, study PRJNA283612) | anaerobic digester metagenome | isolation source: 4 biogas reactors fed with cattle manure at either 37C or 55C with and... | place: Denmark: Kongens Lyngby | collected 2014 | reverse complement strand
AAGCAAATTTTGAGGGAGAAATCTAAAAAATGCAACAATAACTTTACCCTGGGTCAGGAGCTTTGAAATTGTAGCCAATGTTTTGAAATGTTACCGTCAGATTTAAAAATTAAAAACCTTAACAGCCAGCCTTCTTTCGTAAAGTGGTAATATTGCAGCCAAAATAAGACGATGGGGATTTTTGGAAATTTATTTAAAGGAAGTGGCACTGCCTCCAAAGCTGACATGTCGGCCATTGGCACCGATATGCACTCGCATCTGATCCCAGGCATCGACGATGGCTCCGACAGCCTGGAAACCTCTATCGAGCTTATCAAAGGAATGCAGGCGCTGGGGTACAAAAAACTGATAACGACGCCACACATCCAGGGCGAATTTTATTGCAACACACCGGAAACCATATTGCCGGGCTTGAAGCGCGTGCAGCGGGAGTTGGCCAAACAGCACATACACATCGAGTTGCAGGCTGCCGCCGAATACCTGATCGACGATAAGTTTGAACAGAAATACAAATCGGGTGAGCTGCTTACCTTTGGCAAAAAGCATCTGCTGGTAGAGTTTTCGTATTTCAATGAGCATCCGCGTTGGCGCGATTTCTTTTTTGATTTACAAATTGCCGGCTACAACATCATCCTTGCGCACCCGGAGCGCTATTCCTATTTTTTCAGAGAATTTGGGAAATTTGAAGAGATCAAAGACCGCGGTGTGCTTTTTCAAATCAACATCAATTCGCTCACGGGCTACTATTCCGGCGAAGTAAAAAGGATGGCCGAACGTTTCATCGACGCGGGCATGGTGGATTTGGCCGGCAGCGACCTGCACAATGCGCATTATCTTCAGGCTTTGCAACAAGCCACCGCCAACAAATATCTGCGCAAGCTCATCGAATCGGGGAAGCTGAAAAATCATATGCTTTAAAGAGCATTTTAAAACAAGCTGGGTTGTAATAGTCGAGCATCAAATTTAATTGTTATGAATCAGATAAGCGTAGTAGTAGAAAAAACAAATAATTAACAAATTGTTGGCAAACAATCGTTTTCTGATGCGTGTTAAGTGATCTTACTAATCATCTAAAAAAACCCAAACATTATGAAAATGAACATTTTTACATCCTTTATAATTTTGCTGTTCACCCTTCCGGCGTTCGGCCAGTTGGCTGAGCCAACCACCAGAATTATTGTAAAATTAAAAAACGACCGGATTCTCGAAAATTTTGCCGGTGAAAAATCAATTGCCGGAAGTAGTAAAATCGACGCGCTGTGTCTGGATTTTGATGGTGTCGAAATTCAAAAACTCATTACCGGCCGTAAAATGACCAACCATAGCTATGTGGTTCAATTTCCCGATGGGACAGATATTCAGCAAATAATCAATGAATTTTACACCACGGGCGACATCGAATATGCCGAAGCTGACGCAAAAGGCTCGACAGGCGGTGTGGCAGGAATTACGCCTACCGACCCATACTATTCCAGACAATGGTCATTGAAAAACGACGGTACTTTTCCGTTATCGCCCGCTGTGGCAGGAGACGATATTGATATGGAAAGTGCCTGGGAAATCGAGCAGGGCGACAGCACCGTGGTGGTGGCGATTATCGATACCGGGATAAAGCTGGACCATCCTGATCTGGCAGGCAGAATCTGGACGAATTACAACGAAATCCCCGACAATGGCATCGACGACGATGGCAATGGTTACATCGACGACGTGCAGGGATGGGATATGGCAAATGACGATAATTTGCCAAAAGATGATTTTGGCCACGGTACCAATGTGGCGGGTATTGTGGGTGCCAATGGAAATAACGAAATTGGCTACGCAGGCGTCGACTGGAATTGTAAAATCATGGCTTTGAAAGGACTCAGCAATGAAAACTGGGGCTATTACTCCTGGTGGGCGGCGGCGATTTATTATGCTGTCGATAATGGAGCTAACGTAATCAACATGTCGTTGGGTGGCGAGAGCTATTCCGCTACTTTTCAGGAAGCTGTGGATTACGCTTTGGATAACAACGTAGTAGTGGTGGCATGTATGATGAACACCAATTCAAATACAACCTTTTATCCTGCCGGTTTCGCGGGAGTAATTGCCGTTGGTGCAACCAACCCAAACGATGAGCGGGCATATCCATTTTATTGGAGCACTACAAGCGGCAGCAACTACGGCGAACATATTTCGGTGATTGCTCCCGGCAACTACATTTACGGCTTGCACTATCTATCCAACACCAATTTCAACACCTATTGGGGCGGAACCTCCCAGGCCACGCCCCATGTGGCAGCGCTTTCGGCCTTGCTTTTGGCTCAGAACATCAGCCTAACGCCGGCGCAGATTAAAGCGATCATCGAGCTATCGGCCGAAGATCAGGTGGGCGACCCCGCCGAAGACACGCCCGGCTGGGACCAATATTACGGCCATGGCCGCATAAATGCCTACAACGCCCTGTTGAGCGTAAACGTAAATGAGGTGCGGTCGGATGTAGAAAAAATCGCCGTTTTTCCTAACCCGGCACAGCGCCAATTCACGATAACTTTCCCTGCGGAAACACAGCAGATCGAAATTATTAACCTGCACGGACAAGTTGTTTTGCAAAAGAAAACCTTTAACGAAACCAGTTTCAGCGATCAACTATCCCATAACGGAACCTATATCATTCACATCACCACCGACAAAAATACAATCGCAAAGAAATTTGTGGTGAACCGATAGTTGGTTTTAATTTCCAGGCGTAAATAAAACCGATAACCTCTCAAGGGTTGCCGGTTTTTTTAATTATTATGGCTCTGATATTACGTTGTGTGAAGTTCATCTTTAACATGTCAATAACCCCGCCCTTCAGGGCGGGGTCAAACAGCTCAGTCAGAAACCGGCGGGCTTCAGCCCGCAATACTTTTACATCAGTATCTTTCAACGAACTCATCATAACATTCAACGAACTCATCATAACATGCCCTTTATTTGGGATAGAGCTTACTGAAATACTTATGCCTTTTTTTGCTGGCAAAGTACTGTGGTTGAGTTAAACGACCCATACTAAGCGGGCTACTCATCTCATCAACTCACTAATAGAGCCTTAATAGCAGTAGCTGCAAAATTTTGTAAGCACCCAAACGAAAAATAATTCCTCCTCTTTTTGATTTGTAAAACAAAAAATAGTTCCTTTGTTCGCAAATCTACGAACAGGATGAGCATTAAATCAGTTGCATCAGAAAACCAAATCAGGCTTGCCCGGTACGCCAAAGCAATGGGGCACCCGGTGCGCATGTATGTTTTGGATTTGATCTCTAAACAAAGTTGCTGCTACAGCGGCGACCTGAGCGAAGAGCTGCCCATAGCAAAATCTACTTTATCACAACATCTCAAAGAGCTAAAAGCGGCCGGATTGATTCAGGGCGAAATTGAAGCACCCAAAATAAAGTACTGCCTGAATAAAGAAAACTGGAAAGAAGCGCAGCAGCTTTTTAAAAGCTTTTTGGGATTATAAAAATTTTTTGCAAATAGTGTTCGTTGTTTCACGAATGACGAAATGAAATATTCAAATGGTTCTGAGATTAAAATAAAGAATTGAATTAGGTCTTAATATCTTAAATTTTAAAATTTACAAATATGGAAATCAAAGTATTGGGTACCGGATGTACAAAATGCAAATCACTCGAGAAAGCCACCATGGAGGCAATTGCCAAAACCGGCGTGGAGGCCACCGTGACAAAAGTGGACGACATCATGGAAATAATGCAGTATGGCGTAATGTCGACGCCTGCCTTGATAGTAGATGGAAATATTGTGGTGAAAGGAAGGGTCCCGTCAGTAGAAGAAATTTCTAAATTAATAACCAAATAAACTTTCCAAACATGAAAAAAATCATCAGCAGTTTAAGTTTTATTCTTTTTGTAGGAATAGCAATGGTTTCGGCACAAGATGCCGATCGCGTGAGAACCGCCCAGCCATCGGGTGAAAAAGTAACAGCAGCCGACCAAAAGGTAACCAGTGAGGTGCAGGTTTACTATTTCCATGCTACACGCCGCTGCGCTACTTGTAAGGCCGTAGAAGCGGTTACACGAAAAACCATCGAGGAAAATTATGGCCAAAAGGTGAGCTTCGAGTCCATCGACAGTGAAGAAAACGCTGCCCATCCGCTCATCGAAAAGTATGAAATCAGCGGGCAAACCTTGCTCCTCGTCAGCGGTGACCAAAAAACAGATCTTACCAACGATGCTTTTCTGTATGCCAACAGCAGCCCGGAGAGGTTTCAAAAGAAGCTCAAAGCCGCTATCGACAAGATGTTGTAAGCATGGAAATATTAAACGACTTGCTGGAAACTTCGCAGTTTCCGATTCTCACAGCTTTTATCCTGGGGCTTATGACGGCCATAAGCCCCTGCCCTTTGGCAACCAACATCACGGCCATCGGCTACATCAGCAAAGACATCGAAAGCCGCCGCAAGGTGTTCGCCAACGGATTGATCTATACCTTAGGACGCGCCATTTCCTACACGGCAATAGGATTGCTTTTCTTTTTTGGCGCAAGCCGCTTTGCCCTGGAAGGTTTTTTCCAGACATGGGGCGAGAAGATTCTTGGCCCGCTACTGATCATCATCGGCTTATTTATGCTGGGGGTTTTAAAGCTCAAAATTCCAGGTCTGGGTTCTTTAAGCGAAAAAATGGAGCGTAAATCGAACAGTGGCTTTTGGGGCGTACTTTTGTTGGGTGTAGTTTTTGCACTGGCATTTTGTCCGTACAGCGGCGTGCTCTATTTTGGTATGCTCATTCCTATGACCATCAGCAGTGCCAGCGGCTTGTATTTGCCGCTGGTATTTGCCATTGCTACCGGAATTCCTGTAATAATTTTTGCCTGGCTACTGGCTTTTAGTTTAGGTTCTATTGGCAATGTTTACAACAAACTGAAAACCTTTGAGCTTTGGTTCAGGCGGGCAGTTGCAGCTTTGTTTATTGTTGTTGGTGCCTACTACGTTTTCACTATTAATTTTTAAAAAAATTTAAATGAACTGTTCGTGATATTACGAACGATGCAATTATCTGTATTATGAATTGGAAAAGAGAGCTGAAAATACTGTTGTGGATTGCGGCAGTATTTGTATTTGTTTATTTCATGCCACTCGAAAATGCGCGCTTTTCGGAAGCTTTGTTTTCGATGTTCGATCTGGCCAGATGGTATGCTCAGGAGCATGTCATTCTTTGCTTATTGCCGGCCTTCTTCATTGCGGGTGTAATCTCGGTCTTTGTCAGTCAGGGTGCGGTGATGAAATACTTTGGTGCCAAAGCAAAAAAATGGGTGGCTTATACCGTGGCATCGGTTTCGGGAACCATACTGGCAGTGTGCAGTTGCACCATTCTTCCGTTGTTTTCGAGTATTCACAAAAGAGGCGCCGGATTGGGGCCGGCCATTGCGTTTTTGTATTCCGGCCCGGCTATCAACATTTTGGCAATTATACTTACTGCCCGCATTTTGGGTTTCGAGATGGGTGTGGCACGAATTATTGGCGCGGTGGTATTTGCTGTGGTAATAGGCTCGGCAATGGCGCTGATCTACCGAAAAGAAGAAAAGGTAAAGCGTGCCGAACAGATAAACTTCCCGGATATACCCGAAAAACGCCCGATGTGGCAAACGGCTTTTCATTTTTTTACGCTTGTTGCCATTCTTGTTTTTGCCAACTGGGGCAAACCCACCCAGGGTGTAACCAGTGGCACCTGGTATTGGATATGGACTTACAAATGGTACATCACCGGCGGTTTTAGTTTGTTGTTGGTGTATTCGCTTATCGCAATCCTAAAAGTTAAATGGCAATGGGTGGCTTTAGCAGCAATAGCTACAGCAGCCTCCGCATTCCTTACCACTTCCCCGCTGATACCCATGGTTGTCGGAATTGCAGGCCTGAGCATCATTACGCTTACGGATAAGAAAAATCCTGAGAACAAAGACTGGACAATCTCTTCGTGGGAGTTTACCAAACAAATTATTCCTCTGCTGGCTATTGGCGTATTGATTGCCGGTTTCTTGCTTGGCTCAACCCACGACGATGTGGCCATGGCCGGAATTATTCCCAACGCATGGATTGCAAACCTGGTGGGTGGCAACTCGGTATTTTCTAATTTCTTTGCCTCCATAGTGGGCGCTTTCATGTATTTTGCCACGCTCACCGAAGTTCCCATTTTGCAGGGATTAATGGCTGCCGGCATGGGTAAAGGGCCGGCACTGGCCTTGCTTTTGGCCGGTCCGTCGCTTTCACTTCCCAACATGCTGGTGATACGCGACGTGATTGGTACGCAAAAAACAATAGTCTATGTGCTTCTTGTGGTGGTGATGGCTACAATTACCGGATTGATTTATGGAGCAATGTAAAACTTGAATAATGAGAAGAATAGAAAGCATGAAAAAGTGACACTTCTTCATTTTCTTTCACTACCGACCGATTAAATTGATATTGTTAGTTTTAGATTCTTCTCCGCCGATTGGTGGATCAGAATGACAGTTGTTCAGGGGCTCCACAAATACGCGAAAAACCTTGTCATTCTGAGAGTTCACCCANNGCGATTTTTTTCCTTCTCCCCCATAGCCACAACGCCATTGTCACCTTGAAGGAGCTTGCGACTGAAAGGTCTGTTTATCCTACACAATTAGACTTTTACAAAAAGTTGTCATTGGTAGCGTAACGAAGAATCTGTAATTTTTACTCGGTCAGTATTGATTTTCTTTGTAAAAGCTGCTGTGCAGACATTTAACTAATTTAAAACAATGACAAAGACGAACATTGAAACAATTGTAAATAGGTTTAAAAGTCAGTCTAATCCCGATGACCGTTATACTTCGTTTGACTATTGCTACAATTACTTTCGCCCGTCAAACAACATTACTCAAGACATAGAAAAGGGGTGTTTGGTTCTTGGATTTTATTTAGCGAGTTGGGGAATGTTTAGAGGTTCAAGTTTTTTGCTCCAAAAAAGTGCTAAACATTTTGAGCCGACAATTCGATACATTGCAGCATTGGATAAATCTGTCTGGGAAATTGACGTTGATAGCTATGACGAAAATAATATCCAGACCATCATCAAAATCTATAGTGACATCAAGACCCGTTTGATCAATAAAAAGAACGCGGACTTGACGTTAATAACTAAAATCCTTCTTGGAGTATTTGGTTTCATTCCTGCATTTGACAATTTCTTCTGTAATTCCTTCAGAGCTATTTCAGAGGGACAATGTGGTTTTAGAAGTGTCAACCAAAAATCATTGTCTTTCATCAAGACATTTTATGAAGCAAACAAAACTACAATCGACAGATTATCAGATGAAACTTTTACTACGAACTTTGTAGCTGGACGAAAGACAACTTTAAACTATCCAAAGGCCAAAATCATAGACATGTATGGATTCACTGCCGGACAATAAAACGTTTGGAGGTAATAATAATTAATCTCAAAGTAGATAATCATGAACAGTACGTTTAAGGTTTTTTTTTACATCTTCCCAGGTTTGCTTTTTAAAAGTTACAGACATCTCACTTTCTTGGGCATCAACAAAATAGGTGATGGCGTGGGAATGCTGATTGCCAACATTTGGCTGGGGTATTTTAGTTGGTGCCAATCCATCAATTGCTGCAAGGATTAGTGCCGGAGCAACTCGTGCAAATCCAGGGAATCCTTTTTTTTCCACGCCCCAAGATGGCTTGTATTTTCATGGCCGCAACATCGGCACTGCTGTACATCCTGATTTTATCTGCCGTTTCGGGTGGGGCAATTGGTAGGTGGGGGAAGTGTACAAAATCAACCTTGACGTCATCAATAAAACAAAAAATCCCGAACGAAGCCGGTTGATTTTTATACACGAATCTCTTTTTAAAATTCTTTTCGAGATTTGCACCAAAAACCGGAGTGGATGGTTCATACATGCCTATCTGTGCTGAAGATTTGAACTACGGTGCCCATAACGCAATGCAAGCGCGGTTTCCCCAACAAGTGAAAAGGGGTGCAGCAACGGAATTTCCATCAGTTCCTTTAGTAAGGAAAAAGTTCGGGGTTCGATTGTCTCAATGTGTAACATCTGAAGTTTTCAATGGGTTGATCGACTATCGCACTGGCGAAGTAGAGGGTATGCAAAGGGAGATATTTGGCTTTCAGCAAGGCTTCCGACACTTTTTCATCGCCGTAATATCTTCGGCATTGACGGATGTCGTCCACATCACCACGCTCAAAGACCCTTTCAATTACGAAGTTTGCTTTGGCATCGTAGTCAATTTTTTCAAAATCAACATCCCAAAAAATGCGTTTTTGAAATACCGGTTTGTTCTTTGCCTTCATGTGACGACGATAATGGATTTTTGTAAAAAAACATAATCTCAAAAATACTTAAAATTATAAATGTGAATAACACCAAAATCCTCATCCTATGCACCGGCAACAGTTGCCGCAGCCAGATGGCGCATGGTTTTCTGCAGTCGTTTGATAAAAATCTTGTTGTTCGCTCTGCCGGAACTGAAGCCTCCGGAAAATTGAACCCAACAGCGGTAAAGGTAATGGCAGAAATCGGTATCGACATCAGCCTCCACACTTCCGATTCAGTGGATTTGTATCTGGATGAGGATTGGGATTACGTAATTACAGTGTGCGACGCTGCCAACGAAAATTGCCCTGTTTTCCCCGGAAAGGTGAAACATCGCTTGCATATCGGATTCGACGACCCGTCGCACGCTGCCGGAACAGAAGAATTTATCCGGGGTGAATTCATCAGGGTTCGCGACGAAATTAAAGAAGCGTTTTACAAATTTTTTGTCGAACAAATAAAAACTCAATTATGAAAGCAGAAGATTTAAAATTAGTAGTTAAAGAAAAATATGGAGCAATTGCCAAACAAAATGTTTTATCCAACCAATCTTCGTGCTGCGGAAATTCTGGTTGTTGCGGGGAGCTGGAATTCAGCATGATTGGCGATGAGTATGCAAACATTGAAGGGCATAACCCTGATGCCGACATGGGCTTGGGTTGCGGTATTCCGACAGAGTTCGCCCAAATAAAGAAAGGAGATACCGTTGTTGATTTAGGCTCTGGTGCAGGCAACGATTGTTTTGTTGCACGGGCACTGGCTGGCGAGAATGGTAAAATTATCGGTATTGATATGACCGAATCGATGATTGAAAAAGCCAGGGAAAATAATCAGAAATTGGGTTACGGAAATATCGAATTCTGCTTAGGCGATATTGAAGATTTACCACTTGCCGACAACACTGCCGATGTGGTAATTAGCAATTGTGTTTTGAACCTTGTTCCAAATAAAGACAAAGCATTTGCTGAAATTTATCGCATTTTGAAACCTGAAGCGCACCTTTCGGTTTCCGATATTGTTTTAAAAGGCGAGTTACCGGAAAAACTCAAACAGGCAGCCGAGATGTATGTCGGATGTGTTTCAGGCGCCATGCAAAAAGACGATTACCTGAAAGTAATCAGCAACAGTGGCCTGGTAAATATTAAAGTACAAAAAGAGAAACCAATTGACGTTCCTGATTCGGTTTTATTGAATTACCTGTCGCCACAAGAACTGATCGAATACAAACAATCAGGCATTGGCATATTCAGCATCACTGTTTACGCCGAAAAATAAAATGAATTAGAATCAGCTAATTTTCAAATTATTAAAATAATGACTGCGAAGAAACAAATAGGATTCTTTGAAAAATACCTTACGCTTTGGGTCGCGCTGTGTATCGGGGCTGGAATTGTTATTGGCAATTTTGCCGGCGAAAGTGTAGCAGTGTTAAGTAAAATGGAAGTGTTCAGGGTAAATATCCCCGTTGCCATTTTGGTTTGGTTGATGATTTATCCCATGATGCTGCAGGTCGATTTTTCGAGTATTAAAAATGTGGGCAAACGCCCTAAGGGATTAATACTTACCCTTGTAGTCAACTGGCTGATAAAACCTTTTACCATGGCATTTTTTGCCTGGATATTTTTCTCAAAGATTTATGCGGCTTTTATTACCCCGGAAATGGCAGGCGAATACATTGCCGGCGCTATTTTATTAGGCGCAGCCCCGTGTACCGCAATGGTTTTTGTATGGAGCTACCTTACAAATGGCGATCCAAACTATACCCTGGTTCAGGTTTCGGTAAACGACTTGATTATTTTGGTGGCATTCGTTCCTATCGTGGGTTTGCTCCTGGGCATTACCGATGTTCAGGTTCCCTACGACACGCTGGTTTCGAGCGTGTTGATATTTGTTGTCGTTCCGCTGTTGGCGGGTTACATTACACACAAAGTTTTAATCAGGCGGAATGGAAAAGAATGGTTTGAAAAAGCATTTTTGCCCAAATTTAAACCGGTTTCTATTTTAGCTCTGCTATTAACTTTGATTTTACTTTTCGCATTTCAGGGGAATACCATTACCGAGAATCCATTTATCATCTTGCTTGTAGCAATTCCATTGATCATTCAAACCTATTTTATCTTTTTCATCACATGGTTTAGTGGCAGAAAGTTAAAATTGCCCCATGCCATTTGTTCGCCATCGGCAATGATTGGCGCAAGCAATTTTTTTGAACTGGCCGTTGCCGTTGCCATTGCCTTATTTGGCTTGCAATCGCCCGCAGCCTTGGTTACCGTTGTAGGAGTTTTGGTTGAAGTACCGGTAATGCTGTCGCTGGTGGCTTTGGCTAACAGATGGAAATATTAACCCATTTTCAACTTACACGCTCCTTTTTCGTTTTAATGTAAAAATTAATTATATTGGCTCCTATGATACAAAAGATAACTACTGAACGGATTCCGATAAAATTGTGGCTCGAAGACCTGGAGGAGGATGCTTTGCAGCAGGCCAGGAATTTGGCCAACCTCAGTATTGCCTTCAGGCACATCGCCATTATGCCCGATGCCCATCTGGGATATGGAATGCCCATAGGCGGGGTGATGGCTACCAAAGATGCTATTGTTCCCAATGCCGTGGGGGTGGATATTGGTTGCGGAATGTGCTCATTAAGAACCAACCTGGAGCACATGGAGCAAAAGAAATTGAAAAAGGTGATGAGCAATATCCGCAAAGCTATTCCGGTGGGGTTTAAGCATCATGCCGAAAAACAGGACGAGCGTTGGATGCCCCCGGTAGAGGAGGAGTTGCCTATTGTTTTGCAGGAATACAACAGCGCCATGCATCAGATAGGAACTTTGGGCGGCGGCAACCATTTTATAGA
>LSQX01036000.1_pt1 | contig 11197 bp, 11 predicted proteins | sample 654561 | NCBI WGS metagenome assembly LSQX01 (sample SAMN04489861, study PRJNA283612) | anaerobic digester metagenome | isolation source: 4 biogas reactors fed with cattle manure at either 37C or 55C with and... | place: Denmark: Kongens Lyngby | collected 2014 | reverse complement strand
TTTATTCGTTACAGCCCCTTTTTTATTTCAAGATGCGCATGGCGTTGAGAACCGCAAGTAAAGCGACCCCCACATCTGCAAACACGGCCTCCCATAAGGTCGCAACCCCAAAGGCACCTAAGATTAGAAATAATATTTTAATGACTAATGCCATGATTATATTTTGATAGACGATGTGACGCGTCCGCTTGGCAATGTGAATGGCTTCTAAAACTTTGGATGGTTCATCGGAAACAAGAATCACATCCGCAGTTTCAATGGCAATATCCGAACCTAAGCCGCCCATGGCAATCCCGACATCTGCGGTTGCTAAGGAAGCAGCATCATTAATCCCATCCCCTACAAACGCTAGTTTGTTTGATGGCGCTGCCTGCATCACATTTTCAAGTGCATCTACTTTTTGATGCGGCAACAATTCACCGAGACCCTGATCAAAATGCAATTTTGCTTTTAAGTGATCCACCACTTGTTGTTTATCTCCTGACAACATTATCAAGCGATAGCCAGCTTGTTTGAGTTGTGACATGGCGGATGGAACATCTTCTTTCAAAGCATCCACGACCACAATTTCACCAACGCACTGTTGATCAACTGCGACATAGACGCTGGTTCCAAAGTGATGGTAATCGTCCACATCAATTTGATGTTGCTGCAACAACTTGCGATTACCGACAAGCACGTGCATGTCATCGACCTTACCAAGCACCCCAAACCCGGCAACTTCTTCAATATCATGCACGGTACGTTCAAACGGCGCTTGATAGGCGCGTACAATCGATTGCGCAATCGGATGATTGGAATGCTGTTCGATGTGAGCCGCAATTTCTAAAACTGTTGCTGCTGATAACGCACCGTAGGTATACACATCCCCAATTTCAAACTGACCTTTAGTCAAGGTTCCTGTTTTATCAAACACAAGCGTATCGACTTCCACAAGCGATTCAAGGTATTCGGAACCTTTGATTAAAATACCACGCTTGGATGCCGTTCCGATGCCGCCAAAATAACTTAGTGGAATAGAAATCACAAGCGCACATGGACAGGAAATCACAAGAAACACCAGGCTTCGATACAACCAAGTTTGCCATAATCCACCAAAAAATAGAATCGGCACCACAAACAGTAAGAGCGCCAACAACACCACAATCGGTGTGTAGACACGCGCAAACTTTGTGATGAACTTTTCACTCTTCGCTTTTTTCATGGCCGCATCTTCAATCAATGCAATCATTTTTGCTAGCGCGGATTGATTATAGGTTTTCTCAACTCTTATTTTAATGGGTGCAGATAAATTGATGGAACCTGCATACACCTCATCATTAAGTTCGACATCCAAAGGCAACGATTCGCCGGTTAAGCTTGCGACATTAAGGGCCGTGTGACCTTCAATGATAATCCCATCAACAGGAATTCGCTCCCCAGCTTTAATGTAAACCACATCATCGGGTTGAACTTGTTGCGGTAAAACCTTAAGCAAGGCATCCGCTTGACTGATGTAGGCATACTCCGGTGTGATATCAAATAGCTTTTCAATCTCATGTTTTGATTTCGCCACCGACAGGTCTTGGAAATATTCTCCCACTTTATAAAACAACATAACCCCCACAGCTTCAGGGTATTGGGCAATCACAAAAGCGCCAATGGTCGCGATTGTCATCAAAAAGTTCTCATCGAACCATTGTAAATTAAGGGTGTTTTTAATGGCCTTGATGATGATGTCATAACCGATTAGACCATAGGCTATAACATACAAGAGCACATGATTAAAAATTAATGCTCCCACAAAGACAAGCGCCCCGATTATAAGCATGATGTTGTTTAAGGCCAACTGGCTGGCACGCTCTGTTTTTTCTTTGCTCAAAGTGACATCCGGTTCAATCATTGAAATCAGCTTTTGTGCTTGACTTTCAATACCTTTAACATCGCTGTTTTCATCAATCTCGAGTGTGAGAGTGTTGGACACCACATCCACAAAAGATAATGAAACACCCTTGATTTCAATAAGTTTGTCTTGTATCTTTAACGCGCAATTTGCGCAGTTTAAACCATCTAAATAATATTTTGCTCGCATAACTTCACTCCATGATATGTGTGTACGATTGATTGATAATTGAATGCACGTGATCATCTGCCAAATAATAGAATACCGATTTCCCACGCTTTTCATAACGCACCAGCGCCGCTTGTCGCAAGATTTTAAGCTGATGGGAAATTGCTGATTGACTCATGCCCAAAGTGCTTGCGATATCACAAACGCACATGCTTGATACAAACAAAGCATGTAAGATTCTTAAACGGGTCGGATCTTTCAGTGCCGCAAAAAACTCGGACAACTTCTCGATTGCTTCAGTAGCTGGCAATTGATCTTGGACATAAACAATCTCAGTTGTTTCCAGTTTCTCACACGTGCAGGTTGGTGTTAATGTCATGTCAACCTCCTATGAACATATGAACAACTCTTCATATGTATTGTAATCGAATCCTCCTTTTATGTCAATTAAAAAAGAAGCATACATCGCTTCTTTCTATGATTCAATTTCTATTTTCAAATCACCGTGTTTTATCTTGTTGGTTTTGATAAAGTAAGCCGTTACCACATGAATCAACACGATTGGTAAAATAATACACATCAACAAGATGATGATGACATTTTGGACCGTGTAACCCATGGTTGATAACATCATGATGGGTCCCACTAAACCGCTGGTTCCCATGCCTGCCCCTTCCGGATTGCTTTGTAGTTGAAACACGAGCGTACCTATTGGTCCTAATATAATCGAAACAATAATTGGCGGCACAATCAAATACATGTTCAATAAAATATTTTTAATTTGTAACATCGAAGTTCCCAGGCCAACCGCAATCGTGGTGCCAATTGAATTGGCTTTCCGCCCCATGTGCGCAAAACCAACCATGTGCACACAACATCCAACGGTAGCAGCGCCAGCCGCCAAACCACTTAACTGCAACATGATTGCTAATGCCGCACTCGATAAGGGTGAGGTCAAAAGGACACCCATGATGCTTGAAATAATGATGCTCATAAAAAACGGGTGCGTTAGCGTCGCTTCATTAATGATGACACCAAGCACATTCATAATCAGCCCCGCATACTTACCAAGTGTAATGCTGATCAAGTATCCAGCAAAGATGACTATAAAAGGAATCAGAATAATACGTAATGGATTTTTGTTGGAAATTACATCGCCAACTTCAATTGCCACAACACCAGAAATGTAGGCGCCGATGGGTCCACCCATTTGATAAGCAAACAAGCCGACCACCACACCCGCGGCAATCACTAACATGGATTTATCCATGCGATACGCCATTGCCACCACAATCGCCGGTCCCACCATGCTTTTTGCATAACCTGCCACCGTGACAAAAGCAGCCTGTACAGGCGCCAACGTTGCACTCAAGCCAATTAAAAAACCAAGGTTTTCAATAATAACCCCAACGATTAACGTTGAAAATAAGCCAATCGACATGGCGGATAAACTATTGACAAAATAGTCGTATCCCTTTTTAAATCTGTTCATAGTGTTCCTTCTTTACATTGCCATTATCATACCATGATTTATTACAGAGAGGATATTTTTCAGCTCTCCTGTTTTAAATTTTCCTAAATGCCTCTCATTTATCGATTCAGGGCTTGCTATTTCATTGTAATATTATAGAATAGAGTCACCCTTAAAACATCTTCGAGGTTAATTATGAAAATTATTTCCAATGAACTTTTATTGAAAGAAGCTGAAATTTTTAAGAAGTTTAAAGATCAACAGCAGGCACCCATCAGTTACATTAAGTCTGCGAGCTTTTTGCATTTTCATCAACGCACGCACAAAGCCATTGAACTCTTAAATATGGGGCTCCATGTTTTCCCCAATCACGAAGAACTCATACGTACGCTTTTCTCATTTCATGCAACCAGCTACGATGTCTTGGCGGCACTTGAATTTGCTGATCTACACCATAGTATTTTTGAAGACGATGAATTTGATAACATCACCAAAGCGCTTGATCTTGTGATTGTGAGTTTATCCTTAACACCTCCGGATTATTTAAACGATGATGAAATTAATGCCTGCACCGATTTGTTGCACGTTGATTTAAATGACCATGATTTGAAACTTGAAGAGACGCTCGATTGTTTACGTTATCAATTCCATTTACCACGTGTCGCGCTGGGCATTGCTTATGAACTTGCCCAACACAAAAACCCCATGGCACAACGCATCTTGGGAGAAGCTTATTTGTTTAATCATTTTGGCTTGGATGATGTTGAAAAAGGCTTGGCTTACTTAAAAGCCGCAAAAGCCCAAAATGACCTGCAAGCACAAACTCTGCTTGATTTGTTTTACTTAAGCCGCAATTAAGCATATGCGTTTCATCAACAGTGGTGATATGGTACACTTTTTTCGAGGTTGATGATATGTTTGAACAAGCACTAACACTATTAAAAACAAAAAAATACATGATGTGGGCCATCTTTTTCTTTTTGTTTTTTATTTTTATTTATTTTTTATTGGACTCCTTTAACATGCCTTATCGACAAATGCAATCCGAATATGGTCTGTATCTGGTCGGCATCAATGTTGGTTTAAACATTGTCATGGCCTTGTTAACGTCCTTTATGCTTTCATTGTCAACCATTAATGTTGCCCTGAAAGGTTCTGAAACCAAGGGATCAAACTTTGGCTTTCTATCCGTTTTGTTTGGCGTCTTAACTTACGGATGCACGACCTGCGTTATTACCTTTTTCGCAAGCATCGGGATTGCCTTCTCAGTCATTGCACTGCCACTTGCTGGTTTACCCTACAAATTTGTTTCACTGCTTTTGATTCTGATTGGGCTGTGGTGGACAAAACGTGAAGTTGAAACAGGCGTTTGTAAAATCAAATAACCTACAGCGGTAAGGTCATAATTAAATAACCACCCAAAAACATGCTTAACATATTTGCTAGAATACTCGTAAAGAGTATTTTTATTTTGCGCCCTTCTTTGATGGTCGCAAGATAAATGATGGTCTCGATCGTTAAGATAATAATTTCCATAATCACAAAACCAAACAAAACATAACCATGCGGTTGCCAATTAAAGGTGATGTCAAAATTTAACCATCCTTGAGTGATGGTGTTCACAAGCAAGAAAATCAACCAGGTGCGCTTGCTACGATATTTCATCAACAAAAACACCAAACCTTCAATAAGTAGCGTTAATAAAAAACGAATGCCGATTAAAGACACATTGCGCACCAACGATTTGCCTGTTTCTAAAACACCTGCTTTTTTATTTAGCGTGTACACTTGATTGTATCGCATCCCCATAATCGGATGTTCTATTTCATAATGTTGATCATCAAGTTGTAAATCAAAAATGACCTTATCTTTTAAGGTTTGATTCTCAAAGAGCGTATGCCGATAGAAACGTATCGTAGTCTCTATCTTTTGATGGTGCACCACCCCTTCAATCACAACATCATCGCTAATCAATTGCCCCTGCACCTCATCATAGACACCACTGATGACAATCGTAATGATAGGTGGTTCGGCAGCATTCGCTTGGGCTTTTAGTGGAATCAAAAAAAGACCACATAAAACCACGAATACACTAAGGATCCTTTTAACCATGTGCCCCTCCTAATTTCAATTATAATTGTCGCTGCATCATCATGCAAACAAAAAAGAACACGCCTGTGTTCTTTATTTATTCTTCGATATCTAAGAGTGCTTGGTGATTTAATATTTTAATCAGCCGTGGGCTCGTTGCTATAATCCACTTTTGATCTTCAAACAATTTTAACTTGCGTGAAAAGGTCTCTTGTGTAATCCCCAAGAGATTGGCCAAATCTTTACGATTAATATCCAAAGCCACCACCCCTTCATCATCCGCCATTTCCAATAGCTTTTGAGCAATGCGTGAATCCACAGAAACAAGATTGTGAGTTTGAATGATGGTCTCTGCATCATCCAGACGGGTCGTCAAGGTTTCCATAATCTTAAAGGCAATCTGTGGTTGGCTTGCCATCAGCGTTTTCAAACGCGTTGCATCCACAACACACATCACAACATCTTCCAAGACAGTAGCATAGTCTTTAACGGCCCCATGACTAAACAAACTTAGCTCACCGATAAAATCTCCTGCTTCCACCACCCGCATAATTTGTTCTTTACCATTGAAGCTAATACGAGATAGTTTAATTTTTCCTTGGGATAACACCATTAAATGATGAAACTCATCACCGGCTTGGTAAATCATTTCACCTTTCTTATAGGTCTTCTCAAATGTTATTTCACTGATGCTTTGTTGCTCTGCTAAAGATAAGTGCTTAAAAATCGGCACTCTTTGTAAGCATTCATGCGCATGTCCTTCACAACTACATTTCATCGTATCACCACCGTTATTATACGCAATCTAATCCTAAAAATATATTAAAACCATCCTTTTGGATCGCAGCATCTTTTTTCTTAGTGGAGCTAGCGCCCATTTATCCCTACAGATTTAAAAACATTTACTATTGAAACACTGCGTTGATAACATTTAATATAAAAAATTAATATTTAAAATCGGTATGAGTAAACTTTTTTTAATTTTGCCTTCTTATAAAGCTCTATTCACTAAAATCGATGTATCCAAAATATTTATAACCTTTTTTAGGGTGATTTAGGTCATCTTCATGAAATTTAAAGTCTTTATTAAAATGCTTGTAAGCAACATAGAAGTGCGATAATACAATTCCCATATCCACCTTAGTAAGTTTATACGCTAATGACATTGGTAATTTTAATATTTGACGATATATGATTACTTTATTATCAACTTTTTTAAAATACCATGGTTGTAAATTAAGCCCCGAAGGCGCTAAATGGGCAGCCTTTATAAATTTGTTTTTTGGGATATTACTTATTTCAACTGTTGATTTTCTTCTAAATTCAGACAATTCTCTATAAATTGATCCCGGAGCTCTTCCAAAGGCAATAATGACAATATCAGAGCTTGAACGATTAACGCTTACATCTCTGGAAGCTCCAAGCCAAACACCACCTAAATTTTGTGAGCTAAGCCACAACATCAATTGCTGACCAATAAATCCAGCATTTTCCAGTTCCCTATCTTTTCCAACACCACTAAAAACTAAATAGTGAGGTGCTAGCACATGAAACATCCCTTTTGTCTCACTTACAAAACGATAACTAATAGGTGCATCTTCAAAAAGCAATTCAAAACTACCTATCTTTTTTTCAATTTCACTAAGTTCACTCTTGCCTAATGGCTCTAAAATATATTCCCTACAAGATTTACGTTTGTGTATGTAATCAAACAAATCCATGCTGTTGCTCCCTTTTTCAAACATTGAATCCATTAAATTAAAAAAGCCCGCATTATAAAGGCTTAAATAACTATTGGTGGAGGTGAGGAGAGTTGAACTCCTGTCCAGAAAGTGTCTCACATTCAAAAATCTACAGTTTAGTTTGTTTACTTTATTCAGTACTTAAGCAACAAACAAACAAGTACTGATGTGCTTATGAGATTTTCGAGAGCAACGCACTAAGCTATTTGTTGTCCTTAACCATTGTGTCTGTCATCGCATAGCGTCCAATGGTCAAACACTAATTGATGCACTGCAAGCTAAATTTTGCTAATTAAGCAGCGAAAGATAATCTGTTTCCAGTTATTTTTAGGTTAGCCTTTAGGTAGCCACACCACTGCATTTTGAATCAAACGAAATCCTGTCGAAACCATGACACCCCCGTTTGTATTAGTATTATATCACATCACGCTATAATACACTATTTAACTAATCCCCATAATCCAATTTATTGTGATTTTTAGTCAAAACCTTTATAATGTCACTATAGAATAGCAGTTTTAAGGAGGTAACTAAATGCCCTGGTTAATTTTATTAGCAATTGTTGTCGTTATCGCATTCTACTTTATGACAACATACAATGGATTTATTTCTTGGAGAAATCGTGTTGATGAGGCATTCTCAACAATGGATGTTTACATGGTTAAACGCTACGATTTGATTCCAAACCTTGTGGAAACCGTCAAAGGTTATGCAAAGCATGAACAAGAAACATTAGAACAAGTCATCAGTGCGCGTAACAATGCGGTATCTGCTAACACAATGGATGAGAAGATGAAAGCCGAAGGCGAAGTCGCAGGTGTGCTTGGTCGCTTGTTTGCACTTTCTGAATCTTATCCTGATTTAAAAGCAAATGAACAATTCTTAGATCTACAAGGTCAACTTCAAAAAGTTGAGGAAGACATTGCCCAATCACGTAAGTACTACAATGGTTCGGTAAGGCAATACAACACCAACATTCAACGTTTCCCAGCAAACTTTGTTGCGAACATGTTTGGATTTGGGCCACGTCAATCCTTCGAAGTTGATGATCCAACTCAAAGAGAAAGCGTAAAAGTACAGTTTTAAGAGCATGTTATGAAAAAAGCAGCACCATTTATTGGTGGGGGATTTTTCATAGTAACATTTACACTCTTTTATTTGTTGTATAAGTATGTATTTGTTGTGGATTTATTTTTAGCGAACTGTGTTGGATTAGCGATCTGGTCACTTTTTATTGGCTTTGCGTTCTTCCTTTACAGTTTCTTACAGCGCAAAACTTCGTTTGTTGTCTTAGGTTTGACTTATATGATTGCCATCATCGCACTGTATCAAATCTTTGCGAATACAAACGATGTCGCTGATAACATTAAAGGTTTACTCACATTTTTTATGGTTATGCTCGTTGGGTTTATCATAACGCTTCTTTTTGAGATTTATATGTGGTCTAAAAACAAAAAGCAAGCTTCGTAAGGGGGTCTATATGAGAAAGTTATTTTCATTCATGGTCATCGCGGTTGCACTTTTATTTAGCACAACAAAAGTTGCCGCTCAATACCATGAAATTATTAATGAACATCACGTTAAAATTGAGGTCAAAGAAAATGGTGACTATCGTTTTACCCATGACTTAGATGTTACGTTCTACACCCCTGCTTATGGTATCTTTGTAAATATCCCAACCCGCTATGACATGGTCTGGAACATGGAAGATGGCACGTCGTTAAGACGCCGTTACAAGTTCCCACTTAAAGATTTTGATATTGTTGGCCCTCATGAAAAAGAATCGCAAAGTGAAGGCTGGCAATTACGCCTTGGAAGAAAAGGCGTCTACGTGAATGGCCCACAACATTACCGCTACAGCTACACCATGAAAACACGCGATTTACGGCTTGATGGCCGCCAACGTTTTTATGTGAATCTGCTCGGTAGTGATTGGGTTTCACCAACCGAAAAAGTGTCGTTTGAAATTCATTTCCCAAAGCCCATCGACCCTGATAAGATTCAGTTCTACGGTGGTGCTTATGGAGCGACCAACCCATTGGAAGTCGATTTTGACTTGGATGGTCTTGTTTTATCAGGACATACGGTTGGAACCTTGGAACCTTACGAAGCCTTTACCATTGATGTGGCACTTGAGGATCGTTTCTTTGCGTTTCCTAAAGGACTAAACACCTACTTCGTTGGTGCTTTATATGCTTTTGTTTTCTTTGGTTTATTCATCCGTGCTTTCTTTAAACATGGTAAAGATGACCCTGCAGTACCAACCATTCAATTTGAAGCACCCAAGCATTTATCCAGTGCGCAAGTTGGTTACATTTACGATGGGTTTACGGATACAAGAGATATTGTTTCTTTGATTATTTATTGGGCCGCGAATGGCTATTTGATGATTGAGGAACTGGATCGCAAGAATATTCAATTAACGAGAGTAAAAGAACTACCACCAAGTACAATAGCGGCTGAGAAATCAATCTTTAACGGTCTCTTTGGCGCAGAGACAAGCGTAACAACCAAAGATTTAAAACACAAGTTTTATCCAACCTTAATTGATGGTCAAAAAAATATTACTCGTTATTATGAAGGCAATAAAGCACGTCGTATTTTCTCAGGGAAAGCCGATGCACTTCAAATCGTGTTCGCCTTACTTTTACCGAGTATCTTTCTAGTCTACTATGCACTAAGCCATTATCAAATCACTTATGACTTTATGGAAACATTCATGGCGGTGATGATTTTGGGCAGTTTCGGCGTTGCGATTGCCTTGGTTTCAACCTTTGTCATTCGTAAATTTGAAGCCTCTAAAAAAACAAGCCGCGCCTTTGGTGTCATCTTTATGACTGCTTCGCTCTTTGTTTATGGCATTACGATGTTATTTGCCGCAAAAGCAGCAGAAGCAAACATGTTCTTATTCACTGCCCTCTTTGTCGGGTATGTGGTAGGAATCATCATCAACGGCAACATGCATAAACGCACGGAATTAGGTTTGTCCTACTACAATGATATCTTGGGATTAAAGGACTTCATTGAATATGCGGAGAAAGACCGTTTGGAAACCCTGGTGGAAGAAGATCCAGAATATTTCTATCATATCTTACCCTTCGCCTATGTTTTAAATGTCAGTGATAAATGGTCCAAGCAATTTGAAAGCATTGCGGTACCTCCACCTGCATGGTACACAAGTTCAACACCCATGGAAGGTATTTATTTCATGAACCACTTTAACCGTAACTTAAACCGTTCCATTAACTCGCTCTACTCAAGCATGAGCACCCCACCTCCATCGAAAGGTGGTCGCGGTGGCGGTAGCTTTGGTGGCGGTGGTGGCGGCTTTAGCGGCGGTGGTTTTGGCGGCGGTGGCGGTGGCGGCTGGCGCTAAATCTTATATTAAACAAGAAAAGCCCTTGCGAGGGCTTTTTTAGTCTTTAATTTTAAATGCACCTAAGCTTGCATCACAATAACCCATCCCACAAGGTTAATGGCGAAATTGGCGGCCATGTGCACCAAGATTGAATTGAGTAAGGAATGCTTCCTTGTATTAATCATCAAAAAGAAATAACCGACAAGCATTAAACCTCCAATCAATAAAACGAAAAGATACCAAGGGAACATGGTAAACAACATGCCCACATGATAAATCGAAAAAAGCAAACTGCTTACAAATTTTCTGTATTTGAAATCTTGTATGTAAACATAATGACGAAAGAAAAACTCTTCCAAGGGTCCATTAATCAACACGACATAGACAAACACATAAGGGTAGTTGCTTTTCACAACTCCGACTTGATTCGCTAAACTTACTTGAACATTATCAAAGAGTCCAAAGTAACTTAAAAGATAAGCACC
>LSQX01006493.1_pt2 | contig 11197 bp, 11 predicted proteins | sample 654561 | NCBI WGS metagenome assembly LSQX01 (sample SAMN04489861, study PRJNA283612) | anaerobic digester metagenome | isolation source: 4 biogas reactors fed with cattle manure at either 37C or 55C with and... | place: Denmark: Kongens Lyngby | collected 2014 | reverse complement strand
ATGTGATCAAAGGGGATATGTCGCTAATTGGTCCCAGGCCATTGTTGGTGCAATATCTTCCACTTTATAACGAGGAACAGAAACGCCGTCACGAGGTGCGACCAGGCATTACCGGATGGGCTCAGGTGAACGGACGGAACTCGATCAGCTGGCAACAAAAATTTGAATACGATTTGTGGTATGTTGATCATGTTTCTTTATCTTTGGATCTAAAAATATTGTATAAAACTGTCCAAAAAGTATTCAAAAGAGATGGAATCAATTCAGATACAAGTGTTACTATGGAAGAATTTGAAAGAAGTTATTAAATTTGCTGCCTAATGAAGAATATAGCAATTTACGGTGCTGGGGGCTTTGGCAGGGAAGTAGCCTGTTTGATCCATAAAATTAATGAACAGACTCCTATGTGGAAGTTGATTGGCTTCTTTGATGATACATCGTTCCTCAAAGGAAAACAAATTTCCCATTATGGTTTCTGTATTGGTGGTATGGAAGAATTGAATACTTGGGAGAAATCCTTGTCAGTAGTTATTGCTATTGGCACTCCAACAGCAATTGCCACTATTGCTAAAGAGATTCAGAACCCCAACATTGATTTTCCCAATATTATCCACCCAAATTTCAACATTGACGATCCAGAAACATTCCAAATAGGTAAGGGGAACATCATTCAAGGTGGTTGTTCAGTTAGTTGCGATGTATCTATAGGAGATTTTAATTTAGTAAATGCTTCTGTAGTTTTTGGTCATGATGTCAAGACTGGAAACTATAACACATTTATGCCTAATGTTCGCATTTCAGGCGAAGTGAATATTGGAGATAGAAACTTCTTTGGTGTGGGGTCTATTATTCTTCAGCAAATTAAGATAGGCAATAAAATCAGACTTGGTGCTGGTAGTGTACTGATGACTCAACCCAAGGATGGAAATCTATATATTGGCAACCCTGCCAAGAAAACAGTTTTTTAATTAAAAAAATACAGAAAATATTAATCCTTTAAAAAATTCCGAATATGAATTCTTTAGTTGAATTTGTAGAGCTCTTTGCTGAGCAGTTTGATGAGACCGATTCAAGTGAAATAAATGCTTCAACAGTTTTTCACGATTTGGATGAGTATTCATCTCTAATAGCCCTTTCTATCATTGCGATGATTGATGAAGAGTTTGATGTTGCTATTAAGGGAGATGACATGCGTAGTGCTGTTACTGTTGAGGATTTGTACAAACTCGTAACCAGTAAAACAAATGGCGCTTCTTGAGATCAAAAATGTAACTATAAAAGGCATTTCTGCTTGTGTCCCTCCAAAAATTGAAGAGACCAAAGACATCTCTTTATATTCACCTGAAGAGGTTGATAAAGTGATTGAATCTACTGGTGTGGAAAGGAAGCATATTGTTAGTGATGGTATTACAGCTTCAGATTTATGTCTGAAAGCGTGTCGAGGATTAATCAATGATTTGAATTGGGATATTGATTCAATTGATGCGATATGTAATGTTACTCAAACATCAGACTATACAAACCATCCAAATGTATTTGTATTGCATGACAAATTAAATTTGAAAGAGGATTGCTTAGCTCTTGATTTGTTTCATGGCTGTCCCGGTTGGGTACTTGGACTAAGTTCAATATCTTCTTTGATGAGTTTGGGAACAATCAAGCGTGCGCTGCTGTTTGATGGTGACATTCTTACATCTGTTCAATATAGGCAAGGCAAAGAAAGCAGACCATTATTTGGTGATTGCGGCACGGCAACAGCTCTTGAATTCTCAGAAGAGGCTCCTTCTATGTTTTTTGATATAGGCACCAATAGCAAAGATGGTGTTGCTTTGATTCATAAGAGGGGGGGGGCAAGATCTCCTCACACCCTAGAGTCGTATGATACCGAATTGAAAATGCTTTCAGGCGAATTGTCTACTGAAGGTGTTGAAGATCTTATGGATGGTATGAGCGTGTTCTCATTTGGAATTACAACGCCTCCAAAGAGTATAAAGAAACTATGTGAACATTATCAGATTGACCTGCAAGGTGTAGATAAAGTTATACTTCATCAAGCAAATCTCTTTATGGTCAATACAATAATCAAGAAACTTAAAATTGACCCATCTAAGGCACCAAGTTGTCTTAAGGATTATGGTAACACCTCAAGCACATCTATTCCGCTCACCATCATTTCACAATGTAATGAAGAATATTCTGAAAAGAATTTAAAGACTATATGTTGTGGATTTGGAACTGGTTTGTCATGGGGATCTGCTTATTTTGAAACAAATAAAATTGTTTGTCCTAAAGTTATAATATATGATGAAAATGTATAATCCTTATTCTTTAATAGGCAAGAAAGTTTTAGTTACAGGAGCATCTTCTGGAATAGGCAAAGAAACAGCAATTGTATGCGCGAAGCTTGGAGCTAATCTGGTCGTAACAGGAAGAAACGAAACAAGGCTTAAAGAGGTATTTGCTGGTTTGGATATCAGCCAAGGACAGGCTCATCAGATGGTTATAGCAGATTTGGCAACTGATGAAGGTATTGATTTGTTATTAAGTGAGATGCCGGCAGTAGATGGCTTATCAAGTAATGCCGGTATCGTTATAAATAATACTCCAATAAAATTTATCAAAGATGAGGAATTGGAGAGAGTGTTTAATGTAAATGCATTCTCACACATAAAACTTGTAAAGAACATATACAAGAAAAAGAGAATAAACAAGGAGGGTTCTATTGTCTTCACTGTATCTGTAGGTGGTATTACTGCTTTCAATGTAGGCAATGCAGTCTATGGTATGGCAAAGGCTTCAATTAATTCTTTTACGAAATTTTGCGCAGTGGATTTTGCTAAGAGAGGTATACGCTGTAATGCTATTTGTCCCGGAATGATTGCAACCCCAATGACAGATAGTAATGGAGTATTCAGTCAAGATGATTACGAAAAAGATATTGAGCATCATTATTTGTTGAAGAGATATGGTAGACCTGAAGAAGTAGCTCATTCTATAGCGTTTTTATTGTCTGATGCTGCATCTTTTATCACTGGCGTATCATTGCTTGTTGATGGAGGAGCTTCAATCGTGAGGTAACAATGGCATTCTTATCAATTAAAAACGTAAAAATCAAAGGAGTCTCAGCTGCTGTTCCTAAAAACATTAAAGAGGTAAAAGACCTTCCATTTTACACTCCTGAAGATGCAGCAAAGACTATTGCTGTGACCCATGTGGAGCGTTCAAGAATGGTTAGTAATGGGCAGTGTTGCTCTGATCTCTGTTATGAAGCCGCAGACAAACTAATTACTGAATTAGGCTGGGACCGAAATGAAATACAAGCGGTTATATATGTCTCCTTGTCAAGAGATTACCTTACGCCAGCCACTGCTGGTCTTTTACAGTATAGGCTAGGACTAACCAAAGAATGTTATGCTATTGATATACCTCTTGCTTGTTCTGGTTATGTCTATGGTCTTTCTGTGGTTTCATCGTTGATGTCTAATGGGGGTATCAAAAAAGCTCTTTTATTAGTTGGTGAGGCTACTACATTTCTTCAATCTCCATTAGATAAGACCCTCTGGCCACTACATGGTGATGCAGGTACTGCAACTGCGTTAGAGTATGACACAACGGCTGAGCCTTTCAGAATGCATTTTGCTACTGATGGCTCACGTGGTGATGCAATTATTAATCGAGATGGCGGTCAGCGTTATCCGGTAAATGCAGAATCATTCGAGATGAAAGAGTATGAACCTGGTGTCATTCGCAATCAACTTCAGTCGAAGATGGATGGCATGAATGTGTTCTCGTTTTCAGTGAAGGAACCTCCAGCATCTATGAAAGGACTCTGCGAACATTTTGATGTTGATATGGATTCAATTGATTATCTCTTGCTTCATCAAGCGAATCATTATATGGATGAAAAAATCGGTAAAAAATTGAAGATCCCTGCAGAGAAAATTCCATACTCTATGATGCAGTTTGGTAATACCAGTTCTGCTTCCATCCCGATGACAATGGTTGTCGGTGTTGGCAAGGAGTGGGAAAAAAAGAAAGCTCTTACCCTGATGTGTGGTTTCGGTTCCGGTCTCTCTTGGGGAAGTGCTCTTATTACACTGGACCATATCAAATGTCTTGAAATAATTGAAGTTTCATACAATGAAGAGGCTTGAAGGCAAAACTGCACTAATTACAGGTTGTAACCGGGGTATTGGACGTTCCATCATGGAGAGATTCATGCAAGAAGGTGCCAATATCATAGCATGCACTCGAAATATCCCTCCTGAGTTGGAAGCTTATTACGAGGACTCCTGTAAACGATACAGCATCAATATTTTTCCTATTAAACTGGATCTTTCTGACGAAGAAAGCATCAAGATTGCCATGAAAGAAGTTCAGTGTTTAAAGCAATCGATAGATGTATTAATAAATAATGCGGGTATTGCTTCTGGTGGTTTGATGCTGATGACCAGTATCAGTGAACTTAAAAAGGTTTTTCAGATTAATTACTTTTCTCAGGTTCAAATTACTCAGTATATTGCAAAAATGATGTTACGAAAAAATCGTGGAAGCATTATATTAATGTCATCTGTCTTGGGCATGGATAGTAGACCTGGTGCTACTTCTTATGGCGCTAGCAAGGCTGCAATTGCTCTCTTTGCAAAGACTGTAGCCAAAGAGTTGGGTAAGTATAATATTCGTATAAATGCTATTGCTCCTAATCTAGTAGATACAGATATGGCTCATCAAATGGAGCAAAAGTCATTTGACAATATGATTTCAGGCACAGCACTTGGTCGTTTGGCTACCCCAGAAGAAATTGCCAATATGGCTTTGTTTCTTGCTAGCGATGAATCATCATATATAACAGGTCAAACTATTAGAGTAGATGGAGGCTTATGAAAAAAGAAAGAATTATTAAATTAACAGAACAATGTTATCAGATGAAACTAAAGGCTCTCGAAATGGCCTTTGGTACCGGTAGTAATGGTTCACATATAGGTGGTGCATTTTCAGCTATGGAGATTCTCGCCACCCTCTATGAGATAGCTAACGTGAATGATATGAAGGCTGAGAATCGTGACCGTATAATCGTGAGCAAAGGTCATTGTGTCCTTGCTTATTATACCGTACTATGGCAGAAAGGGATGATAACAGAAGAAGAATTGTCAACTTTTGATAAGAATAACACCAAATTCCATGGTCATCCTCATCGCCAGTTAGAAAAAGGAATTGAATTTTCAGCAGGTAGTCTTGGCTTAGGACTTTCCTATGCAGTAGGTGTTGCACTGTCGTGCAAGCGTAAGTCCCTCACTAATCGCCTTTATGTGTTGGTAGGCGATGGAGAATGTAATGAAGGTATTGTATGGGAGTCGTTGATGTCTATAAAAAATTTTCAATTGGACAACATGACTATCATTATTGATCGCAATGGATATCAGTTAGATGGTCCTACATCAGAGATTATGAATCAGTTTTCACTCGAAGACAAATTTATCTCATTTGGTTTTGAGGTTAAAACTATTAACGGGCATTCTATTGAAGAGTTATATGATGAATTGATAATAAAGGATAATTCTTCAAAAGTTATTATTGCTGATACAGTAAAAGCGAACGGGATTTCTTTCCTTGAAAACAACAAGTTTGCACATCAGACAGCATTGACACAAAAGAAATATTTACAGGCACTCGAAGAAATAAAGAATGCGTATGGCAAATTTTAATTCTAAATTGATGTCCATGTTTGGACTAGGTGGGAGTATGTTTGGTTTGACTTTACTCGAAATTATTGAAGATAATCCGAATGTCATTGTTCTTTCTTCAGATATGTCTACACCTGCTGGCATAGATAAGTTCAAGGCAACCTACTCAAACAACTTTTATAATATTGGAATAGCTGAACAAAATATGATAGGAATAGCTGCTGGTCTATCAGATGAAGGTAATAAGACAATATCTGTAGCCCAGGCGTGTTTTCTTTCAATGCGTTCCTTTGAACAAATACGTCAATATACAGGTTACATGAAAGAACCTCTCATACTTGTTGGTATCGCTTCCGGGTATTCACTTTCATTATTGGGTAATACTCATTATTCAATTGAAGATATTGCATTAATGCGAACAATTCCGGGGATGCAGGTCGTGGCTCCTTGTGATGCAATTGAGGCATGTAAAGTTTTAGAGGCTGCATTGAATTCAAACCGGCCCACATATATCCGGTTGTTTGGTGGAGCTGGAACACCTATCGTTTATTCAACAGACTTTGACTACCAAATTGGTAAGGCTATTAAATTAAGAGAGGGTAGAGATTTGCAGATTGTTTCAACCGGAAGTATGGTTTCGGTTGCTATAAAAGTAGCTGAAATATTAGCTGAAAATGAAATCGAAACAAGCGTACTTGATATGCACACGATTAAGCCACTTGACATTGATTCAATAGATCTTAATGCGAAAACGCTTGTAACAATTGAAGAACATAGTGTGATTGGGGGTCTTGGAGATGCCGTTGGTACATTTCTTTTAGGAGCCGGATTTAAAGGAAAATTTCTGAAAATCGGAATCAATGACAACTTTTCTGTGGTAGGAGAGTATTCATATCTCCTTGAAGTAAATGGCCTTACCGCAGAAAAAATAATAGAATCAATAACAAATTATATAAAGTGATAATGGTCTTACAAGCCAAAGTGTTTGAAATTGTTGCACAGGTGTGCAAAACCGAAGTCTCTGATGTAACGCTTGAGAGTTCCATTGGTGACTTCCCTGGCTGGGATTCTATGGGTCACCTTACGATTCTCCAACAGTTAGAGGAAGCCCTTGATATAAACTTCGAGCCTGAAGAAATGATGGATTTGGAGGATGTAAGTGACATAATAAAAGCCATTGAAGCAAAAATGTAAATCAATTTGCATGATTATTGAACAAAGAATCTATAAGCATGCAGTTTCGACACCCGGAAAGATAGCCGTCATCATGGGTTCAGAAACTGTTACTTATGCCGAGTTGTGGGGAAAAATAGGTCGGGCAGCAAGCTACTTCAAAGCCCAGGGGTTGCAGGAGGGAAGCCGGATCTTACTGTCGGCGACCAAAGAAATAAAGTTCCTGTATAGTTATTTCGGGGCCCATTTGGCAGGACTAATATGTGTACCCATCGATTCAGAGACAAATCCTGTTCGCCTAAAGCGTATTGTGGATTGTTCTAAGCCAGCCATGATGATTGGTTCTTTGAACCATAAAGGAGAATACCGGGTAACTTCTTTCGATGAAGTGGCTTCAGATAATTTCTTTATGGAATGCTTCCCCTCTGAAGATAGAATAGCCGATCTGCTTTTCACAACCGGGACAACTGGTCTTCCCAAAGGTGTAGGATTGTCTTTCAGAAATCTTTGGTTTGCAGCTTCTCAAATCAACACTTTCATTGGGAATACAGCAGAGGATATAGAACTATTGGCTCTGCCTATCAGCCACTCATTTGGTCTCGGGCGTGTCCGTTGTGTGTTACAAAAAGGGGGCACTCTCGTGTTAATTCCCGGATTTGCGAGCATGAAAAAGTTCTATGGAGAGCTTGAACGTTGTCGCTGTACCGGTTTTGGTATGGTGCCTGCCAGTTGGGCATACATCAGCAAGTTGAGCGGAGACCGTATCGGGCAATATGCATCACAGATAAAATATATCGAAATAGGCAGTGCTGCTATGCCGATGGTTGAAAAGCAGAGATTGATGTCATTGCTCCCCGATACTCGTATCTGCATGCACTATGGCCTGACTGAGGCATCACGCAGTGCCTTCATTAATTTTCACAATCACAAAGAAATGTTGTTTTCCGTGGGCAAAGCAACTCCGGGAGTAGATATAAGAGTATTTGGAGAAAATGGAAGGATGGTGGAGAATGGCGCTGAAGGAGAAATATGTGTAAAGGGAGGCCATGTGTGTTCATGTTATTGGGGCCAGAGTGACGAAATCTTTGCCAAAGATTTTCATCAGGATTATTTTCGTACCGGAGACTTTGGTACTATGGATGAAAATGGTTTTATTTCGCTGAGGAGTCGTATAAAGGAACTCATCAATGTAGGTGGTAAAAAAGTAAGCCCGATAGAAGTAGAGGAAGAACTGAACAAACTGGTAGGAATTGAAGAATCGGCCTGCATTGGGGTGGAGGATCCGGTATATGGAGAAGTAGTGAAAGCCTTTATAGTGGGAACTATAACTCCTGCTGATGACGAACGCATTAAGAGAGAGATGATAAATTTGGTGGAGTCTTACAAGGTGCCTGTTTATATTGAACATGTTGCCGAGATACCGAAAACGCAAAATGGTAAGATACAGAGATTATTATTAAAAGCTGAGGATTATGATTGAGAAGTGGAAAACTGATGAGTTACTGTCTTTGCCTGCTTATGACAATAGTCCTGATAGTGATGACCTTTTCATGGAAGCGTTGCAGGAGGAACTTGTTTTCCACTACGAAAATAATGAGATGTACCGTCAGTTCTGTCAACGAAAGAACTTTGACCCACATAAAACATTAAACTCGCTTACAGATATACCGGCGGTGGCCGTGAGTGTTTTTAAAGACCTCGGTTTCAAACTGGGTTCGGTGCCTGCTGAGGAATTGACTCTTTCCTTACAATCTTCTGCAACCAGTGGGGTGCCTAGTACAATTGTCCTTGACAAGATAACCAGCAAACGCCAGGCAAAAGCAATGGTAAAGGTGATCAGTGACTTTATCGGCAATGAGAAGAAACCTTTTCTCATTATGGACATTGATCCTCGCTCAGCAGATCGTAAATTGCTGGGTGCCCGAAGTGCAGCCGTAACCGGATATCTGAAATTTGCCGGGAAAACCGGGTATTTCCTGAAAACCGATGCTCAGAGTGTATCATTCTTTGATATAGAGAGTATTCAGCAGTTCGTCAATGAAATTCCATTAGATCAGCCAGTCGTAGTCTTTGGTTTTACCTATATTCTCTACCAAAATGTACTGAAAACCATCCAAGAATCCGGTTTGAAGATTCAATTACCCAAAGGATCGAAGATTATCCATATTGGAGGATGGAAAAAACTGGAGAGTGAAAAGGTGGAAAAGAGTCTTTTCAATCGACAATTGGCAGAGGTGTTTGACATTGAACCGTTGGATGTGATTGATATCTATGGATTTACGGAGCAAATGGGATTAAACTATCCGGACTGTCCATGTGGCTTCAAGCATGCGTCCTCTTATGTACGCGTGATTGTTCGTGACCCAGTGACCCGTGAAGTGTTGCCTGCAGGTAATGAAGGCATGCTAGAGTTTTACACTCCGATTCCACACTCCTACCCTGGGAATGTGGTCTTGACGGATGACATAGGAATCCTGGAGAAAGACCCGTGTCCATTGGGTCGTCCGGGACAACGATTTCGTATCGTGGGCCGTATGAAGAAAGCCGAAGTTCGTGGCTGTGGGGACATTCTTTCTGAAAAACTAACCTTCTCACAAATGACTACCGTTTCAACTCTCGGAGATAAAAATCTGGAAATTCAATATTATAAGGGTAAGGTGGAAGGTGAAGAGGGCCAAACTCAATTGCAATCTATCATTGATGGGCTGAATGCACAATCGGCTTGGATTCGATCTCAACCGATTGAAGCATTGATTGGTTTAATAGGACAAGCGGCTAAAACCTGGATCAGTGATCCAAAGTATCTTTTCCTGAAGGATAAGGGATTGTTGTTTCTTTCCCAATGGTGTGATGAACGGAATCTGACACAAGTTGCGTTGAATGGCCTTCGGGGAAATATCCGGTATGCGGATACATTCCTACCGTTTTCTGAGAGTGAAAAGCATCTGATGAAAGCCAATGCCCGTGGGCTGGTCTGTCATTGGATGGCAGGCAATGTACAGATATTGGGAATGTTTGCGCTTGTTCAGTGTATTCTTACCAAGAATGTTAACCTGATTAAGGTTGCCGCAAAAGATGGGGGCGTGTTTGCATCCCTGATGTCGGCGTTTGAAGGGCTTCTATTTACCACCCGAGAGGGTTTTACCATCAATGGGGACGACCTCGTGAAGACGGTAGGGGTAGTATATTTTTCACGACATGCTTCAAATCTTGGGGAGCAGATGTCAAAAGCAGCCAAGGTGCGCATCGCATGGGGAGGTAAAGAAGCAGTTGAAACCGTTGCGGGTTATCCTTCAACCATTGATTGTGAGACGGTCATCTTTGGCCCAAAACTCTCATATGCCGTGATTGCCAAAGAGGAACTTTCTTCGGAACAGGAGGTGAAAAAGTTGGCTCGTCGGGTAAGTGTGGATGTATCCGTTTTTGATCAGGAAGGTTGTGCCTCTCCTCATAACATCTACATTGAAAGAGGTGGAAAAGTTTCTCCGGAGCTATTCTGTGAGATACTAGCCCAATCATTCCCAAAAACAGAACTTCAGATACCAAAGCCAACTGTTTCACCGGAGCAAATCAGTGCCATTCACTCTATACGTGGAGTATATGATTTCAAGGGTAAAGTTTGGGGAAGTGATACTATGTCATGGTCAATACTACTCTCAGGAGATAGCGATTGTGAACTCTGTAAACCCGTTTATTCCCGTGCTCTGATGGTACATCAGGTTGAAAGCATCCATGAAGCGCTTGATCATATTGAAGATTATATCCAGACTATCGGCATTGCGGCTCCTCTTGAAAAAGCGATTGAATTTGCTGCAAAAGCGACAGAAAAAGGTGTTGCACGTTGCCCACAGATAGGCCGAATGCTTAATTTCGAGATGCCATGGGATGGCGTATTCCTGATTGACAGATTGGTTCGTTGGAATACATTGTTTGGTCCTCTTGTATAAATGATTCGAATAAAACAGTACATTAATTCAATCTTCTCATCCAATGCTTATCTTATATGTAAGGATAAAGAAAAGGATTGTTTTTTAGTGGATTGCGGTGACACAAATCAACTAATAGAAGATGTACACCAACTGGGACTAAACCCGGTTGGTGTGTTTCTTTCTCATGCTCATTTTGATCATATCTATGGGCTGAATGAACTGCTGTCTGTCTTTCCATTAGTCAAAATATACACAACTGAATTTGGTCGTGATGCCTTATTGTCTCAGAAACTAAATCTATCTAAGTATCATCAGACACCGTTTGAATTGTCTTATCCTTCATCTATCCAGATAATTGAAAAAGATTGCGACATAATACCTGTTTGGGGGGTGGATGTGAAAATCATACAT
>LSQX01332215.1_pt1 | contig 11198 bp, 8 predicted proteins | sample 654561 | NCBI WGS metagenome assembly LSQX01 (sample SAMN04489861, study PRJNA283612) | anaerobic digester metagenome | isolation source: 4 biogas reactors fed with cattle manure at either 37C or 55C with and... | place: Denmark: Kongens Lyngby | collected 2014 | reverse complement strand
GTTCAAGTCTTGTCACTCCGACCAGTAAAAGCCCGGAACATCAATGTTCCGGGCTTTTGTACGTCTTAAAATAGTTATAAATACCTGGGTATTGCTTGACCATTGCCTACAATTTCAAGCGAAAAAGCAGACATGTAAAACGTTGATCTTACGGGCGTTCTGAATGTTGATCCTATGGGCTGTCTGCTATATGATCAGGATAGTGTACCGTTCATTGAATCAAGCAAGAATATGATGAGGCGAGGGGAAAGCCAATGAAAGCAAAAATGGGTCTTCTTATTCATCCGGAAGAACTGGATGACATGTGTGTGGAGGTGCTGCCTTCACTTGGTGTATCTGTACTGGGCATTCATCCGGTGGGCGGGTCTCAGGCACATTTATCTTTGGCACGTTTGCTCAAACAAGTGAAGGATCCGGACTTTCATAAGCGAGTAGCCACCTTGGAAGCGAAGGGCATCAGCGTTGAGTTTGCCTGCCATGCTTTGACTTATCTGCTGCCACGGGATCTGTTCCAGAAGAACCCTGAATGGTTTCGCATGAGTCCGGAAGGAAACCGACTAGCGGAATCGAATTGCTGCGCCTCCAATACGGAAGCTTTTGAAACCATATCCGCGGCCTGCGCAAAACTGGCTGCAGATCTGCCGACACGTGATCACCGGTATCATTTATGGCTGGACGATATCTTCAATGGTGGCTGCTGGTGTGAGCCATGTCGGCAGATGTCTCACTCAGATCAGGCGTTGACGATTGTGCACGCCATGCTGGCCGGTCTGAAACGTACTGACCCAGAGGCCAAGTTGTCTTTTCTGGCTTATCACGATACGATGGAGACACCGAATATCAAGCCGCATCCGGACGTGTACCTGGAATACGCACCCATGGCCCGTGATCATCATGTACCGATTAACGCACCACACTGCGAAAAAAACGCAGGGCAGTTCCGGCCACTGGCAAGCTTGCTACGCACGTTTGGCTGTAAGGATGCTACGGCACTGGACTACTGGATGGATAATTCCATGTTCTCCGGTTGGAAAAAGCCGCCCAGGAAACTGGTGCCGGATCTTCAGGTCGCGGCGGCTGATGTTGACGTCTACCGTCAGATGGGGATGGAATACATTACCACCTTTGCCTGCTATCTGGGCGAAGATTACAGGGAACTTTGGGGCGATCCACCTGTTCGGGATTTTATCGCAGCGATCAGTCAGCCGCTAAGTTAGCGATAGGAAATCAGTGCTGTCAGGCCACGTGAACGGAAACTTTCAAAGTGGCCATTGTTTGCTCCTCTACCACATGAAAAAACACCGTCGGATCGCCCGCGGTGCTTAACCAGGCCGTCAACGATCGGTATTGATGAGCCGGCTGATGTTATTTATGAGAAATGCATGAAAATCCCGGACAGCATTCTTACGGACTACTTCAGGCTGACTACCGACATTCCTGAAGGCAAGTATGGCCAGCTGATTGAAGACGACATACGGGCAGCTCATATTGTCTACGCGCAAGAAATTGTCCGGATGTATCATGGAGACAATGCTTTGGCACAAGCTGAAAATCGCTACCTTACCGTAGCATCGGGCAACGCTCCTGAGCAAATGGACGAGCTGTTCATCAAAGAACCGGAAATCTCCATCATTGACTTGCTGAAACAGGCAGGATTTGCTTCATCGAATTCCGATGCAAGACGTCTGATCCTGGGCAAGGGCATAAAAGTCAATGGTGAAACGCTTACGGATATGACGTTGACTGTTAAGCGAAATGTTGTTTTATGCCGTGGAAAGAACAAGTTCGTCCGCGTTCGCTTCTCGTGACAAGGGAGAAGGTAGGACCTGTTCTTGGCGTACTTAGCACCTCAAGGCTTTGTGTTCATCTGACGCTTGTTCCGCAGTTTGCGCAAAAGGACACGTTCTCCGCCAGCTGGTAGCCGCAATTAGAGCAAACCACAGCTCCGCCAGGCTGCAGCCGGCTTTTCTGAGAATATGCGCTTGTTGGCGTGGCCTTTTTCTTCTTTTCCTTTTTTTTCAGGGTGCCGGTGACCAGCAGCAACAGGAAAAAGCAGGCAACAGGGGAGAGGATGTGGTAGATGATCGCCATTTCCCCCATCTTGCTGAATTCGGCAAGTGCGGATGGTTTGTTGATATGGGGGAAGAAGGCGAAATAACTGATCCGCTCCGTGCGCGTTTCCCCATCCGCAAGCCTTGGCCATGATTCATCGCTCGTATACATGACATGACCTCGGTATTCTTTGCCGTCCACCGTAAAATAATAGCTCTTGGAAATGGTGCGGGAGCGGTTGGCATCGGCATGGCTATCATCGAGGCGGGCGTCATAACTGTCCACTGTACCCATGACAGTCTGGCCCCAGAGCCCCAATGCAATTGTACTCAGGCTGAGATACATTGCGAACAGCAGGCAGGCGCAGATCAGCACCAGGATGACCGGATTGATTTTTTTGTTCGTTTTCTTTGCCATGATGATCTTTTCCTTTTCTGCATGACGATGTCAATTATCATAGATATAGACTGAAATGAATCATATTAGATGATTTCTATGGCAGCTTCCCTTAAAACAATCATATTTGATAGAGATGATAACAGCGAATCGATTTTAGGTCAATTCGTTTGGGGTTGCCCGGCCATGTTCCGGGCGTCTACTGACGTGTGACGGCCCATGTCAGGCTGAAGATGGCAGGCCATTGTCCGAAACTGTCTTCCTGTGATACCATGAAAAAGGATAACCATTTGTCAAGCCAACCATATTAGCCTGAAAGACAGGAGACAGCCATGCAAGTTCCAGTTTATCCCGGTCGGGGTACCTGGCCAGATTGGAATAATCCGGAGATTCTGCAGCGCGATCGGCTGCCAGCCCGTGCTGCGTTTGTTCCTTTCCCTGATCAGAGCAGTTGCCGGCACGCACTGGAGCGTCACCGCCGTTATTTGTCCCCTTGGGTTTTGTCTTTGCGGGGTGACTGGGATTTCCGCTATTACCCCAGTCTGCTGCAGCTTCCGGAGAACATCCTTTCCTTCCGTTCCGGTTTTTCCCGGCAGCCCGTGCCAGCCAGCGCACCGTTGGACGGGGCTGTCAATCAGCCGGCCGGTCTGCCTTTTCCTCTGGATCCGCCCCATGTCTTGTCAGATCAACCAGTGCTTGTTTACCGGCGTACCTGTCGCCTGCCGTTGCTCTGGAGCAGTCTGCGCAAGAGAATGGTCCTGCAGGGCAGTCGTGCTGCCTGCCATGTTTTTGTAAACGGCAAATGTGCCGGCTACACGCAAGGCAGCGGAATGATGGCCGAGTTTGATGTAACCAGTCTGCTGCATGATGGCGACAATGAGCTGTTTGTCTTTGTCTATCCATTCAGCTGCGGCAGTTATCTGGAAGACCAGCCGGACCGACCCTGGTTCGGCCTGATTCGTGAAGTGACTCTGGAGGCAGTTCCTTCACTGACCATTCATGATGTCCATGTGAGTACCTCCTGGCAGCCGGAAGAAGAAGCCTGGCGTCTGGATCTGACTGTCCAGCTGGTTTCCTGCCGCATTGCCGTAGAGCAGCCTTTGTTGCATGCCTCACTGCGCTTGGAGGATGAATCCTGCTATGAAGCCGGTTGGACTGTTTCCATGAAACCGGCGGATCCCCGGCTGTTCGCCGCGCCGGTGCAGACTACCGGACAGCTGCACGCCAGCATGATGGTGCGTGATATCCTGCCCTGGTGCGATGAAACGCCATTGCTTTATGACCTTTACATCAGCCTGACAGACCGGCACGGCCAGGATCTGGTCTGTGTCCATCAGCCGGTCGGTTTCCGCTGGCTGGAACAAAAAGACGGCCAGACGCTGATCAACGGCCGTCCTTTGCGCCTGCGGGGCGTGCGCTGGTCAGGGCTCAATGGGGATGACCCACTGGATCATCTGCCTGATCTGATTGCCACCCTCAGACAATATCGTCAACAGCAGATCAATACCATCTGGTTTTGCCATGTGCCGCCTGACCCCATCTTGCTCGACTTGTGTGATGTCTATGGCTTTTATGTTATCGAGGACGCACCGCTCAGCCTGCAGGATGATGACTGGCCGCGCGCGATGCGGCGCATCAACGTTGAAGGGCCGCTGCTCTGGGCGAAAGACCGGCTGCTTCGTCTGATTCAGCGTGACAGGAATCATCCCTGCCTGATCGCCTGGTCATGCGCGCTTTTTCTTGAGACAGGCCAGTCGCCAGAAACAGCTGAACTGTCAGACCAGTTATCTTCTGCGGCCCGACAGCTGGATCCTGAACGTTTGTTGCATGGCATTGATTTGCCCGATCTGGGCAGGCAGCTCAATGACTGGCTGAATCACCAGGCTGGACGGCTTGCTGATCTGAACTGGCTTCGCCTGCCTGAAGGTGAGGAAATCGGCTGGTGTTTGCTGGACCATGACAGCCCTCCGGAGTTTTCGGCTGCCCTCGGCCAGCTGCTGCAACCCATACAAGTTCAGGCGGTCAATCCGGCTGCCGGATCCTTTGAACTGCACAACCGCATGACCTGGCGGGATGCCGGGCTTTTTACCATTGCCTGGGATTTGCTGAGGCAGGGAAGACCGGTGCTTAGCGGTGAGCTGGACCTTCTGCCAGCAGAGCCGGGACAGCGGATTCCTGTCGAGATCTGGTATGGCGACGAAGCTTTTCAGGATGATGCTGAGTATGCGGTGCACTTTACGATGCGATATGCGAAAGAGACGCTCTGGGCCGCGCCAGGCCAACAGGCTGGTCACAAAACTTTCCTGATGCAACAGGGCCTGGGCGGTAATAGTCCTGCTGCCGGTCAGGGCGGCCGTTTGCGTCTGGAGGCAGAACGTCATCATCTGATCGTCTCCGGATCCCGCTTCTGGATGGTCTTTAACCGGCTGCATGCCTCTTTGGAAAGCTGGCGGACCGGTGATCGAGAAATGCTGGCCGCCCGTGCCGGTCAGAACGGCAAAAACCGCTTTTTGCAGATCCCCCTGGCCGCTGGGCTGCACCTGACGCTCATGCGTCAGCCGGAGCCTTTAGACGGACCCGACTGGAGCCGCTGGATTGAGGCCGGATACGATCGCCTGCAGCTGAGTGTCAGCTCTGTCGATGAAGGCTGTGACGGCAGAACCGCGGTGATAGACATGGTTGCGCACATGGGCGTAGCCGGGCAGAAGCCGCTCTTTCATTTGGTCCTGCGCTATGAGATCGCTTCACAAGGCAATCTGCGCCTTTTCGCCAGTTTGACACCTCTGGGGGAGGCCTTGCCGCCGCCTTGTTTTGGTTTTGCCTTCAACCCCGCCAGGCCTTATCACGAGCTCGCCTGGTTTGGCAGTGGTCCGGAACGCCAACCGGCCCGACTCGCTTTGTCCGGAACGGTCGCCCATCATGAAGCCATGCTCACAGATCTGGCTAAAGTGCACCGCGGCCCCGGTTTGTTCCGGGATGTACGGCGGCTGGTGGTGCGTGATGACAGTGGCTTTGGCCTTTCTTTCACATCGGATCATTTGTTCGCGTTTGATGTCTGCCCGGCTGACCTGTTCGTTGACGAGACCGGTACAAACGGCGGACGTTTGACGGTACAGCTGCTGCATCAGGCTAGTCTTGCCTGTCGGCCGATCACTGAACCGCTTAAGCTGATGATTGAATGCAAACCTGTCGTTTAGGCAGCACTTAGCCGTGCTGCCAGATCACGAAATCACCCTGGCGGCAGCCGAGGGCGGCAGCTACAGAACGGCATTTGGCTTTTAGCAGATAAACAATGCGCGGGTCTTGAAGATCACTTAAGGTTTCAAAGTTGGCCTGGCCTTTAGCCAGGATCAGGTCAGCGGTCCGGTAAGCCTGCAGAAAAGGCACGGAAGCCAATTCGAGAATCGTCCCCTGAGCGCCATTTCCATTGTCGATAACCTTGACGAGACGGGTCATGCCCACGGCCTGCGCATCTTCCATGGTGGCGTCATTGACGATGGGGGCGCCTTTGACGACGTACGTGACACGTTCGCGGGGCATCTGTCCGACCAAAAGCTTGTCAAAGACAATCTCCCCGGCGTTATCCGCGATGACCATGATATTTTTGGCTGATGCAACACGGGACTCAAGCGCTTCCCCGGACATACCGAATAGCTCCGCCTGCAGACACTGCTGAATTGATTCTTCAACTTTGGCCTGATCGAGAGCCATACCCAAACCAAAATCAATGATATTGCCGGCGATGGCCAGACGGCAGGCCATATCAAAGGGAGACGCTGCCTGTTCGATTTTTTCCTGAAGCTTCAGGGTATCTACCAGTTGCGTGGCGATCTTGTTGAACTGTTTTTTGTAGGGAAGATAAGGATCAGGATTATCGGTCAGCCGGCAGACCTGCTGATGGATCTCCATGGCCAGCTGAGGCGCTGTCTCTTGAAAGTCACTCTGACTTAGCCTGTTCAGGGTAAACCGCAGGATGTCCTGCTGCAGCGCTTTGTCGCTTGTCAGCAACTCAGCCACTTCATAGGCCTGTCTGACCAGGCAGGGGATGCATTCATTCTGTATTTTCATGAGCGATGTCCTCCGTGTCTTCCGCTGCTTGCTCAGACATCATTTTTTACCATGGCGTTGAAGAAGCATTGTACAAGATTATACACAAAACTGTCTGCTCTTGCAGTGATGGAGCTGGTCTCTTCATCGCTGTCACCTTGCATGAATCCTTTGATTCAATTGGTAGATGTCTTTTTGCCCATTGCGGGATGTTATTTGCAGCGGTATGTTTGTGGGGGATGCTGTATGTTGAAAGACTCTCGCCGGAAAGCTGTTCTCCTGATAAAATGAACTTGAATAAACCAGCCCGGACTGTCCCTGTCAGCAGGACTTTGAGAAAGGAAAGGTGTTTCGAATGAAAAAGGAAAAAATCCAATATGGTATGATCGGCGGCGATTTGCAGGCTTTTATCGGTAAAGTGCATCGAACCGCAATTGCCTTTGAGCCCTACACAAAGCTGGCTGCGGGCTGCTTTAGCAGAAACCGCGAAAAAAACCTGGAAACGGCGGACACCTTTCAAATCGGACGGGACAGGGTTTATGCGGACTACAGGGAAATGGCTGAAACGGAAAGTCAACGGGCCGACAAGCTTGATTTTGTCGTCATTGCCACGCCGAATGTCAGCCACTATGAGATTGCCAAAGCTTTCCTTGTGAAGGGCTTCAATGTTGTCTGTGAAAAACCGCTGTGCTGGGAGATCTGGCAGGCGGAAGAACTGGCCGGTCTGGCGCGCGGGAAGGATCTGCTGTTTGGTGTGACCTATGCCTATTCAGGTTATCCGATGGTCAAATTCGCCCGGCAGCTGATCAGCGAAGGCAAGATCGGGGAAGTTATCAACATCAACGCGGAGTATCCGCAGGAATGGCTTATCGATGAGCTGAGTAAAACGGCCAGTAAAACGGCAAAATTTTCCGGCTGGCGCGCAGATCCGAAAATATCCGGAATATCTAACTGCGTCGGCGATATCGGAACCCATATTGAGCACACTGTTGCCTACATGACCGGTTTGCGGGTCAAGCGGGTGGCAGCGAAGATAGACACCTTCGGACACGATCTGGATTTAAATGCGAATATGCTGCTGGAGTTCTCCAACGGCGCTGGAGGTGTTTTCTGGAGTTCACAGGTTGCCATCGGGCATATGAACAGCCTGCGGGTGCGGATTTATGGCACGCTCGGTTCGGTCGAATGGTACCAGGAGAACCCTGAATGCCTGAAGTACACCCCCCGGGGAGACGCGCCCCAGATGCACTATCGTGGAGCCGGTTACATGCGCGGGCGTGCGGTCGATGTGAGCCGGATTCCGAGCGGACATATAGAAGGCCACTTTGAGGCTTTTGCCAATTTTTACAAGATTTACATGGGCGCTCTGATCAAACGGTCCAACGCGGAGCCGCTAACAGACGATGATCTGGATTTTCCGTCGGTTGTAGATGGTGTCGAAGGCGTGAAGTTTCTGCATGCCGTAATCAAAAGCGGACAGCAGGACTCAGGATGGATGGTTGTTTGACTTGGGATTACAGCCAGGGCATTCCATGAAGTTGCTGGCAGCCATTGCATGCGGACACTTTATTGGATACAGAGTCAGTGGCACCTTCCGGCACTGGAAACCGAAGACGATCTGAAGAGGTTGATGCAGGGAAAATGCTCATCCGGTTCTGGGAGAGGCGGCGACATCCCTTCTCATTGGATATAAACTGAACAACGAAAGGAGTGTCGAGCTGTCAACTCGACGGTATTGAACAACATGATCAAGACGACACCTGAGCACGGAGGTATTCACAGTTCCTATATCAAAGAATGGATTGAAGGCATTGAGGCCGCGCAGTTATCCACCCACGATATCATCGTCGCTCGCGGCAACACAATCCTCTTTGAACATTATCGCGCACCTTTCCATGCGGATTTTCTGCACCGCATGTATTCGGTAAGCAAGAGCTTTGTGGCAATGGCAATCGGGTTTGCTATGCAGGATGGGCTGCTTGGTCTCGATGATTCGATTGGTAAATATTTTTCGCGTGAGCTTGATGGTAATCCCGATCCGAATATGGGCGCACAGACCATTCGTCAGATGCTCATGATGAGTACGCCTAAAAAATCCCGGAATTGGTTCTCCGCGCGTAGCGATGACCGTGTCAGAGAATATTTTCAGAATACGACCACAAGCGCACCTTGCGGAAGTGCTTTCATGTACGACAGCTCGGGTTCATTTATTCTCGGAGCACTGGTGGAACGATTGACCGGAATGAAGCTCACCGATTATCTGAGAAAAAAGCTGTTTGATAAAATCGGAATTTCAGAGCAGGCTCATTTCCTTAATTGTCCGGGCGGACATTCGTGGGGCGATTCAGCTCTGCTGGCAACGCCTCGTGATCTGCTTTTAGCAGCCCGTTTTATGCTTAATGGCGGAAGCTGGAACGGCGAACCGCTGCTGGATGCCGAATACGCCAAAGCTGCCACATCAAAGCTGATTGACACCTGTTCTTCAGATAGAACTGGATACAACGGACAAGGTTATGGCTATCAATTCTGGAGAAATTACGATAACAGCTTCTCTTTCAACGGCATGGGCTGTCAGTATGCTCTCTGTATACCGGGCAGCGATATCATCATGGTTTATAACGGTGATAATCAAGGGCTGGATCATGCCAGTGAACTGATTATGGGTTCGTTCTTTGAAAAAGTCGCACGCAAGGCAAAAATGCCGGATGCAAACGGCAGTTACGCTTTGCCCGAAAACACAGAAGCATTGACTGCGTTGCAGAAGTACGCTGAATCGCTTGTACTGGCCTTCGAAGACGGAGCAACGCACAGCAGTATGGAAAAAGACATTGAAGGACACTGGTTTAATCTTGATGAAAATCCTATGGGCATAAAAAAATTCCGTTTATGTTTTGGCGCCGATTCGGGACACTTCGAGTATGCTAACGCGCAAGGAGATAAAATATTAAACTTCGGGCTTGGCAGAAACGCGTTCGGCATTTTCCCTGAGGAGGGCTATTCAAGAAATGTCGGTTCGGTTTTTTGTCCAGGCAACTATTACAAATGTGCAGTTTCATCAGCATGGAAATCGGAAAATCATTTTAGAATAAATGTACAGGTTATCGATGATTATTTCGGCAGACTCTGGATTGATCTTGCTTTTGATGACGGTACGGCAGCTGTTAAAATGCAAAAGACTGCCGAGGATTTTTTTGCGGCATATGAAGGTGAAGCTGTCGCAAATAAATCAGGAGGTCAATGACAATGTTATGTATCGAAAGAGAAAACTACAATATAAGGTTAACTGATCCTGAGGTATATGTTGATAATCGCGCACGTGGCAGAAGCGGACATATGACTCATGCGATGACTGAATTTTCAGGGGGAAAGTTTATCGACTTTAACTCAAACTGCTCTTCTGTACGTGCGGGCGGACACTCGGCTTACGGTTGGATTGAATACCGTATCTCGGAGGACAACGGAAGGACTTATTCAGAAGCGCAGACTCTGCCGTTCTCAAAAGAAGCGTATCTGGACGGAGTGTTTACAGTATCGGTTGAAAAAGCGGTCACTTGCAGGGATGGAAGCATATTGGCGTTCTGTCTAAGAAACACGATGCTTGAGCCTGTATGCTGTGAGCCGTGGCTTACGCCAATGGCTGTGCGAAGCATTGACGGCGGCAAAACATGGGGAGCACCCTTTGAGGTTTCTCAATATGCAGGCAGAATTTATGACGCTCTGACGGCTGGCGACAAAATTTTCTTTCTCGAGTTTAAGAACGAGCGTTTCATAGGAACAAAACCGAAGCATAAATACTCAATTTTCGCGAGTGATGATGATGGGAAAAGCTTCTATGAGTTATCTGAGCTTCCGATAGATGGTATGGGCAGAGGCTATGGTTCGATTCTGTATGATAACAGCGGCATTCTCCATGCGTATGCCTACAATATTAACCATGAGAGATATATGGATCACGCGGTCAGTGCCGACCTCGGACGTACATGGAACAATGTTGAACCATGTTATCTCGACAGAGGAATACGTAACCCTCAGACCGCATTGATTGATGATGTGTTTATTCTGCATGGCCGTGGAGAGCAGGCGAAGGGATTTGTATTCTATTCGTCAGCCGATGGATATACATGGCGTGAAGCTTTCCTGGCAGGTGAAAAACACGGCGGTTGTTATTATTCGAACAACCTTTTGCTTAACGAAAACGGGAAGACGTTTCTGCTTATTCAATATTCCGAGATCTGGGAAAGTTCAAAAGTAAATATAATGCATCGAAAGCTTGACATCGAAAAGAGCAGATGCTCTTGATCTTATGTTAACCGGTCATGAAGGCATAGATCGTTCCAAAGAAGCAAAAAAAGTAAACCACTCATCAGCCACACTGCTGGAAACCACCGATTCACCAAAAGGAAAACTCCTGAGCGCATACAGCAGGGAACTGAAAAATCTCTATTTTCTCCCTTCGGTTATTGTCCGCAAGTTAACTTTAGCGGAGTTCCGAAGGCTTTGCCTTGTTCTCTTTTTGCGAACTTCATTTTACACGGGCATGCTTAGCATCAAGAAACGTAACAAATCCGGATAACAAAACCAATGATGATATGAAATGACAAAAAGCCCTGAATCGCACGATTCAGGACTTTTTGCATGAAGTTAGTATCGGGTATGGAAAAATAGTGAGCGACTCAAGCTAAAAGATGCTTTAACCGATAGCA
>LSQX01295618.1_pt1 | contig 11200 bp, 9 predicted proteins | sample 654561 | NCBI WGS metagenome assembly LSQX01 (sample SAMN04489861, study PRJNA283612) | anaerobic digester metagenome | isolation source: 4 biogas reactors fed with cattle manure at either 37C or 55C with and... | place: Denmark: Kongens Lyngby | collected 2014 | reverse complement strand
TCTTTAATAACTAGAAGCACAAATGATATTCAGCATATACAGATGTTTTTTATAATGCTGTTAAGAATGGTATTCTATGCTCCTATTTTAGGTATAGGTGGAGTTATAAGGGCTCTTAATACAGACACATCTATGGCCTGGATAATAGCTGTAGGTGTAATAGCTGTTTTATCATTGGTTACTCTTCTGTTTTCTATTGCTACCCCAAAATTTAAGAAAATGCAAAAGCTTATAGACAGAGTAAACCTAGTAATGAGAGAAGCCCTTAACGGCTTGATGGTTATAAGAGCTTTTAATACTCAGAAATTAGAAGAAAGCAAATTTGATAAAGCCAACAAAGATTTAACCAAAACCAATCTTTTTGTTGCTAGATTAATGACATTTATGTGGCCTACAATGATGCTTATTATGAATGGTATTTCTCTCCTTATTGTTTGGGTGGGTGCCCATCAAATTGAGGATGGAACTATACAGGTTGGAGATATGATGGCTTTTATGCAATATGCTATACAGATAATTATGTCTTTCCTAATGATATCTATGGTTTCTATAATGCTTCCTAGAGCTTCGGTGTCAGCCCAGAGAATAGCAGAGGTTATAGATAGGGAGATAGCCATAAAGGATCCGGAAATAATAGCTCCCCAAATAAGTGATTCTAAATGCACTATAGAATTTAAAAATGTAAGCTTTAAATACCCTGGTGCTAAAGAATATGTTCTAAAGGATATATCGTTCATTGCCAAACCAGGAGAAACCACTGCTTTCATAGGAGGTACTGGCAGCGGAAAATCAACTCTGATAAATCTTATACCAAGATTTTATGATGTAAAAGAAGGTCAAATTCTAATAAATGGTGTTGATATAAGGGATATGAAGCTACACCATCTAAGGGAAAAAATAGGCTATGTCCCCCAAAAAAGCGTCTTATTTTCCGGAACTATTGAGAGCAACTTAAAATACGGTAAGAATGCTGATGCTACAGATCAAGAGGTGCAGAAAGCTATAGAAATAGCCCAGGCCAAAGAATTTGTTGATGAAAAGGATAAAGGGATTCAATCTGAAATATCTCAAGGAGGGACTAATGTATCCGGTGGGCAAAAGCAAAGATTGTCTATAGCAAGAGCATTGACCAAAAAACCTCAGATATTTATATTCGACGATAGCTTTTCTGCTCTGGATTTTAGAACTGACGCAGCTTTAAGAAAAGCTTTATCTAATGAGATAATGGATAAGATAGTGTTGATAGTAGCTCAAAGGATTAGTACCATTATGAATTCTGAAAATATTATAGTGCTTGATGAAGGCAGAGTTGTTGGTATGGGAACCCATCAAGAGCTTTTAAAGGACTGTGATGTTTACAAACAGATTGCGCTGTCACAGCTATCGGAGGAGGAACTTGCCATATGAGTAAGGAAAAGACTAAAGAAATGAACAAGAGAGGAGCAAGAATAGGCCATGGTCCTGCTGGACCTATGGGAAGAGGATTTGATAAGCCTAAAAACTTTAGAGGCACTTTTATCAAGCTACTCAATTACTTAAAACCTTATTATTTGCAATTAGCTTTAGTAATAATACTAGCTATTGGTAGTACAATCTTTGTTATAATAGGCCCAAGGATATTAGGTAAGGCCACAACTGGGATATTTGAAGGATTGGTAGAAAAGGTTTCTGGTGTACCTGGGGGTGGCATAGACTTTAGCTACATAGGCAATATTATTCTGATTCTCATAGTAATATATTTGTTGTCTACTTTATTTTCCCTAATACAAGGCTTTGTGATCGCTGGCGTAGCTCAAAAAATATCATATAATTTGCGAAGGGAAATTTCTCTTAAAATAAATAGACTCCCACTAAAATATTTCGATACTGTGAGTCACGGAGATGTCTTATCCAGAGTTACAAATGATGTGGATACTATTAGTCAATCTCTTAGCCAAAGCACTAGTCAAATAATTACTTCTCTTACAACTTTTATTGGTGTTCTAATAATGATGTTTTCTATAAGCTGGCAGATGACTATTGCTGCTCTACTGATACTACCTATTTCAATGATATTGGTTATGTCTGTAGTAAAAAGATCTCAAGTATATTTTGTTGCCCACCAGAAATCCCTTGGGGATGTCAATGGACATATTGAGGAAGTATACGGCGGACATAACATCATGAAGGCTTTCAACGCAGAGGATGCTGTTATTAAGGAGTTTACGAAAATCAATAATGAACTCTATGATTCAGCCTGGAAATCTCAATTTTTATCGGGTATGATGATGCCTATAATGGTCTTTATAGGAAATTTAGGATACGTGGCTGTTTCCATATTGGGAGGATGGCTAGCAGTAAGGAAAGTTATAGAAGTAGGGGATATACTGGCATTTATTCAGTATATTAGAAGCTTCACTCAACCTGTTACTCAAGTAGCTCAGATAAGTAATATACTTCAATCAACCATAGCCGCAGCTGAAAGGGTATTTGAATTTTTAGATGAGAAAGAAGAAATAGAAGATACATCTTCACCTGTAAAGCTGAATAATATTCAGGGCCGAGTCACCTTTGAAAATGTCAGATTTGGTTATAAGGAAGATAATATAATAATAAAGAACTTTTCAGCAGATATAAAACCAGGACAAAAGGTAGCTATAGTTGGGCCTACAGGTGCCGGAAAGACTACCATTGTCAAACTTTTGATGCGATTTTACGACTTAAACGGTGGCAGGATATTAGTCGATAGTCATGATGTAGTAGATTTTACTAGAAAAGATTTGCGAGATATGTTTGGTATGGTGCTTCAGGATACTTGGCTATTCTCTGGTAGCATTATGGAGAATATAAGGTATGGTAGACCAGATGCAACAGATGAGGAAGTTATAGAAGCCGCAAAGGCTGCTCATGCTCATTGGTTTATAAGCACCCTACCTGACGGATATAATTTCATCATTAATGAAGAAGCCAGCAATATATCTCAAGGTCAGAAACAGCTAATTACAATAGCTAGAGCTATATTGTCAAATCCAAAGATACTTATACTAGATGAAGCGACATCTTCTGTTGACACTAGGACTGAAATACTCATAAAAAAAGCTATGGATAACCTTATGAGGGGAAAAACAGCTTTTATAATAGCCCATAGGTTATCAACTATTAAAGATGCAGACCTAATTCTTGTTATGAAGGACGGAGATATTGTAGAGTCAGGTAAGCATAAGGAGCTTCTTGATAAAGGTGGTTTCTATGCCTCTATGTACTATAGTCAGTTTACCCGTACAGCAGCTTCTTAAACTTATCACTAGAGTAGTAAATACAAAAAGGCTTAGAAAATTATCTAAGTCTTTTTAATTTAATCTTGACTTTAGCATAGTAAAGTGATAATATATCGATGTGTAAATAAAGACGAATAAAGATTTTTAAATAAAGAATGGAGGATATAAATATGAATAAGAAAATAGTAATGTTTATACTAATAGCAGTACTAGTAATAAGTGTCATAGGATGTTCTTCGGCTACAAACAAAGAATCCAAAACATTTACAGTAGGATTTGACCAAGACTTTCCGCCTATGGGTTTTGTGGGGGATGATGGAGAGTTTACAGGGTTTGACTTAGAGTTAGCAGCAGAGGTAGCCAAGCGACTTGATATGGAACTAAAATTACAGCCAATAGCTTGGGATTCAAAGGATGCTGAATTAGAGTCTGGGAATATCGATTGTATCTGGAATGGATTTACCATAAACGGTAGAGAAGATAAGTATACCTGGACTGAGCCTTATTTGAAGAACAATCAAGTATTTGTAGTTAGGGCTGATTCTGATATAAAAACTTTAGATGATTTGGCAGGTAAATCAGTAGTTGTTCAGGTAGAGTCCAGTGCAGAAAAGGCCTTAGAGGATGAACCAGAATTAGTTGAAAGCTTTGGAGAATATATTACTGCTCCAAACTACAACGCAGCACTTATGGACCTGGAAGCAGGAGCAGTGGATGCAGTAGCAATGGATGAAGTAGTAGCAAAATATCAGAATGAAAAAAGAGGCGGAATTTTTAGGGTATTAGATGAGGTTCTAGCACCTGAGGAGTATGGAGTAGGATTTTTGCTAGGAAACACAGAGTTGAGGGATAAGGTCCAAAAAGCCCTGGAAGAAATGGCTGCAGATGGTACTATGGCTAAGATCTCAGAAAAGTGGTTTGATGAAGATATAACCATACTAGACTAGGAAAATAGTAGTGTAAAAGGATAGAATATGAGTAAAGGGCTATCCACAGGTGATAGCCCTTTAATACATATTATTTATAATGCAGAGGTGGTATCATAAGTGGAATGGTCAGTAATGATATTGAAATTAACTGAAGGTCTAATGGAATCAGTAAAAATATTTACGCTAACATTGCTTTTTTCGCTTCCTTTAGGGTTGTTTGTAGCATTTGGCCGTATGTCAAAGAACTGGCTGATAAGGAATTTTATGAGAATATATATTTCCATAATGAGGGGTACACCATTAATATTACAATTAATGGTAATTTATTTTGGCCCTTTTTATATTTTCAACATAACCTTACCTAAAGGTTATCGTTTTTTTGCCGTAATTATAGGTTTTGTTATAAACTATGCAGCTTATTTCGCCGAGATATATCGTGGTGGTATTGAATCAATACCGATGGGGCAATATGAGGCAGCTAAGGTTTTGGGCTATAGCAAAGCTCAAACCTTTGTTAAAATTATCTTACCACAAGTGATTAGGAGAATACTTCCAGCCGTAACCAATGAAGTCATTACTCTAATAAAGGATACTTCTTTGGCTTTTGCTATTTCTTACTCTGAGATGTTTACCGTAGCCAAAGCAATTGCCGCTGCCCAGACAAATATGACTGCTTTTATCATTGCAGGTATATATTATTATATATTTAACTTTATCGTAGCCTATATAATGGAATGGATAGAGAAAAAATTAAGCTATTACAGGTAGGTGAGAGTAATGAACTTATTAGAAATTAAAAATTTAAAGAAAAGCTTTGGTGCTCTTGAAGTTATAAAAGGCATATCTTTAAAGGTAGAAGAAGGAAAGGTAGTAAGTATCATTGGTCCTTCTGGCTCAGGAAAGTCTACCCTTCTTAGGTGCGCTACTTTGTTGGAGACTATAGATTCAGGTGAACTCATCTATTTAGGAGAGCATGCTGTTATTACTGATCAAGATGGCAAGGCTATTTATGCATCTAAAGCACAACTAAAGAAAATTCAAAGCTATTTTGGACTAGTGTTTCAAAATTTTAATCTTTTTCCTCACTATTCAGTTATTAAAAATATAACCGATGCATTAATTACTGTACAAAAAAAGCCTAAGGAAGAGGCTATGGAGATAGGGCGTGAATTGCTAAAAAAGATAGGATTATCCGATAAGGAAAATGCTTATCCATATCAGTTATCAGGAGGACAGCAACAACGGGTATCCATAGCAAGGGCATTGGCACTTAATCCGAAGATATTGTTTTTTGACGAACCTACTTCAGCCCTAGATCCTGAACTGACAGGAGAGATTTTAAATGTAATAAAAGAGCTGGCAGCAGAGAAGATGACAATGGTAATAGTTACCCATGAGATGAGCTTTGCCAGAGATGTATCGGATCATATTATCTTTATGGATAATGGGGTTATTGTTGAAGAGGGACTTCCAAGCGATGTTATCAATAACCCGCAAAACGAACGTACAAAAGCATTTTTAAGTAGATTTGAGAGATAAAAGGAATACATGGACATTATTATAGAAAATCGATATAATAAGGATTATAAAGCTTTGTTTTAGGGGTGCCTTATGAATATCGATCAATTGGTAGATTTTCTTAAGCAAGACAGTAGATTTATGGACAACGTAACATACTGGAAAACCATAGAGGCCAAAGAAGCTAACTTTGTGCCTTTTCCTAATTGGTTAGAAGAGGATGTTATCAAAGCATTAAGTCAGAAGGGTATAGAAAAACTATACCTTCATCAGGCCTTTGCTCTGGATTTTGTTAAGCAAGGCAAGAATGTAGTAATAGTCACTCCTACTGCTTCAGGAAAAACCCTATGTTATAATTTGCCTGTGTTAAATGAAATTTATAACAACCCTGATACCAGAAGTCTATATCTTTTTCCCACCAAAGCCCTTTCTCAAGATCAGGTTAGCGAACTACACGAGCTGATTACCCTTATGGGCAAGGATATAAAGACCTATACCTACGATGGAGATACCCCAGTCAATGCTAGAAAAGCTATTAGGCAGGCTGGTCATATTGTAGTTACCAATCCCGATATGCTTCATTCTGGTATTATGCCCCATCACACTAAATGGATTAAATTATTCGAAAATTTAAAATATGTAGTTATAGACGAAATGCACATTTATACAGGTGTGTTTGGTAGTCATATGGCCAATGTTATAAGAAGATTAAAACGAATATGTAGGTTTTATGGTGCTAATCCTACATTTATTTGTTGTTCTGCAACTATTGCAAATCCTCAGGAGTTGGCGCAAAGAATTATTGAGGAGACAGTAGAGCTGGTGGATAAGAATGGAGCTCCATCTGGGAAAAAGCATCTAGTATTCTATAACCCGCCATTAGTCAATAAGGAATTAGGCATAAGGCGCAGTTCTCTGTTGGAGACAAGGAAAATAGCTAGTCAACTGATAACCAATGGAATACAGTCTATTATATTTGCCCGCAGCCGATTGATGGTGGAAGTGCTAGTTACCTATTTAAAAAAACTGGTCGAAGATAAGCTAGGCAATTCCAAGGAGATAAGAGGTTACAGGGGAGGTTATCTTCCTACCGAAAGAAGACAGATAGAAAGAGGCCTTAGAACCGGCCATATTATGGGAGTGATCAGCACTAATGCCTTAGAATTAGGTATAGATATTGGTTCTTTAGAAGCTGCTATAATATGCGGGTATCCGGGAAGTATAGCTAGTACCTGGCAACAAGCAGGCAGGGCTGGCAGACGTAGTAGCACTTCAATGGCTATTTTGGTGGCTAGTAGTAATCCTTTGGATCAGTATATTATCAAGCACCCTGAGTATTTTTTAGAAAGTTCCCCAGAAAGCGGCTTAATAAATCCCAACAATCTTTATATTTTGCTTAGCCACATAAAATGTGCAGCTTTTGAGCTTCCCTTTGAGGATGGAGAGCGATTTGGAGTAGAGACTTTAGAAGAGATATTAACCTATCTGGAAGAGCAAAAAGTATTAAGACGTGTAGGTAACCGTTGGTATTGGATGGCAGACAATTTCCCCGCTAACAACATTAGTCTTAGAAGTGCATCCGATGAAAATTTTATAATAATCGACATCTCAAAGCCTGAACCTAGAGTAATTGGCGAAACTGATAGCTTCAGTGCACCTATGCTCCTTCACGAGGAGGCTATATATATTCATGAAGGGAATCAGTATCAGGTTGAGAAACTAGATTTTGAGGAAAAGAAAGCCTATGTTAGAAGAGTAGATGTGGATTACTATACTGATGCAAACTTGGCAGTGGATCTTAAGGTTTTAGATGTATTTGAGGAGCAGCAGGAGGCTAACGGCTTAACAAAAGCCTATGGCGAAGTTATGGTTACCGCTATGGTTACTATGTTTAAAAAAATTAAATTCAACACCCACGAAAACTTGGGATGGGGCAGGGTCCATCTTCCTGAGATAGAAATCCACACAACTGCCTGTTGGTTTTGTATACCTGAAACTATAACAGATAAATTTAGCCAAGATGATTTGCAAAATGGCCTAATGGCCATAGCTCATGTTTTGGGTCATATTTGTCCTATATATTTAATGTGTGATACCCGAGATATAAATGTGGTTTATCATTCCCGATCTCCTTTTACGCGAAAACCTACTATCTACATATATGATAGTCACCCTGGTGGGGTTGGATTTAGCAATAAGATATATGAAATCTATAGGGAAATTTTTGAAAGATGTAGAGAAATAATTGAAAATTGTACCTGTACAGGAGGATGTCCTTCTTGTATAGGACCTTCTGTAGGAGAGGAAGGAAATAACAAAGATATAGCCCTTAAGATATTGGGAGGGATACTAAGTGATATCCAACCTGAGGGATAAGCTAAAAGCTATTACTAGCAATAACCATATCAAAACTAGTACAGATGATATAGACAATAAGGTGGATATTTCGTCTAATAGAGGTAATTTAGGTGGTTATGTCATAGATAGCCAATGGGGACAGCATGTTTGTAAAAAAAGCATATATCCCATAGATTATTCCTATGGTATAGTTACCTTAGAAGAAATTAGATATATTAACCCCTCAGTGGTGATTAAATGGGCACGCCTAGAAGCATCTCAGGATAGTTTTAGCATCCATGACCTAGTTTTTCTAGACACTGAAACTACTAGCTTATCTGGTGGTGTTGGCACTCTCGCTTTTCTTATAGGGTTAGGTTATTTTGAAGGTAATAATTTTGTGGTAGAGCAACATATAATGCGAGACTTTGATGAAGAATTAAGCATGTTGCATGAAGTTGCAAAAGTAATTAGTCACAGGCAGGTATTAGTAAGCTTTAATGGTAAGTCCTTCGATTATCCTCTGTTAGAAAACAGGATGATTTTAAATAGGGTAACATTATATATGAATTCTACACGAGATAAAAATCTTCATATTGATTTACTACATCCATCTAGAAGGATATGGTCCTCAATGCTAGATAGCTGCAGCCTAACTTCTTTAGAAAACAATATCTTAAGGCATTATCGAAAAGATGATATCCCTGGACGGGAAATACCCAATATCTATTATCAATATCTGCAGGATAGAGATGAAGCATCTATGCTAAAGGTATTGGACCATAATACAAAGGATATTTTAGCAATGGTAGCTCTACTTATAAAGTTATCCCAAATAAATCAAAATCCAGCTCAAATGAATCTTAATTCTTATGAATGGTTAGGTCTAGCAAAGTCATGGGAAAATCAGGGTGATGATGAAAGAGCAATTTTTTGCTATTTAAAATGTATAGAAACAGGACAAAATCCCTATGTCACATTGAATGCCCAGAATAGATTAGCTATTGTTTACAAAAGGCGTAGACAATGGAAACAGGCCGTGGAAATATGGGAATCAATTATAGATCGGAAAGAAAGCCTTAAAATTTTTCCTTTGATAGAAATGGCAAAATATTATGAGCACCAGGAAAAAAACTATGACAAAGCCCTAATCTATACCGATAGAGCAATTAAATTATTAAAGAATACAGGTGCGAATCGAAAGTCTGTTTATGGTGCTTATAATATAGATGATCTATATCATAGAAGAAATAGATTGATTAGAAAGAGAAAGGATGATACAAAATGTCTATAATGGGAAATATATATGGATTTTTAGCGTATTACAGCCATAGCAGGGGTGAATATGAAAAAGCTAAAAAGTTATATGAAAAATCTTTGCAGCGGGAATGCAACAAGCCTAATTATTTATTATCCTATGGTGTACTATTGCTCAGGGAAGGCCAATTTGAAAAGGCCAAGGAGCTTTTCAGCACTGTTTTAGTGGAATTGCCTGTTCAAGAAAAATATAAAAACATGGCTAAAATCAATATAAGTCTTGCGTATTGGAAGTTGGGGGATATTGATATAGCAATTGAAATGTTAGAAGAGGTTCATAGAAAATATCCTAGTGGAAAGGTGTATGGAACATTAGGATATCTCCTTATCCAAAAAGGAGACCTAGAAAGAGCCTTGGAATATAATCTAGAGGCTCTTGAATATGATGATGAGGATCCTGTTATCTTAGACAATCTAGGTCAAATCTATTATAAGATGGGTGAGATAGATAAGGCCAAGGAATTTTTAAAAAGGGCTGAAGAAGAAAAGGATGACCAAGCAATTACTTTATATTATCTAGGGCTTATCTATTCTCAGGAAGGGAATAAAGAGCTAGCCAAAGAAAAATTAGAAAAAGCTCTTACCTGCAATCTTACAGCCTTAAGTGCAGTAACTCGTGAAGATATTGAAAAGGCTTTAGGGGATCTGGATTGATATTTTGTGAATATCATCCTCTTCTTCTTGATTTTCCTGTATATGATCTTCTTGGGACTGGATTTCCTGATTAGATAAATCTTTTTCTCCAGATACAATTTCTGGCTCATTAGGAATAGTTACGGTTATGGTAGAAGTGGGGGGACTTTGCACTGGCTCACCATCTATGGTAATTTCTGGGTGGCTAGCTACAGCATAGTAGCTGTAAGTTTCACCTGGATTTACCAGAGCATCTGTCCATTGGATTTTTCCCTGATTTCCTGCCTCAATGCGATGGATTGGTATAGCTTCTCCGTTATCCGTTGATTTATATATGCTATATACTGCAAAATATTGAGTTGGGACAAAGGAAATTGTAGGCAATCCATTAGCAGATAATATTACCTCAAAATCTTTTGGGCTATCAGGGATAACCCAATAATCTGTTTGCTCTCGCGGCACATTATTCCTTTTGAAATACTCTAGTACTATTTGGTCTTTGGGGGTAAGGGGAGATGCCAACAAAACTAGATGTCGTTCATTCAGTGACTTGCCATCTAGCTCTACTTCCACGACATTAGTAGGTTTTTCGAAATCAGGTACAGGACGGCTAGCATAAATATATTTCATAACTTCTTTTGCAATCTCAGCTGGATGGCTTCCACCAACAGCATTAGACGGAAGATAATATTTAGAATTGGTCTCATCAAAGCCAAGCCATATTGTCAAAACATATTCAGGATTATAAACCGCTATCCAAGCATCTTTAGTACCACTAATTCCTTTAAATTCTTTGGTGTTGGGAAGTTGTACAGTTCCAGTTTTGGCGGCCATGGGCATCTCTAAGGATTGTAGCCTTCTGGCGGTTCCTCCTTGCCATTCTATGGTAGACTGTAAGATGTTGTTTATTAAAAAGGCTGATTCCTCAGAGATATATTGAACTTTCTGAGGATGAAACTCATATACTACGACACCATTAGGGTCCTCAATATGACGAATGGTAGTATAATCCTTATATTTGCCACCATCAGCCAGGGTTGTATAGGCTCTGGCAAGTTCTATGGGGCTTATTCCGTAATGAAAGCCACCTAGGGCTACAGAAAGACTATTATCTTCATCAGCAAAAGGTATACCTAACCCTTTAGCAAAGGATATACCACTGTCTATACCTATATCATGAAGAACCTTTACTGCGGGTATATTTATAGA
>LSQX01066582.1_pt3 | contig 11200 bp, 13 predicted proteins | sample 654561 | NCBI WGS metagenome assembly LSQX01 (sample SAMN04489861, study PRJNA283612) | anaerobic digester metagenome | isolation source: 4 biogas reactors fed with cattle manure at either 37C or 55C with and... | place: Denmark: Kongens Lyngby | collected 2014 | reverse complement strand
CAGTACTACGAAAAGCTTGCAAAAATTGAGGTAAAAAAACAATTATAAACATGCTTTTCTGATCATTCCCCCAGGGTGAGCGGATTAAATTCAGATATTTTTCTTAACATGGGTTTCGTAATGTTGTTCTATATATTTGCCCGGGAAAAGGTGATCAATGACCTGGTCCCGGGCACAATATTTGAGAAGACTTATTTGCGTTATTGCTTGTGTTGATGTAATGTAATTATATGAGAGTTTAACATCGGATACCAAGAGAAGATTCCATATTAAAACGCTCATCGCACTTGTGGTGTATCCCAGTTTGTTGATATTAACTACCATATAAGGGTGCGTAACCACACAAGGTGTATTCTCCAATTAAGAAAAAGAAGCAGGAGCTGAGTTCATTGGAAAACATTCGGAAGGCACTAGAACTGGTGCACACAGCAAAAAGTCTGGTCATATTAACAGGAGCAGGAGCGTCAACCGAGAGCGGTATTCCGGATTTCCGGTCATCCAGTGGTCTTTATAATAAACCCAAGCGATACGATTATCCTGCCGAGGTTTTACTAAGCCACAGTTTTTTTGTTGAACACACAGACATCTTTTATGAGTATTATTTCAGTAACCTTGTATATAAGGATGCAAAACCCAATGATTGTCATATTGCTCTTGCTGAAATGGAACAGCTTTGCAATGTAAAGGCAGTTATTACTCAGAACATCGACGGGCTGCATCAGCAAGCAGGTTCTTCGAATGTCATTGAACTTCATGGTACCATAAAACGATATCATTGTATGAAGTGCAACAAACCATATTCGCTTGAGGAGCTTGAACCTTCATCCGTGCCGTTATGTACTCAATGCGGAGGAATCATTAAACCTGATGTGGTGTTATATGAAGAACCCTTAAATGAAAATGACCTGATGAATGCGATACAACAGACCGCTGCTGCCGATGTCCTGCTTGTAATCGGTACAAGCCTTACAGTTTATCCTGCAGCCGGGCTGTTGAATTATTACAAAGGCAATAAGCTGATTATTATGAATATGAGCCAAACACCGTTTGATAACAGCGCCAAAGTTATCATTCGTGATAAAGCGGGGAGGAGCATGAAAAAGGTTGTGTCACTGCTTAAGGAGAACCATTAGGTGGTTTTCTTTATAACGAGGCTCCAGGATGTTCAACGGTTTAGAACATAAAGGGAGAACTCATGTTTCATTTTAAAAATATAAATATCAACGATAAAAAAGAGTTCTATCATCAAATAAACACATGCCTTTTAAGTATGATCCAAGATGAACCGGATTGGCTGGCCGGTCTTGCCAATGCATCAGCCTTACTATACCAGTTAATGCCCGAAATAAATTGGGCAGGGTTCTATTTAGACAAGGGCGAAGAACTGGTGCTCGGACCATTTCAGGGAAAACCTGCCTGTATCCGCATCGCCTTTGGCAGAGGGGTTTGCGGTACAGCTGCAAAAACCGGGAAGATACAGATAGTTGATGATGTTAACCTGTTTCCAGGGCATATTGCCTGCGACAGTGAATCTCAATCTGAGATTGTCCTGCCTGTGTTTCAGCACCAAAGGTTAATCGGAGTGCTTGATATAGACAGCCCGGTAAAAGCCAGGTTCGATCAGGAAGATACAAATGGTTTGGTTCAGTTCATCGATATCCTGAACCAATGTCTAAAATGGCCTGAGAATTTTAAATAGTGTGTATAAACCCTTACGATCGTTCAGATGATGACGTTTCCCATCTATTTGCCAAACACATGACATTAAGCATAGACTCAGGATTCTTGCTCATCCATGAAATTATCTTGACCATATCCAGATTCAGGAATACTATTAAAGTACTTAACGACATGCGTCTAGATCACCCCAGCATATGTACTTGTCGCAAAATAATGATGGAAAAGAAGAAGTTCTACGAGATATGATGCCTTAGAACCCCCATCCTGGCGATATATTTACAAGGTTCTCTTTAGGAGAAATTATTATGAATATTTATCTTGTGAGGCATGGTCAAAAAATGGAAGATGATAAAAACCACGAGTCACTTGAACTTACAGACAGAGGTTTTATTCAGGCTGATATAGTAGGGAAAAGGCTAAAAAATTATAACATTGATAAAATATATTCAAGTAATATGAAAAGAGCTATTCAAACTGCAGAAACAATAAATAATCACTTAAATGTAGAAATTACCATCAGTAATGATATTAGAGAGATCCATATGGGAGTTTGCGATACAAAAGGTTGGGCATATTTACAAGAAAAATATCCGGATTTTATCAAAGAGTTCAATAAGCATGAAACCGATTTAAGATATCCGCCTGATGGAGAATGTGGAGAAGACGTATGGAACAGAGCAATGAATTTAATAAATGAAATTATTAATTCTGATTTAGAAAATGTAGTTGTTGTTACTCATGGTGGTGTTATTCGATCAATATTATGTGGGGTTTTACAACTTCATCAAGCAAGGCGTTTCTGTTTAGGTGCACCGCCTGAGAATTGTAGTATAAGCATCATTAAATATAACAAAAACACGAACAAGTTTTGCTTACATAGTTTCAACGATTATGCCCATTTAGATGGCTGCCCTCCACAATAGTGCGGGGATGTAACATTTATGGCGCAGATAATATATGTTATGCTTTGTAGTTATTTGCTGATATCTTTCATTTTGAGGAAAGGGGGCGGTTTCAATAAAGTGGCAAGAGTTAACTATTTGCCATTATGACTAATTGTATCATCACGCCGTTTTGTAAAAAGCATTTGGGATTTTAACCCTTCTACTTTATAACAACGTAAGCGATTGCTTGCAATCGCAACACNNTAAGAGGTGGGGCGGGGACCCATCTAGGCCTCGTTATATTTTGCTCATTTGGTGGAAACAGGAGAATTGAAAATGATAAGAGCTATGTTTTTTGATCTGGATGGTACGCTGCTAAACAGCGATCGGATTATAACCCAACAAACAATATTGACTCTTGAAAGATGTAAAGAAAGCGGAATAGGACTCTTTATCGCCACTGCACGGCCACCGCTTTTAGAGCGAATGCTTTCCTGGGATGAAAACACTATGTCTCTTTTTGACGGAGGCGTATACTATAACGGAGGCTGTATAATAATAAACGAGCAAAAAGATTACTTGTTTATGTCTGATGAAATAGTCCAGAAAACCATAGAATATGTATTCAAAGATGATAACCTAAATATTACATTACAATTGGAAGGCGAAAAACATGCATTACGGTTTCCCCTTGAAGATAAATATTTCAAAAGCTGGGGTGTTAGTGCTGAATCTGTTCTTTCATTCAATCAAATTGGAAATCTCAAAACAGTAAAAATACTTATTTTTTATGATAACCTGATAGATTCAGTGAAACCACTGAATGATGAGCTAATTGCTTGTTTAAAAGCACTATGCTATGATACAGCACAGTTTTATTTAACCGACAAGGGAAAATGTGTTCAAATAATGGGAGAGACTGTTAATAAATTGCAGGGCATAGAGAAAATCCGAAAATGTTTAGGTCTCCAAAAAGATGAAATAGCAGTCTTCGGAGATGACGTCAATGACATCGAAATGCTGTCAGAATACAAGTATAGCGTAGCCATGGGAAATGCTGAATGTCATGTGAAAGATGCAGCAGGATTTGTAACTAGTGATAACGACAGTGATGGTATTCATCATGCTATATGCAGCATTCTCCGGCTTATATAGCTGCTCATTCAAAAAAGCAGAGAAAATGTTGTTTATTGGTTTGACATTTGAACCTCTCCCACTGAATACACAATTTGAAGGTGAGGATTCTTGCTTCCTCGAGTTCTTAATTTGTTGTGTACCAGTGGACGGAAAAATAATGAAGTAAAACGGTTACGTGTTTTATAGTGAGGATTTATGCAAAATATTGTTTTAATAGGTATGCCAGGGGTAGGTAAAAGCACAATAGGAGTAATTCTGGCAAAAACACTTGGAATGAGTTTTATTGATACTGACCTCATTATTCAGGAAAATGAGGGTAAGCTGCTGCAAGAAATTATTAAGAAGGACGGACTTGACAGGTTTCTTGGTATTGAAGAAAAGGTAATGATGTCAATAAGAAGCTTCAATACAGTAATTGCTACAGGAGGAAGCGCGATTTACAGTAATAAAGGGATGCAATCTTTAAAGAGTAATGGTATCGCTTGTTACCTAAAGCTACCGATAAAAGAAATACAGCAGAGGATTAATAATATTACAACACGTGGAATTGTTATGAAAGAGAATCAGAGCTTTTATGAACTATATATGGAAAGAAAGCCTTTATATGAGCGGTATGCAGATATCATAATTGACTGTACCGATAAAAGTATGGAATGTATCGTTAGTGAGATAAAAAGCAAATTATGATAGATAGAGAATGAAATGCATGATTATAGGTAAAACATTCGATAATTAATAATAGGTGTGTGAGGTTTTTTATGGAAATCAAGACGAACAGGCTGATCTTAAGAGAGTTTGAAGTTAACGATTTTTTAGCTGTACATGAATATGCGTCAAATCTTGATAATGTTAAGTATATGGTTTTTGGCCCAAATGATGAAAAAGCAACAGAATCGTTTATTAATGAATGCATCAAACGGCAAGACGAATCACCACGTTTACATTATGATTTTGCTATTACGCTTAAATCTACTGGCCAACTAATAGGTGCATGCGGTATTTATTTGGAAGATGACTCAGCTCAGGCGTCTTTGGGATGGATCCTAAACAAAAAATATTGGAAACAAGGCTACATGCCAGAAGCTGCTAACACTCTACTGTCTTTTGGATTTGAAAAGCTAAAGCTACATCGAATATATGCATCGTGTAATGCAGAAAATTATGGCTCCTACAGAGTTATGGAAAAATGCGGTATGCGCAGGGAAGCGCACTTTATAAAGAATAGACGTGGTAGAAAAGGTATTGATGCTGAGTGGTTGAGTGAATACATTTATGCGATTTTAGACAGTGAATGGAAAACGAATTCCCAAGTTTCAACTACAATGTAAACAGAAATTTGTATAGCTACCAAGGAGATGAGCCATTGACCCGGTTCAGCGGCGTCGGGTATGAAAAAGCGCTATATATAGATAAGCTGATGAGTTCAATAGATTGTATGAAACCATAATATTTTGTCTTATTGAGCTTAGCTTCGTTTAGAAAACAAGGAGGAAACGTTATGCTAAAGGATGTTACTTGCGCAGCGTTTTCACAGATTGATATTACACCTGAATTTCAGACATCGTTGGTGGGGTTTTACAGGCCAGATAGCCGTTCCCAAGGTGTGCAACATCGTCTTTATGCGCAGACCATATTATTTCAAACTAAAAATGAGAGCTTTTGTTTGATTACAATAGACAACCTGGGGTTAACGATTCCACTGGCACGTATCGTTCGTACAAAAGTATCAAAAATTTTAAACACCGACATATCTCATGTTATGCTTAACTTTTCACATACGCATTCAGCCCCGGAACCAACACCATATGCGTTAAATGGAGAAAAATATTTTGATTTTCTGTGTGTGCAGATAGTACAATGCGTTATAACAGCAAAGGAAAAAATTTCTCCTTGTAAGGTTAGTTGGGCATTGACTGAAGCTGATATTGGAGAAAACCGCAGAGACGGTTGTATAGTAACAGACAATCGACTTGGAGCGTTAATGGTGTCTGAGGCAAATAGCAGTAAGCCTATTGTTATGATAATGCGGATTGCCGCCCATGCCAATGTGCTTAAGGAATCTACAATTTCCAGCGATTTCATTGGCGTAGCGCGTGAAAAGCTTCAACGTTTCCTGGGGTATCCTGTTATGGTTTTGCAGGGAGCAGCAGGAAACCTTAAACCATTGGGTGTTCCAAAGATTGGCGGAGGCAGTCTCGATGACATATGCAGGATTTCTGACATACTTGTTTCTGCTGCACAAAAGCTGCAATTTACACTACAGGATATTTATGATATTCGAATGTTTTCAAGGGAAATGACATTTATTGCAGATGTTCCGACCAAAGAGGAAGCAGACAGTATAACCGCATATGCTCCTTGGGCAGACGCCACAGAATGGCTTTATTCCTGCGAGGAACTGCGCAATAGAGGGCAAAAGACACAGGAACTAACTGCAGAGATCAACTTTTTTGTGTTGAATCAAGGCTGTATCTGCGGTGTTGCAGAGGAGATCTTCTGTGAACTTGCGCTTGATGCTAAAGAACGTACCGGCAACCCGTTATTTTTCCTGAATGGGTATACAAACGGCTGTACGGGCTATCTTCCAAGTCGTACAGAGTGGCATAAGGGTGGATATGAAGTATTATTCAGTAATTTCATCTATCATAAGTATCATGGGCATGTCATGCCATACCGAGCAGAGACGGCAGACCAAATTGTGGATTTAGTTGTCAATGGATGGTAATGTAATAGAGTCTGAAATTTACATTGATTCTCGTGAAAGGAATATTGATGGAATACAAGTATAATACTCTGTTACCTGCGAAACAAATTTCAGACTCAAGATAATCTATAGGGCGAAATAATTCTTTTTAACTGAGGTATTAATAAAAGGATGTTAATTATGAATTGGTCAAAACATCATGAGGTAAATCATATAATAGAAAAATTACTGAATGGCCATCGGCAAGTCTTTGGAGATAAGATGGAAGGCTTTTACTTGTATGGATCGTTAATCTGGGGTGACTTTGACATTGACTCCAGCGATATAGATACATTATGTGCATTAACCACCGAGGTGAAACCTGAGGAGATTGAGCATCTTCGCATGATGCACGAAGAAATAGCGAATGAAAGCCCACTGTGGAGAGATCGTATTGAAGTACATTATGCATCACTCGAAGGTCTGAAGAATTTCCGCAAGTTCTCATCCAAGATGGGGAATATTTCTCCCGGAGAACCCCTCCATATCATTGATGCAGGGATTGATTGGCTCGATGAATGGTATTGTGTACAAGAATATGCCGTCACGCTTTTTGGCATTGATAAGTCGGAAGTAATACCACACATAGAGAAGTCCGAGTTTATTCAAACAATTTGTGGCTATGCGCAAAGTTTTCGGGAACGCATTCAGGCAAGCAAGCATTGTCGCTATAGCCAGGCTTATGCGATCCTAACTGTGTGCCGTGCTCTTTATACGTTAAGAAACGAAGAGCAAGCCTCAAAGCTTACGGCGGCTCGTTGGGCTATAAATTTTCTGCCAGAATATCGAAATATTATCAGTGATGCGCTTATATGGCGTCACGAACGCAACGCATCTGTTCAGAATCCGTTCGAAACATACGTTTTGGCCGAGAAGTTCGTAAATGATATTGTTGGCCGGTTCTTCGACTGATACAGGAAAAGTGGAATTCGACGAGGACTGCTAAGCCTTATATCAGTGCAATGCAAATGACACAGGAGAAAAAAACAATGCGATCAGAGCAGGAAATGTTTGATTTAATACTTGATATTGCCGAAATGGATGCGCGTATCCGGGCAGTTTGCATGAATGGTTCAAGAGCGAACCCGAATGTTGCTAAAGATAAATATCGAGATTATGATATCGTATATGTTGTAACTGAAACAGGATCATTCTTGAAAGACAAGAGTTGGATTTCACGGTTTGGGGATATCGCTATCGTTCAGGAACCTGATTCAAATGACCTTGGCTGGGGGCAAAAGGCCGACTACAGCCGTTCTTACTGTTGGCTGATGCTTTTTAAGGACGGAAATCGGATTGATTTACATATACAAATCAAAGAAGCCATGGAGGAAGAGTATACGACAGATAGTTTAACCATTCCACTTCTGGATAAGGACAATATTCTTCCACCCATCCCGCCATCAAACGATAAGGGATATTGGGTAAAAAAACCGACAAAGCCGCAATATGATGGATGCTGTAACGAGTTTTGGTGGTGCCTGAACAAATGTTGCAAAGGGGATCGTTCGTGATCAATTTCCTTATGCAATGCGAATGTACCATGAAACCGTGCATGCAGAGCTTGACAAAATGCTTGAGTGGTATATTGGTGTAAATTCAGGGTTTACCGTAACGGTTGGAATGTGGGGCAAATACTTTAAAAAATATCTGCCGGACGAACTATATCAGCTTTATACAAAAACATATTCTAGCTTCGAGGTGCTTTGGACAACCATTTTCGCGGCATGTGAACTTTTCCGCACGGTAGCTCCTTTGGTAGGTAAACACTTTGGCTATGTTTATAACAAAAGTGACGATGATAACATGATGAACTATTTGATAAAGATGAGGAACAATGAATTCTGAAAAACATGCTGTATCAGGGCGGTTCAAATCCCATGCGGCACTTTACGCTCCAGTAATGGTTTGGAATTTGCTTTGAGCATGGTTCCAGCGCCCATATAACAGCGCTGCTACCCATGAGCGAGGCACTAGTTTGCCCAGAAAAGAAAGAAGCCTGTTTATTTTGCCAGGAACATAGATACTTTTTCCGGCCAGTGCATGGTCAAGCGATTTGCGGGCAACGCTCTCTATCGGGATTGTAGTTGCGTTCCCCAGGACACCCTGAACATTGATTCTCTGGACAACCTCTAGTGTGGTAGCCATCCCTGCGGGGCACAAGGCCATGACATCAACATTTTCTCTTTTCAGTTCCTGGCGCAGTGAAATGGAAAAATCAAGCAAAAAACGCTTGGAAGCAGCGTATGTGGCTTTCAGGGGCATTGGAAACAATGATGCAAGGCTGGACACAAACATAATTGTGAAGCGCATGGCAGGCCTTCTGCGCTTCAGAAGGGCATGGGTAATACGCAAAGTGGCGGCGTTGTTTAACAAGACGATCTTTACGAGGTTCTCTCTTTCGTGTCCCATGAATCCACCCTCAAAATCCATCCCTGCAACGTTCAGGAGCATGTCAAACTGAATATTGCTCCTGTCCATAACGCTGAGCATTTCATCAACACTTTCAGCACTGGTGAGGTCGCAGGCTTTCGATGCAACTGTAACATTGAATTGCCTTTCTAATCCACGCTTGATACAAAGCAATCCATCCTCATTGATATCTGTTAAAAACAGATTGTATCCGCGTCTGCCGCATTCATTTGCAAGCGCACGGCCAAGGCCGCCGGCGGCGCCGGTAATCATTACATTCATCTCAAAACCTCCTGTTCATAATGAACACCGCAGAGCCGTTCGCTTAATTCAAACAGCCTGTCTGCGTTTTCACGGGTGACCTGCTTACTAAAGTCCTTCACTTTTAGATGGGAATAATATAATCCATCCGGTGCTGTTTTTGGATCACATAGAAACGCATAGGTTTTAGCGGGAATGGTAGGAGATAAACCGCGCTTCTTGCGAAGAGCCCAAATGCTGTTGACAAGACCGCTGGTTTCCTTATTGCCGATATCCGTGTTTACCAAGCCGGGATCCACAACATAAGCATGAATGCCCGCTGACACAAGGCGATCGTTTAAGCCTTTTGCAAACAGAATATTGCATAGCTTTGACTGTTTATAAGCTGTAAGAGGGTTATACAAGCGGCTTAGCATGATGTTGTTCCAGTGCATCGAAATGCCCTTGTGAGATTCACTTCCTGTCATGATCACACGCCCATGTGCTTTTCTCAAAGCTGGCAGCAGCAGATATGTCAGAAGAAACCCGGCAAGATGGTTCAGAGCGAATTGTTGTTCATAGCCTTCTTCAGTAGTCATATACCAGCTTCTGACACATCCGGCATTATTGATAAGCGCAGAAAGCTCTCCATCACTTGTTTTTTCCAGATAAGAAGTTATTTCTTCCGCAACACGAGTGACTTCACGCTGTTGCAGTAAGTCTGCCAGAAAGAATGTAATCTTCGCATCAGGGTTTTCAGATAGTATGCTTTCTTTTGCACGGTTGCAGTTGATTTCATTATGCCCAACACCAAGAATATTGATCCCCTGACGAGTTAGAAGCCGTGTGGTTTCCAGTCCGATGCCGGAAGACGCGCCGGTAATTACAATCGTTTTCATGGTTACCTCCATTCTCAATTCACAACAGGATATCCGAACCAACCCCAGGTGTGCCAAAATTCAAGTGAGCCGGAAGAGAGCATGGAAATTATCGTTCCAAGGACGAAGCAAGCAGTAAATACTGTCAGTGAGAATAGCGCAACCGAGCGAATGCGCCGATTGGTTTTTACCGGCAGCCTGGGATATATGGGGAGGGAGGGGAGTTTTGCTTTTCCGGAAGCCGCGGCAAGTGTATTCTGATGGAAACGTCCGTAGGAACGAATAAGCTGCCGAATGAATGCGGCAAAATAAATGCTGCCCATTGCGGATAAAACAGAAAGCGAGAGCATGGACAATCCGAATACTGCTCCGCACAAATAGGGGATGGGTGGGATCAACGACCCTGGGTTTAGATTAAGCAATAAGCACACGGCAACCACTGCACAGCTGATCGAGATTGCTGCCATGATAACCTCCCACACCATCAATAAAACGAAGAATATGCCTGCAAACAAGTCAACAATGCCAAGACCTATTACTGTTATCACGTTACTTCCACGTTTTTTTCCTTCGGTACCACTCTCAAACTGTGAAGCCACTGCCTTTGGGTTTCCAAGCTTCGCAGCGATCTCTTCTTCTGAAAAACCATCTGCCATTTTAAATGCAAAGTGCTGTTCGTACTCTTCTACAATGTCAGCCGCATCACTGATGTTGTTCTTTTTTAGTTCATCTGTAAGCTTTGACAAAAATTCATTTCTTGTCACGATCATCATCCTCCAATATGGTTTCTACTGTTCTGGCGAAGTCCAGATATTCTTCACGGTCTTTCAAATAAGTTTCGCGCCCCAGGCTTGTCAGCGAATAATACTTACGTGGCGGGCCTCCGCTTTCTTCCTGCAGATAGGTGGACAGTATACCTTCGCTTTTCAACTTTCTTAAAATCGGGTAAACCGTACCGTCTGCGATATCGATCTGCTTAGTCAGATATTCGGATATTTCATATCCGTACCAATCATGTTTATTCAGCAGTGACAGCACACACAGTTCCAATACACCTTTTTTATATTGTGTGTTCACAGGTATCCTCCTTCCCATTTGCTCTAGAAATTATTGATTACTATTATATAATAACCAGTAGTGGCTTATATGTCAATACCCTTTCGCGAATTATTTTTAACTTTCGAGCTGATTGCAAGGAATCTCGTTATAACAACGGAAGCGATTGC
>LSQX01024260.1_pt1 | contig 11200 bp, 10 predicted proteins | sample 654561 | NCBI WGS metagenome assembly LSQX01 (sample SAMN04489861, study PRJNA283612) | anaerobic digester metagenome | isolation source: 4 biogas reactors fed with cattle manure at either 37C or 55C with and... | place: Denmark: Kongens Lyngby | collected 2014 | reverse complement strand
AACACATCGGATATGCCGGTTGCAGCTCGTGAGGCATCGATTTACACCGGAATCACCATCGCGGAATATTTCCGTGACATGGGCTACTCGGTCTCGATTATGGCCGATTCAACCTCACGCTGGGCGGAGGCTTTGCGTGAAATGTCCGGCCGACTTGAGGAAATGCCCGGCGAAGAAGGATATCCGGCCTATCTGGGTTCCAGAATGGCAAATTTCTATGAACGCGCCGGAGTGGTTCGTTGCCTGGGACAGGACGGACGCATCGGTGTGCTCACCGCGATCGGAGCTGTTTCACCGCCGGGCGGCGACCTGTCCGATCCGGTCGTTCAGTCCACCCTGCGCATCGTTAAAGTGTTCTGGGGATTGGACTCGGCCTTGGCCTACAGACGCCATTTCCCGGCGATCAATTGGCTCAACAGCTATTCGCTGTATTCGGACCAGGTTGACGAATGGATGGATCGCGAAATTTCCTCGGAGTGGAGCTATCTGCGTTCTCAGGCCATGATCCTGCTGCAGGAAGAGTCCGAACTGGAGGAAATTGTCCAGTTGGTCGGTCAGGATTCCTTGTCGACAAGCGACCGTTTGAAGCTGGAAGCCGCCCGGTCCCTGCGGGAGGATTTCCTGCACCAAAACTCCTTCGATGAAATCGATACCTATACCTCGCTGACCAAGCAGCTCCGCATGCTGTCCTTGGTCATGCAGTTCTATTTCCTGGGCAGCAAGGCCTTGAGCGATGGCGCCCCTTTCCGTGAACTTATTGAGATACCGGTTCTGGACGAGATCGCTCGACTGAAGAGCGTGCCGGAGGATCGAATCGTCAGCCATGCCGATAGGCTGGAACTTGAACTAACCGAACAAATTAATTCAATCATTCCGCAGGGGGTCCATTGAAATGGCCAAAGAATACAGGACAATTGAAGAAGTTGCCGGTCCGCTGATGCTGGTTCAGCAGGTGGAGAATGTCAAATATGACGAACTGGGCGAAATCGAATTGCCCAGCGGCGAAGTCCGCCGTTGCAAGGTGCTGGAGATCGATGGAACCAATGCTTTGGTTCAGCTCTTCGAAAGCTCTCTTGGGATCAACGTCCAGGAATCCAAGGTACGTTTTTTGGGCAAAGGATTGGAGTTGGCTGTTTCGCCGGATATTCTCGGACGTGTTTTTGATGGCATGGGTCAACCGACGGATGGTGGTCCGGCGATCATCCCGGATCAAATGCTGGACATTAACGGTCAGCCGATGAATCCGGCGGCCCGCGACTATCCCAACGAATTTATCCAGACCGGCATCTCGGCTATTGATGGTTTGAACACCTTGGTTCGCGGCCAGAAGCTGCCGATTTTTTCGGCTTCGGGACTGCCCCATTCCCAACTGGCGGCTCAGATTGCCCGCCAAGCCAAGGTGCTTGACGACTCGGGCAAATTTGCCGTTGTTTTTGCCGCCATGGGCATTACCTTTGAAGAAGCGGATTATTTTATCAGCGATTTCCGCAGAACCGGCGCCATTGACCGGGCGGTCCTTTTTGTGAACCTGGCCAATGATCCGGCCATTGAGCGGATTTCCACCCCGCGTATGGCGCTGACGGCCGCCGAATATCTGGCTTTTACACTCGAAATGCAAGTGCTGGTCATCATGACCGACATTACCTACTACGCCGAGGCTCTGCGTGAAGTTTCGGCGGCCCGCAAAGAGGTTCCCGGGCGTCGGGGTTATCCCGGTTATCTTTATACGGACCTGGCAACGATTTATGAGCGGGCCGGCCGTCAGAGAGGCAAAAACGGTTCGATCACTTTGGTTCCGATCCTGACCATGCCCGACGACGACAAAACGCATCCGATTCCGGACCTGACCGGCTATATTACCGAAGGACAAATTATCCTCAGCCGTGAGCTTCATAGAAAAGGTATCCGTCCGCCGGTGGATGTTCTGCCCTCTCTTTCTCGTCTGAAAGACAAAGGGATCGGCGCGGACAAAACCCGCGAGGATCACGCCGACACCATGAACCAGCTTTTTGCGGCGTACTCCCGCGGCAAAGACGCCAGAGAACTTCAGGTAATCCTCGGTGAAGACGCCCTGTCCGAAGTAGACCGGATATACTCCCAATTCGCCGACGCCTTCGAGAGCCAATATGTTTCACAAGGCTTTGAAACCGATCGGCCCATCCTTGAAACGCTCCAGATTGGCTGGCGACTCCTGTCCATGCTACCGCGCAACGAGCTGAAACGAATCAGGGATTCATATATCGACCAGTACTACGGAAAGGACTGACCGGCATGGCCACACGTCAGATCAATCCCAATCGGATGGAGTTGCTGCGCCTCAAGAAGCAACTCGACACCGCCCGTCGCGGCCATAAGTTGCTTAAAGATAAGCGCGATGAACTCATGCGCCAATTTTTGAGCATTGTTCGCAAAAATCAGGCCCTGCGGCAGCAGGTTGAGGAGTTGCTGAAGCAGGCGAATCGACAAATGGTACTGGCCCGGGCGGTTCTTCCGGTTGAGGTGCTGGAAGCCGCATTGATGGCCGGTCGTGAATCGTTGGTGCTGGATATTGACACGCGCAATGTCATGAGCGTCCATGTACCGGTGTTCTCGTCGCCTTTTGAGATTGTCGGACAGATGGAAAATCTGCCCTACGGCCTGGCTGCGACAACCGGTGAGTTGGATGCGGCGGTCACTGCGCTCAAACAGGCTTTTCCGGTCATGCTGGAGTTGGCCGAAACCGAAAAAACCGCCCAGCTGCTGGCCGATGAAATTGAGAAAACCCGCCGGCGGGTTAATTCCTTGGAATATATTCTGATACCGGAATTGACCGAAACCATCCGATCCATCAGCATGAAGATGGATGAGAATGAGCGCGGCAATCTGACCCGGCTGATGAAAGTCAAGGAAATGATTGTAGAGCAGGCCTTGGTCAATGCCAGAAAGGCAAGTGCGGCAAGTCGTCTTCCGCAGTCAACCTGAATTTGACCGATCCGCCCGCCCCGGCCTTGTCCGACCTTTCGGATTTGGTTGGGACGGCGATTTCGCGGAGGATCAAAAACATTGGAACAAATATCCATCAGCCGGTTGTTTGACCTGCATCAGACCATTGCGGCCGACCTTTTTTTGACCTGTGAATACCCTTGGCAGATTTTGCCCAAGATCAGTGATTTCATCCGGGAAATGATTCCGCTGCTACCGGAAGATTTTGTTGAGATCGCACCGGAAGTCATGGCCGCCCGTTCGGCCAAAATCGCGCCGACCGCCGGTTTGACAGGTCCGCTGATCATCGGCCGCCACGCGGAAATTCGCCATTGCGCTTTTGTCCGCGGTTCTGCCATCATCGGGGATGAAGCCGTTGTGGGAAATTCAACCGAACTGAAAAATGTGATTCTTTTTAACAAAGTCCAGGTTCCACATTTCAACTATGTCGGCGATTCCATCCTCGGGTTCAAGGCTCATATGGGTGCCGGATCCATTACTTCCAATGTCAAAAGTGATCGGACATTGATCGAAATCCATTACGGAGATCAGGTTTTGCCCACCGGATTGAAAAAAATCGGTGCAATGATCGGTGATTTTGTTGAGATCGGCTGCAACAGTGTGCTTAACCCGGGCAGCATTGTAGGTCGAGAGACCATCATCTATCCTTTGTCAATGGTGCGCGGCTTTGTCCCGCCCCACAGCATCTATAAAAGGCAAGGAGAGATTGCGGGCAAATATTGACCGAAGCTGTACCTTCGGGCAGAGGAGGGTTGTCCGGTGATCATCATCGGCGAAAAAATCAATAGCACGTTAGAAACCGTCCGTCCGGCGATGGAAACCCGGGATGCGGCGGCCATCATTGACCTTGCCCGGCGTCAAAGCCGGGCCGGTGCCGATTATATTGACGTCAATGCCGGCATGTTTTATAAAAACGAAGCCGAAATTCTATCTTGGCTGATTCAAACCATTCAAGAGGAGGTCAAAACTCCTTTTACCATTGACTCCCCCGATCCTAAGGCCATCCTAGCCGGCTTGAAGGCAAATCGCAACGGCAAGCCGATTGTCAATTCCATCACCGGTGAAAAAGAACGCATCAACGGTATTCTGCCGCTGGTGGTTGAATACAAGACCGGTGTCATCGCCCTGTGCATGGATGATCGCGGCATGCCCGAGACCGCGAGCGAGCGGGTTGAAGTGGCGCGGAGTCTGATCGACTTGCTGACCCGTGAAGGGATCCCGCTCGATGATATCTATATCGATCCCATGATCCGGCCGATCGGCACCGGCTCCCATTATGGTGTCGTGGCGTTGGATACCATACGGACGGTTAAAAATGAATATCCGGATGTTCACATTGCCTGCGGCCTGAGTAACATTTCTTTTGGCATTCCGGCACGAAAGGTGGTTAACCAAGCCTTTTTGGTGGCTGCCATGACATCAGGCATGGATGGCGCCATCCTTGATCCCTTGGATAAAAAACTGATGACCTTTATGTATGCTACGGAAGCCCTGCTGGGCGTTGACGATTTCTGCATGAATTTTTTGACCAAATTCCGCGAGGGCCAACTCGAGCTCTGATGGCTAACATGAACACAAGAACAGTTTTGATCACGCAAGGAGCCATTATCGCGGCGGCCTATATTTTGTTGACATTGCCTTTGGCTCAGGTGACCTTTGGCCCGCTGCAGTTTCGGCTGGCCGAAGCGCTGACTGTCTTGCCCCTGCTGACGCCGGCGGCGATTCCCGGCCTTTTCTTGGGTTGCCTTCTGTCCAACGCATTTAACCCGGCGGCCCTCGGCCCGATAGATATCGTTTTTGGCAGCTTGGCTACTTTGGTTGCGGCGTGGCTGACCTGGCGTTTCGGCCGCCGATTCTTTAAGCCGGGTCAAGAACGAATAAGCTGGAAAACGCTGATGGCCCTGTTGCCGCCGGTCATCATCAATGGTTTGGTGGTCGGATTTTACCTGCCTTTTATTTTGCCGGAAATGGAACCTGATCCGATGGTTGTGGCCTCGACCATATTGACGGTGGCATTATCCGAAGCCGTTGTGGTTTTTCTTGTTGGCGTTCCGCTCTTGATTGGTCTGGATAAATCTGGTATTTTTTCCCCGAGAGGGAATTGATGATGGCGCATTATTTTGATGATCAGCCACAAGTGCTCGATGTTCCATAGAATGCTTATTCCAGTGAACGGCCGCTACTAATTTGTCAATCGGTACAAAAACAATGTGTGTGGGTTGACAAGAGTAGCTAATTCGCCATATTGATTCGGGCAAGTTAATATGGGATAACATAATGAATTTCAACAAAAATTCCAAATAAATTTTCTCAATTAATGGTGATCTTGACTCAGGAGGTCGGAATGGCAAAAAAAATTACTCGCACAAATCAGTCAGCTGAAAAAATATTGGACATTATCGAAATTATGGCCTGCAACGGCGGACCGATGCGTCTTAATGACATCTCGCAAAAAAGCGGCATGCCACAAAGTACTGTTTTTCGCATGATTAATGCCTTGCGCGTTCGTGAGTATGTGCATCAGGACGAGGAGTCAGCGAAATATCAGCTATCGATGAAATTTGCCTACATTGGTGACATGATCAATGCGCGGTTTGACTTACGGGATTTGGCCCATAAATATATGGTTAGAGTGGCCTTCAACTGTAAAAATGTCTGCTATCTGGCTGTGGAACGGCAAATGGAGCTTGTCTATATTGATATGGTCAGTCCGCCGGGGTCTGTTTTGACCAGAATGCCGTTTGTCGGTAAACATGCGCCGTTACATTGTAGTGGGATTGGCCGCATGATCCTTTCAGATTTTACCGAGGAGAAATTAGATGAGTATTTCGAGACAACAAATCTTGATCAATATGCTCCGAAATCATTGACAGATCCAGTTAAAATACGCGAAAAAATCGCGGAAATACAAGAAAAAGGTTACAGTGTATGTTCAGAGCAATTAGAAAATGGCAATGGCAGCGTTGCGGTCGGTATTCGTAATTATACCGGGCGGATCATTGCCGGTATCAGTGTCGGCGGCCCTGCCGACCAGCTGACCGAAGAGTACATCCAGCGGGTTTTACCTTGTATTCGCGAGGCCGCTGACAAGATTTCCAGCAAACTTTTTTATAAAGCTTTGTAGGTTCATTTCGTTTGCTTTTTTCTCGACTTTACTGCTTGAATTATTGACAAGCTTATCACCCTAACCTATAATAATAACAATGGATTTCAATAAATGAAATCAAAAACCAAACAGGAGGGTAAAACGATGAAAAAAGCACTTTCTCTTGTTCTTGTTCTTGCCGTTTTCCTAGCACTTGTGGTTACTGCGTGCGACGACTCAGGAACAAAACCTGCTTCTAGTGATTCTATCGGAAATACCACGACCGACAAACTTATGGATATCGGTGATATCACAACAGCTCCGGGTGAGCAGGAGGATAAGGATTTTGGCAATTATACAAGCGAAAATCCTTTGAAACTCAAGCTTGCTACAATGCAGGCGGCCGAGAGAAGCCATCTCAACACCTTGGCCGTTGCTTTTAAAGAACGTGTTGAGATTTGGAGTGAAGGTGCGGTAATTGTTGATGTTTATATGGGTAGCATGGGTTCGGATCGTGAAATCGTCGATCAAGTTATTGCCGGCACAGTGGATATGGGAGTTAACAACACGGCCATCATGGCCAACTACAACCGTATGTTTGACGTCCTCGATATCGGTTATTTGATCAGAGACTATGATGATGTCTACGATGTAATGGCCTCCGATATATGGAGTGAGATGCTTGCAGAATTCTCCGATACCGGTGCTAGCTTGTTGGCATTGCAGTGTATCGGGTTTAGAACCCTTTGTACAACAGAGAAAGCAGGGCCGGTCAAAAACAAGGCAGAGCTTGCCAATAAAACCATCCGTATTACTGAAGGTGAAGTTTTCATTGATGACTACAAAGCATGGGGAGCAGCCCCGGTTTCCCTGAGTGCCGCCGAGATTCTTCCGGCACTGCAGAATGGTACAATTGACGGTGTCGATCATGTACCGGTTACTCTTTACACCGGCAGTGGCCAATATGAGTACATCTCCTACGTTTCACTGTTTAATCAGGCGGCTCACTTTAACGGTCTGACCATTAATAACAAAGTGCTTGAAGGTTTACCCTCTGGCATTCGCAAAATTATCGAAGATGCAGCTTATGAAGCGGCAGAATTCCGTACCAAAGCCTTGGAAAAAGACAATGATACCTATATTCAAAAGTTGAAAGACGAATGGGATATTACCTTCTATACACCAACCCGAGAAGAGATCGACGAGATGATCGATGCGGTCGAGCCAGTGTACGACAATTTTGTCGCCAGCCATAAATTTGGCAGCTATGCGGAGGCAATCAGAAAAATCTGCGCTGACAATTGACCCTTTCAAATTTTAGCTAACAAACGATAATGTGTGTCAGGTACAGTAATCCAAACAGTTATATCAAACTAGGAAGATTACTGTATCTGCGCATATTTATTTAAGTAAGATTAACATCCTGCGTATGCGCTCTTATCTGTTAAGGGGAGGTGTTTCGGCCATGAAAATTGTGCAAAGAATAAGTGGCGTTGTGTTAAAAATTCTGGATATCGCAGCCATTATTCTCATGATTACGATGGTAATATTCTTGTTGATTCAACTGATTGCCCGAGGTGTGTTTAGGTACGGTTTTTTCTGGACCGAGGAAACAGCCAAAATTAGCCTGATTATGCTGGCGTATGTCGGTGCTGCTACCACTTCCGTAAATGGCAAACATGTCAACGTAACCATCTTCGAAGATTCTCTCAAAGGTCGTCTTGCTCGGAATGTGGTCTACACTGTTCAACAATTGATTGCGATTGTTTTTTTGATTATGGTTGTCATTTTTAGTGTTCCTGCTCTTGAAATCGCCAGCAAATCTGTCACTACCAATACGCAAATTAATACTGCCATCATTTATGCGATCATCCCGATTTCCTGTGTCATTATGATTTTGGGACATCTGATGAAAATTGTTTTCACATTTATTCCTGCTAAACCTGAAGACGGAATGAATACTGTCGGAGAAATAAAGGAGGCAAATAAATGAGTTCGATATTGATTTTTATCGTTGTTCTTGGTTTTCTTTTGCTTTTTGGTGCACCGGTTGCCACGTCATTTGGTTTAAGTTCGGTTGTCTATATTTTAATTGAACAAATACCAGTCTCCATTGTCGTTCAACGGATGTTCTCGGCGGTTGACTCATTGACAATCATGTGTGTACCATTATTTATTCTTGCCGGTGAATTGATGAGTGCTGGAGGTATAGCCAAGCGTTTGGTCCGGGTGATTAACTTGATCTTTGGCAATATCACCGGTGGCTTGGCCATTGTGACAATTGTTGTCAGTGCCTTTTTTGCCGCCCTAACCGGTTCGGCCATGGCCTGTTCGGTGGCTATTGGAACCATCATGCTGCCTTATATGCTTGACGCGGGTTACGACAGAAAATTTTCGGCGGCTATCATTGCCTCTGCTGCTGTCCTCGGACCAATTATCCCACCCAGTACGGCACTGATTGTCTATGGTTCTGTTGCTCAGGTTTCCATCTCTAAATTGTATCAGGTGGGTATACCAACCGGCTTGATTATTGGCTTAGGTCTAATCATCGTGGCTCTGATTGGTAGTCATAAAAGAGGTTACAAGGGACTGCCGAAAGCGTACGGGCTCAGCGAGATGAAAGATTTTGAACATGTTCAGCCCGGCGACAAGTTAACCAGTCGGCAAATTGTCCGGATTGTTGTGGATGCCGTGCCAGCAATTATTGCGCCGGTGATTATATTGGGGGCAATGTTCACTGGTATTGCCACGCCGACGGAGTCGGCTGTCGTCGCCGTCATTTACTCTTTCATTGTCGGTGTTGGTGTTTACCGGGAGTATAAAATCCGAGATGTCATCAAAGTGGTGCGCCGTACCTGCAAAGCCACATCGACGGTTCTCTGGATTATGTGCTGTGCCGGCCTATTTGGCTGGGTGCTTTCATATTCGAAAATTCCGGACGCCATTGTCGCCAGTTTGGCTCCTGTTGCTGCCTCAGCCGGCTCTTGGGTCCTTTTATTGATGGTTATCGTGATTGTCCTGATTATGGGCTGTTTCATGTCAACCTCTCCAATTATCCTCATTGTTGTGCCGCTATTCAAAGATTTATTTGTGCAACTGGGATACGATCTGGTTCACTGGGGAACTGTGGTTTCAGTAGGGTGCTGCGTTGGTATGATAACCCCGCCTTTTGGCAATGTTCTTTTCACAACTATGGCGGTTACAGATACCAAACTGCATGAATTATCGGCAGCGTCAGCTAGATATGTTGCGGTGATGTTTTTGGGATTGCTGTTGATCGCCTTTATTCCAGGCGTGATCATGTGGGCAAGCTAATCTTTGATTATTCGAAAGGAGAAAAATAGTGGATGTAATCGTAATGCATGCTAATCGTGATAATATGCCCTTGAAAATAAGGGAAAACCATCTGGAGCTGATAAGGCAACATGCTGACAATGTTTACTTTTTTAAAACCGAGGAAGAGCTATTGGCCAGTGGTGTTGACGCTGAGGTGCTATTTGCATGGGGTGGAACCGGCAAACAACCGGAAATTTTTTGTAATGGCTCAAAACGATTAAAGTGGTTCAACACCTTTTCAGCTGGAGTTAACCCGCTGATGGAATGCAGTATCCGTGATCTTGACATCATTATCACCAATGCAGCTGGAATTCACGGCAAACCCATGGGTATCACCACAATCGGTTATGTGATCTCCCACTTGCGCAAATTTCCGCTGATGATGGCAAATCAGAGAAAACATATCCGTGAACGTCCAGCCCAAATGCCGGATGAGGCTGAGGGCAAAGTGCTAGGTATTGTCGGCGCAGGTGCTATCGGTGCGGAAGTTGCCAAATATGCCAAATGCCTTGGTTTTAAAGTTATTGGCGTCAAGCGAAAAGTTTTTGCCATGGAAAACTACGATGCGGTCTATTCCGATCAAGAACTGGATCAGGCATTGGGGATGATGGACTTTGTTGTGATTCTGACTCCGTTGACCAATGAAACAAAGGGATTGTTTAATGCTTCTCGGTTCGCTGCCTGTAAAGCCGGAGCATATATTATTAATATTGCCCGAGGAAAGGTCGTGGATACCCCGGCGTTGATTACTGCCCTGCAAAGCGGGCATCTAGGTGGCTGCGCCCTAGATGCCATTGAACCGGAGGATCTGCCGCCGGACAGTCCGTTGTGGGACATGCCAAATGTTTTTATTACGCCGCATTATTCAGCAAACAGTCCACTTTATGTTGATCGGGCAGTAGGACAGTTTATCCAGAATCTGGATAATTTTCGTGCCGGCCGACCTCTCTTTAACGTGGTCGATGTCAGTGCGCTGACCTAAAGAGACGATATAATAAATACTATTAAGCATGAGGCCATAATAGGTTGCTGGCTTTATAATGGAGGGCAAAATGACAAACAGAATTGACTTTGAAGCACATTTCTATTTCCCGGAATTGATGGAATATTTTGCCAAACGGACGGATTATCCAATTTATGATCCTGAAACCAAGGCTTTACAACGCAGTAAGGACTTTACACTCAAGCACCCTTATCGTCTAACTCATTTACAGGAATCTTTTGCTGAGCGTCTGTCGATGATGGATGCTCACGATATCTGCATGCAGATCTTGAGTGTTTCGTCTGGGATTGATTTTCTCTCGGCTGAAGAAAGTATCGAATGGTGCCAAAAAGCAAATGATTATGTTTATGCAGGGATGCTCGCACATCCCGGCCGCTTTCAAGGGCTGGCGGCTCTGCCAATTGCTGATATTGATGCTTCCTTACAAGAGCTGGATCGCTGTTTTAATGAACTGGGCTTTATTGGCTGGCTGGTGGATTCTAACTTTGGAACAAGCTATATTGATGATAAAGTCTACTACCCACTGATTAAACGTCTAGCTGAGCATGACGGTCTGCTTTATATTCATCCAACCCAGCCAATTGATAATCGACTCAAAGGCCTAGGGCCACAACTGGCCGCTGCTCCTTTCGGATTTGGTATTGATGTTTCAATTGCACTGATGCGCATGATTTGCCAAGGTATTTTTGACGAACTCCCCAATCTAAAAGTAATGATCGGACATCTCGGTGAGATCTTCCCTTACATCATGAAGCGCATGAACGATAAAATACGCGGTTATCACAGTATAGCGC
>LSQX01325683.1_pt1 | contig 11201 bp, 10 predicted proteins | sample 654561 | NCBI WGS metagenome assembly LSQX01 (sample SAMN04489861, study PRJNA283612) | anaerobic digester metagenome | isolation source: 4 biogas reactors fed with cattle manure at either 37C or 55C with and... | place: Denmark: Kongens Lyngby | collected 2014 | reverse complement strand
CGACTTTATGGACAGACACTATTTAATGTAGAATTTGATATGCCAGCACATTTCATAACATCCTGGTGGATTGGTGGTGGAAATACCTATGTCGGAAATCTTATACCTGAGCGATTTGATGCTCATGGGCTTAAGTACGGTAAACTTTACATCAACAACCAGCTTCTGGATAACAGATATACCGTTATAAATAGTTCTGGTAACGGACTAAACATTTCTGTTAAAATAAATGATAACAACACAATTTCACCTACAGTTAAACCAAATTCCAATCCTTTATTGATTGATGATAGAATTCCCTCAGAAGTTCACCATCACAAGGCATATCTGAATACTTCATTGCCTCAGCCAAAACATGTGAAAATCGGCGGGTGGGCTGCTGCCATCACCGACAATAATATCCTGAATGAAAGTCAAATAGAAATTGATTACATCAAGGTTTATGGGAGGGAAAACAAACAACTTACACTGCTAAAAGAAAAGGATTACTCCACGTATGATCCAGAAAACGACGGAGGTTTATATTACCGTTACCCGTTTTTTCCATCGTCGCACGACTGGCATGATCCTATGCCGGGAAGCGTAAGTAATGGAATTTTAACTTTACATACATCGCAAAACCGAATGAAAGTATGGCATTGGTGGTCCCATAATTATACTTCTCCCAGTGGTTTTGATTACGATTCTTACAAAGTAGTTTGCAAAATGAGAATAACCGGTCACGCACTGGTACAGGTCGGAATAGACTTCTGGGATCAATGGGATAATGTTGATGAACTGGGAGTTTCTGACTGGCATTTTCACAACAACGGCGAGTGGCAGGAGGTAGTTTTTGATTCGCAGGATTTCTTCTCAAGCGACATTCAAATAGAAATACCACTCAATAATGTATGGAATGCTGTTTCAAGCTACATCAACCCAACCAACCCGGAATTGTCTTCAATCCTTGGTCAATTAGGTGACGATTTTATCATTTTTCAAAATCTTGATTCTGTTTACTATCCGGCTGGTGGTGTTATAGAGTTGTCAACATGGGACTATCAGAGTGGATATCTGATTAAAATGAATGAGGAAGCAACACTAACCCTAACCGGCTCTTATCCCGAAAACCGGATTCTCGAGGTGAAAAGTGGATGGAATATTATTCCTGTATTGTCAGTAGAACCTCAGCAAATCCAACAATTGTTTGCCACCAACATGGACAATATTATAATTATCAAAGAAATTATCGGAACAAAGGTTTTCTGGCCGGCTTACAACATCAATGGGCTTGACGAACTCAGCCCGAACAAATCCTATCTGATAAAATCCAATGCAACTTTTTCGGTAACGTTTGATTGATATGTCTTGTGCGCAATTTTTTTTAAATCACCCCAACAACCCTCCGATTGATGTTACGTGCGATAAAAGGCCCTTCGTAGATAAATCCGGTGTAAACCTGCACCAGGTCGGCGCCGGCTTGTAATTTTTCGATGGCGTCGTCGGGTGTGAAAATGCCACCCGCTCCGATGATCGGAAAGACTTTTCCGGATTTTTGTGCAAGATAACGAACTACTTCGGTTGCACGATCGCGCAGCGGCAGGCCACTCAATCCGCCGTTGCCAATCTGCTGTACGCGATCATCCGTTGTAATAAGATTGTGCCGGGTGATGGTGGTATTCACGGCAACTACTCCGTCTATTTTGGTTTGGGACACAATATCAATCACTTCGTCGAGCTGACCATCGTTCAGGTCGGGAGAGATTTTGAGCAGGATGGGTTTGCTTTTTGGCTGATCGTGGTTGATCTGCTGCAAGCGGTTCAAAATGAGCATGAGCTTGTCCTGATCCTGTAGTTCGCTGAGGTTGCTGATGTTGGGGCAACTCACATTAACAACAAAATAATCGACATAATCGAAAAGTTTGCAGAAGCATTCTTCATAATCGTCCACCGCTTTGTGGTTGGGCGTGGCAGTATTTTTTCCGATATTCCCACCGATGACGATGTCAGTCTTGCGCTTTTTAAGATTAGCCACAGCCTTGTCAGCGCCGATATTATTAAAACCCATTCGGTTGATCAGCGCCTGATCGGCAGGCAGCCGAAAAAGCCGTGGCTTAGGATTGCCGGGCTGTGGCCGCGGGGTGATGGTTCCTATTTCTACAAAACCAAAACCGAGATGTGCCAGTTGATTGTAAAGGGTGGCTTGTTTGTCGAAACCTGCTCCCACGCCCACCGGGTTAGGAAACTTTAGTCCGAACACCTCACGTTCCAACGAAGGATGCACTACCGAAGCAACGCTCGACATAAGTTGCTTCGCACCCGGGATCAGGCTGGTAAGCTGCAACCCTGACGCTACCAAATGGTGGATGCGCTCGGGATTGAACTGGAAAAGCAGGGGACGTAAAAGATGCCGGTACATGAGGATTATTGTTTATCCCCGGATTCTGTATCGGTATCGGTAAGAGTTTCGCCGGGAGCTTCCGCAGGAGCCTCGCCCTGTGTTTGTCCGGCTTCTTCGTCGGTAAATTCCATCATATTATTAGCTACCAGCAAATTGTACCAGGTCACCAGTTTTTTTATGTCGGAAGTATACACCCGGTCTTCGTCGTAGTCGGGGAGCACTTCTATCATAAATGCACGCAGCGCGGCGCCGTCAGACTTTGCGTCGAGCACTTCTTTACCTTCGTACTTGTCGTAAACCTTGCGAAACACATCGGCAAGCGACACATCTTCGGCGTGGGTGAAAATACTGATCTCGGCCAGCGAACTGATGCGCTCGTGGGCAAATGCCGGAAACCGCTTTCCGTCGGTGATGCTTTCGACGATGACACCCGATTTGGATTGTCCGATATTTTTGTACAAACCGGGCTTGCCCGATATCGATAAGATGTTTTTTAAATCCATATTGATGTTAAATTTTGGCAAAAATAAAAATTAAACACTACCTGACCCGAAAAGCGTGCGAAACATTGCAGCTCATCCCTAAAAAGGGCTGATGCCATAATAGTTGTATGGCGTGATCTTTTTCATTTCCACTTTTACCGCATCCGAAATTTCCAGTGTGTCGATAAAAAGAAGCATGGTTTCTCGGGTAATTTTGGTGCCGGTGCGCGTCAGCATTTTCAAAGCGTTGTAAGGATCGGGATAGCCTTCGCGGCGCAGGATGGTTTGAATGGCTTCGGCTACCACCGCCCAGTTTTCGTCGAGGTCGGCGGTGATTTTCTGTTCATTTAGCACCAGCTTATCAAGGCCTTTGCGCAACGATTGCAATGCGATGAGCGTGTGCGCAAAAGGAACGCCGATGTTGCGGCTCACGGTGGAATCGGTGAGGTCGCGCTGCAGGCGCGATATGGGCAGCTTTGCCGAAAGATATTCGAACATGGCATTGGCCAGCCCCAGGTTTCCTTCGGCATTTTCGAAGTCGATGGGATTCACTTTGTGCGGCATCGCCGATGAACCTACTTCTCCTTCTTTTATTTTCTGACGGAAATACTCCATCGAGATGTAGCTCCACATGTCGCGCGCCAGGTCGATGAGGATGGTGTTGATACGTTTCAGGGCGTCGAAGAAGGCGGCCATGTTATCGTAGTGTTCGATTTGTGTAGTAACATTTTGCCGCTGGATCCCCAGCTTTTCGTTCGTGAATTTATTAGCAAACTTCACCCAATCCACGTCGGGAAAGGCCACCAGATGGGCATTGAAGTTTCCGGTGGCGCCGCCAAACTTTCCGGAGAAAGGAATAGTATTGATCAAAGCAAACTGTTGCTCCAGCCGGTCGCTGAAAACATAAATCTCTTTGCCCAGCGTGGTTGGCGAGGCAGGCTGGCCGTGGGTGTGCGCCAGCATGGTGATCTCTCTCCATTTAAAAGCCAAATCGTAAAGCTGCTGCTGCAAATTTTCGAGCTGCGGCCAAAGCTGCTCCTGCCAGGCCTCTTTGAGCGCCAGCGGCACAGCGGTATTATTGATGTCCTGAGAGGTAAGTCCAAAGTGGATAAACTCTTTATAGGCCGACAGCGGCAGCTCATCAAACTTCTCGCGCAGGTAATATTCGATGGCTTTTACATCGTGATTGGTCACGGCTTCTATCTGCTTGATGCGTTGTGCGGCCGCCTCATCGAAGCTCCTGTAGATTTCGCGCAGGGTTTCAAAATTATCAACATCGAAACCGGAGAGCTGCGGCAAAGGCCAGGTGCACAGACTGATAAAATACTCCACCTCCACCAACAGCCGGTAGCGCATCAGCGCCGCTTCAGAAAAATAGGAGCGCAAAGTTTCGGTTTTGTTTTGATAGCGTCCATCGACGGGAGATATTTCCCAAAGGCCTTTCGAATGTGTCATAAAATTCTACAAATTGATTAGACGGGCAAATTTCGCATTTCATTCCGATAACGGCCTTGCATTTTTACATTATTTTTGCCTGCTCTACAAATATTTATTAATAAAATAAAAATAATGAACCGAAATTTTCTGATTGTCCTGCTCATACTTGTTGCAGGATTTCCCGGCATCAGCCGGTTGCAAGCCCAAAGCAGTGCCGACACCGTTGGCGGCTACATTTTTACAGATATTAAAATTGCACCACACATGCCTGTAAAAAATCAAAACCAGTCGGGCACCTGCTGGTCGTACGCAGGCGTCTCGTTTGTTGAAGCCGAAGTGCTGCGGCAGGGCGGCCCTGAACTCGATCTGGCCGAGATGTGGCCGGTACGTTATGCTTACGAACAGCGCGCCGAGAGCTACGTGCGGCTGCATGGCAACTTCAACTTTAGCCCCGGCGGAGAGCCGCACCAGGTAATGGCTACACTTGCCAACCGTGGCCTCCTGCCCGAAGAAGCCTACGACGGCCTCACCTACGGCGAAGACAAACATGTGCATGGTGAGATGGACCATGTGCTTAAAACTTTCGTGAAAGCTATCACCGACAACGAAAACCGAAAACTTACGCCCGTATGGATGACCGCCTACAACGGAATCCTCGACGCTTATCTGGGGCATAAACCGGAGCAATTTACATGGAATGGCAAAAGCTATACGCCCCAATCGTTTGCGCAGCAGGTTATCAAACTTAACCCGGCAGATTATGTGGAGGTTACCTCTTATTCCAATCATCCCTATTATAAAAATTTCTTTTTGATGATCCCCGACAACTGGGATTATGAAATGTATTACAATGTGAAATTGGAAGACCTCACCAACATCATCGATCTGGCCATCAACAACGGCTACTCGGTGGGCTGGGCTGCCGACGTGATCGATCCGGGATTTAGCCATAAAAAAGGGCTGGCGCTGGTGCCCGAAAAAGAGTGGAAAGATATTCCGCGCCCTTCGCGCGACAGCGTTTTTGAGGTAGCCGGCAAACAGCGCGTGGTAACTGCCGAAATGCGCCAACAAGCCTACGACAACTATTCCGCCACCGACGACCATTCGATGCACATCATCGGGATGGCCAAAGACCAGGAGGGCAACACGTGGTACAAAGTAAAAAACTCGTGGGATACCGACAGCAACGACTATGGTGGATATTTCTACGTTTCGCAACCTTACATCCGGCTCAACACGCTGGCCATTTATGTGCATCGCGATGTGGTGCCGCAGGGGATTAATTAATCACTAACCCGGAGCTTCAGGCCGGGGGTTAAAGACAAAAAAGATTCAGTGGGCTTTCGCCTAAATGAGAAAAAAAATCAATACTGACCGACTAAAACTAACACAATCAGTTTAATCGGTCAGTAGTGATAAAAAACAAATCCCAAACAGGAAAAATAAAGAAAAGAGGTGCTGAGCGACGAGGTTTCAATGCGTAATGAAAACCTTACCCGCCGTTGGCGATTTCCTGCAAATCGTTCGACTCGAAGATAACCTGCGTTGTCGGTTGACTATTAGCGATGGCAACCATGGCGCGGGCTACGTCGGCAGCCTGGATGGGTCGGTATTTTCGTAGTTTGCCAATCATAAATATTTTAAGTGGTTTCATCAGCCATTGGCCGATTGATTCGGCTGAGCGCTTTTCGTTGCGTTCGCCCAATAGCATCGACGGCCGCACGATGGTTTTCAGCGGGCCTTCAATCCTGAGCACCTCTTTCTCCATCTCGCCTTTGGTGCGCAGGTAAAAGTTACCTGAACCGGCTTTGGCACCAATGGAAGAGACCACCAGCAGCTTCCCGGCTTTTTTGTCGGCGGCAAGTTTTGCAATGGCCACCGGCAGCTCCAGATCTACTTCTTTAAAATTTTCTTTTGAACCGGCTTTTTTGATGGTGGTGCCGATGCAGCAAAAAACATCATTGATCGACTGCTGTATTTTTAAATTTTCTAAATGGCTATAATCGTCGATGATCTCTGTTAATCGCTCATGGTTGATCCCCATTGGCCGGCGATTGACGCAAATTACTTCGCGGTAGTTTTTATTGGCGAGCAGTTGCTCTGTAAGATGATGCCCGGTGAGGCCGGTGGCTCCAAAAACAAGTGCTCTCTTCAACTGCCTGCGCGCAGGCGTTGGTGGCTTGGGTCGCTTGGGTTGCTTGGGCTGCTTCAAGTTTCTAAAGTTTTGGTGATGAATAGACCAGCTCTCTTTTAAAATGGAAGATCATCGGACGGGCCTTCGGGAGGTATTTCGTCCATTGCTGGCGGAGGCGCTATGTTGGCGGGTGCTGACTGCTGTTGGAGCGGCTCCACGCGCCAGGCTTCGAGGTTGTTGAAATAGGAAACCTGGCCATTTTTCTCCCACCGGCGTCCCCGGATGTTAAAGACGACTTTTATCTGCTGACCAACAGGAATGTTTTCGATGGCCTCGCATTTATCCTGCGTAAGCTGAAATTTGATGGTCTCGATAAATTCGTTTGGGCCTACCGATTCGCGTTTTTCGATTACAAACTCTCTTTTCCTGAAGCGGTCGGTTACCTGCACCGCATCGTACTTTTCTAATAGTGTTCCTGAAATTTCGTAACTCATGATTCGTACTTTTTATCGTTAATTTTTATAAAACACTCTTTTTACTTTTCAATGACCAGCTTCCGCGGATGGTGGCACTTTGCAGCGCCCGCCGGAGCAATTTTTTAAAGGCTTCGCCCGTAACAGTTTCGGCGCCCAGGCTACGCAAATGCTGCGTCTGCTGCTGTGCGTCGATGAGCTGGAAGCCCCATTCCTTGAGGCGTTCGGTGAGATGCCACAAAGCAACTTTGGAAGCATTGCTTTGGCGAAAAAACATCGATTCGCCAAAAAAAATCCGGCCCAAAGATACACCGTAAAGTCCACCCGCCAACTGATTTTCTCTCCAAACTTCAACCGAGTGCGCACAACCGGCCCGATGCAGCGCCTGATAAGCCTTTATCATTTGGCTGTTGATCCAGGTGCCATCCTGGTGCTGCCGGTTTACTTCAGCACAGGCGGTGATCACCTGATCGAAAGCTTCGTCGAAAGTAACCTGGAAACGTCCGCTCCGTAGTGTTTGCCGAAGGGAGGCTGAGACCTTCAATTTGTCGGGAAACAAAACCATGCGCGGATCCAGCGACCACCACATGATTGGCGAATCCTCGTCGAACCACGGAAAGATGCCCATAGAATAAGCAAGCAAAAGCCGCTCTGGCCGCAAATCGCCACCGATGGCCAACAGCCCGTCTTTCTCCGCAAGTTCGGGCGGCGGAAAGATCAAATCATCGGTGAGGATATAGACAGACATTTTCGGACGGGAAATGTAGTTTTATTTTATTAAAACAAAAACAGCAGAAGCCTCCAACGGACGTCCATCGGCATTGCGCCAACGCAGCACAACGGTATAAATTCCGTTTTGTAAACTTGCCGGCAATTTAATGGTTGCCGGCAAGTTAGTCTGATTCACCTGATGCACCCGTTGCGACATCATATCAAAAATCGAGATTTCAGCCATCTGTTCGGTATCCACTCCGGCACTTATTTTTAATGGTCCCGCTGTGGGATTGGGTGCAACGATAAGTTGCCGCTTTTCTTTGGTGGCTGCCGGGGCAGAAGTGGAAGGGGCGAACCAAAAAGTATAACAACTGCGGGGTGCAGGCATGGGCTGAGTTACCGCCTCTCCCCCACCCTTTGCCAACAAATAATACTGAATGGTGTCGGTGGGATGCAAATCGGTGAGTGTTGTGGTATAAAAATCATTAGAAGAAAACATTGGCATTTTTATAAAATCCGAAATAACATCGTTGCGGTAAAATACAAAAACAGAGTCGGGCGAAACCGAGGCAAACAACCGGGTGGAAATGGTAAGCGTATCCTGAAAAGTTTGCAAGCCTGCAATTTTTTGGTGGTTGAAGTGCAGAAGGTTTTCAGAAGTGAATTCTTTGGAGATACAATGCAACGCCCCGTGCAATGGCGTCAGGTCGCGCGAGTCGATCATCACCAGGCGGTATCCAGGCATGGCGGATCGATAAATATTTATGGCCGCGCTATCGTAGTCGGGCAGGTTGTACGAAGGAATTACCACCACATCGTTGATGATGATGGAATTGGTGTAGGTGCGCATTTCGTCATTTTGCGTGGTAGCCCAGGTTCCATCGGCTTTGGGCGGTACCGGGATGCGGATTATTTTGTAAGGAATCCCGTTGCTGTTGGTTATTTTTTCAAGCGTATCGGCAAACGATTCGAGGAGGTCATGATCGGGGGCGTGATCGGGTAGTTGTGCCATCAGGATTGTCTCGCTGTCGATGATTTTCATAAACATATCCACATGGCACCATATGCCGCCGCCGCTGTGCGTAAGCGCTTCGAGGTACATCATCTCGTCGAGGCCAAAGTATTGTTCCATCATCGCCTTCACTTCGGAAGGCGAAAGATTTGGGTTTTGCGAGAAAATCCTGGTGCTGCTCCATCCGCGGCCCAGACCGTCGGTGAGCAGGTTGCCGCCTTCAAACTGCAGGGGCATATCGTTAACCGGGATGTTCCAAAGGTTTCCGATTTGGGTGGGAATAGAATCATCATTAGGGCGGTTGTAATTAGAATAGCCCGCATCGATGATTTGGCGTTGCATGGAGCGATTGGCCGTGTTTTCATATCCCGCAAAGGGGCCATAATCGCGTATCCAGAGCGTTTCGGTCCAGCCGGGGATGAGGTGCACGTTTTCGCCGGGCACCAGGTGGTCGCGCAAATAAGTACGTATTTCGGTGGTATCCATCGGCGCCTGCCCGGGATAGTAGATTACCCACACGGTGGCCGAGGGCTGCACTGCCCGTGCAATGGCCGCTGTGATCACGTTGCGCTGCGGATGATAATCCCATGTGAGCAAAAGCCCTTGCTGTGGCACAAACTCCGGTGGATAATAAACCTGCTGGGCGTTGAGGCCTGAAACCAGAAAAATGAAGATGGGAATAAGATGGAGCGTTTTCATTTGGCGTTAGTATATTGCTGTATACAGTTTTTCAGGTTTTTTTCAAAATGATCGAAAGCAGACAGTTGCCTTAGCGGGCGAAAATCGTTAGTGTATTCAGCAACCAAATGCACAGCGGCATTTACATTAAACTTTTTTAGGTTTCTGGATTTTAAACCACTTACCTTCTTCAAAAGTTGGTATAATTTTTCTTTAGGTTGGCTTTCATCTTCAAGTTGCGATACTTTAGGCAAAGCAATCTGGCCTTTGAAATTTCTGTTTCCGGCAGCCTTTTTTATAGCTTGATCTTCTAATAATAGCCACGCTTCCATCATTTTTATCGGAACAATGCAAACCGTCTTTGGCTTTAGCTTTTCTTCGATAGACTTAAAAATTTCGTTTTTCCTTTCATTCAAAATGCTTTTGTTGTTATTTTCTGCATCTCTGTGTACAAATAAAATATCAAAAGGATAAAGCTCTAAAGCTAATTCCACTTTTTTCAACAGATTCAAAGGTGGTTTTCTAAGCTTGCTAAAATCAGCATATGCACCCTCGTTTGGGATAGTTGGATACAAATTATCTAATTCCCATTTAATAATTCTCAATAAAGTTCTGTCTGATCTGCCGTCGGCGATTAAGGTAAATTTAAGTGTATCCATCAATAATCAAAATCTATTTGGATTTGGTTGATGTTTTCAGCTACGGTTCTTTTACTTTTCGATCCTTTGTGTTTTTTTTGGTAATTTCCTTTAGGTTCATTGAACTCATGATTGGTAGCCTGGCCAATCCTGCCAGTATCGAGGTAGGCAATAATTTCTCCCGGCGAGGTTGCTTCGGCCAATTGATGATTGGTTTTCCATGTATCTCCCAAAGCGGAGAAACCTGTGTATCTGATTTTCTTATTAAACAGCTCACTATAACACTCTTTCTCTTTGGCTAAATAAAGGCTTTCGTCCGGAACCGTATTGACAACCAAAGGCGAATGCGTATTGATGATTACCTGACGCAAGGGATTATCATCATCTACTGCAAACTCTGTGTCGGTAGCAATACCTTGAAGCAACTCGACCATTAGCGGGATTTTTTTAGGATTTATTCCGTTTTCGGGTTCTTCCAAACAGATCAGCCGGCTGCTTAAATTGTCCTCCTCAATAATTGCCAGTGCCAGAAACCGCAATGTACCATCTGACAGAGAATGAGCTGGCAGCGTTAATCCATTTTTGAAATGTGCCTGAAGTGTAAGCAAATCTCGTTTTTCATCGTTATCAACTGAAATATCTGAAATGTCTTCCACCAAACCAATTAGCTTGTTGGTCAATTTTTGGAAAACATCATCTCCGGTTTTTGCGGCGTTTAATCGGAACAATGTGGCAGGCAAATTAAGCCCGTTAGCTTTAATTTCGGCATTTTTGACCTCAAAAATGGAATTAGGTTGGCGCAAGGCAACAGGCTCCAATTGCAACATAATCCAGTCGCGCATTTCCTGACGAGCCAGAAATGCAGTGGGCGACTCAGCCGTAACAGTTGACAATAACGTCCGTGGCATTTTTTCGGCAATAAATTCCGTTGTCCTTCCTCCCCTTTTATTTTCGGTAGAATCAGCATGAAGTTTAATAATCCCATCTTTGGTCGAAATAAAAGGAGAACCGGATCTCCTACCCATTAATACCGAATCGAGCCATGCGCTGTTTCGTTCAAAGAAAATATTCTTTCGGGCATTAGTTAACGTAACAGGAATTAATGCTTCATGGATAATTTCTATTGGTTCTCTTTGTGAGGCTGCACCGTTCAGTTTTAAATGCAAAGTATATCTTAAACTCGTAATTTTCGCTCTGGCTGTTTGCCCTAAATCATCGGTTCCCTCTTTAGGAACTGTCTCTTATACACATCT
>LSQX01389906.1_pt1 | contig 11202 bp, 11 predicted proteins | sample 654561 | NCBI WGS metagenome assembly LSQX01 (sample SAMN04489861, study PRJNA283612) | anaerobic digester metagenome | isolation source: 4 biogas reactors fed with cattle manure at either 37C or 55C with and... | place: Denmark: Kongens Lyngby | collected 2014 | reverse complement strand
CGGCGCCAGCCCGCGCGCGATCAACTCGTTGAGCATGAGCGTCTGCGCGATGTTCAGGTCCTCGTTCGGCTGCTCGCGCAGGTAGCGCATGAACTCCCGCCAGAAGTGGTTCGGCACCGGCGCCTCCGGCCAGCGGCGCGCGGTCTGCATCCGGCGGATCATCGCCTCGTCGCCCCACGAGAGTTCCTCGCCCCGCGCGCGCTTCGACTGGATGTAGGCGTAGAAGCGCTCATGCGCGGGCTGCATGCCCCGGAAGTGGTAGCCGGGGCGGTCGGTTGAGTTCCAGTCCATCGTGTCCGGGTCCGGAATGAACATCGACCAGGGCCCCAGAGCATACGCCTGGAGAGCCGTTGTCGCCAGCATCACGACCATCAGCAGCAGTCTACTCGCGCGCACGCGCTTCCGCCTCCCTACTCCGGCAGTGCGTAGTAGCTCGTCCAGGCCTTCCGGCCGGCAGCATCCACTACGCTTATTCGTATCGGGTTGCTCGAAGGTTTCAGCATGAACTCGAATGACGTGCGCTCCTCGCGGCACTCTCCCGCGCGCCAGCTTGTCGAGCCGCGGCCCGCTGTAGGGCAGACCGCGAGCGCCTCGAGGCACGGCGAGCATTCGACGCGCACGGTCTGGCCGTCCACCTCCACGCTCTCGATCGTCGGGCCGGTGGAGGCGTAGAACATCCCCGCCTGCAGTGCCTGGTAGATCGCCTCGGGCGTCCGCTCCTCCGCGCGCAGCCAGACCCAGCCGCCGTAGAGGTCGTTGTAGTGGCAGTGGGCGTCATCCACCGCGAGCCCGTAGAGCGAGCGGCCGCGCGCCGTGCAGTCGTCCCACTGGACCTCCGACAGCCCCCGGCCGATGCCGCGGTGGCAGGTGGTGTTGAAGACCTCGACCCCGTGGACGTCCGGCACCAACATCACGTCGGCGTAGACCAGGCTCGACCACGATGGGTGCGCCACGAAGCGGAACTGCGTCAGCGCGCTCAGGCGGCCCCACGTGTCCTGCGAGGGCTCGTCCTCGACCTTCTCCCACTCCCCGGCCGCGCCGATGCCGACAGTGTGGATCGTCTGGCCGAGGTCGCCGCCGCCTGGCGCGATCTCCAGCCCGTGCAGGAGCGTCATCCCGCGCGAGTCAAGCTCATCGACGTCTACCACGATGTTGTGATCGGTGATCGCGAGGAAGTCGTAGCCCTGCTCGCTGTAGCCATCCACGGCCTGCTGCGGGCTCAGTTCGCCGTCGGAGACAGTGGTATGCAGATGCAGATTGCCCCGGAGCCACTCTCCGGGAGCGCTGAAGAGGTCAAACATGACTGGTCTCCCTCCAAGCATCAGTGAGCGCAAAGACCGGGGCAGGTTCGCCGGAGGGGAGAGGAGTCCTTTCCGTGGAGGATATGCAGTCCCCTCGTCGAACTCCCTCACGCTGCAATCTCAGCACAGTTGACTGGAGGCGCGTCATGGCCGACCTGAAGATAGCCGTTATGCTCAGCAGCCTGCGCATGGAGCCCTACGCGGGGCTTGAGAAGATCGCGGAGATGGGTGTCACTGGGGTCCACCTCGGCGTGGGCAGCGGGCAGTTCGCTCCCGAGAACATGTCGAAGCAGGACCGCAAGGACCTGCTCAAGCACCTCGCCGGGCTGGGCCTTGAGATCTCCGCGCTCTCGGCCTGGGGCGGCGCCGTGCACCTCGAGCAGGACGACTGCGCCGCGGCCATCGCGCAGGCGAAGGACGTCCTCGAGCTTGCCGCCGACCTCGAGTGCGGCATCTGGCAGGGCCACGTGGGGATCATGCCAGAGGACGTGAACGATCCGGGCTGGGCGAACCATGTGCGGCACCATGAGGAGATCGCGAAGCACGCCGAGGCCGTGGGCTCAGTCCTCGCCATCGAGACCGGGCCGGAGCCGCCGTATGTGCTCAAGCGGCTGATCGAGACCGTGGGCTCCGACACCATCAGGCTCAACTGGGACCCGGCGAACCTGATCCTGTGGCCCGCGAAGTACGCCAAGGACGCCGGCGAGGAGTATGACAAGCAGAAGTGGATGGACCTCTATCAGCCGGTCGAGGGCCTCGACATGGTCGGGCAGTACGTGGTGCATGTCCACGCCAAGGACGCGCTCGTGCATGACAACGGCGAGCGGCAGGAGGTCGCCTTCGGCACCGGCTGGGTGGACTGGGACAACTTCATCGGGAAGCTGCACAACGATCACGGCTACGATGGCTACTTCGCGATCGAGCGCGAGGTTGGCGAGAACCCGGTCAAGGACATCCAGGCCGCGGTGGACTTCCTGAAGAACTTCAGCGTGTAAGCCGCACTATGCGCGTCAGGTTGCGCGCAGATGGATCCGAGGAGGGGCCGCACGAGCCGCGATTGCCGTTCATCGCGGCGAGGCCGGCCCGTCGGTCGTGCGGCCCCTCCATCGGGAGCGCGAGGCGGCAAAACGAGCGTACACGACAGCGGCCGGGCTCACTCTCGAGCCCGGCCGCTTCCTGTTCCTCATGACGCAGACACGCCGATGCCGACCTGGCACCTGGCATTGCCGGAACCGATGGCCTCTCAGCGCGTGCGGCGCCTCTGCGCAGGCGCTGAACGCGCGGACCGCGGGGGCGACGCGTTGGCCTTGGGCGCGGCGCCCGGTGGGCGCTGCGTGGGCGGCCGCACGGAAGCACGCCGCGAGCGCAGCACGTCGGTGTGCGCCTTCTGCGCGGCCTCGAGCCGCCGTGACGCAAGCTCCATCTTGCGCGCCTGCTCCTCAAGCTCCTCCGCCGTCAGCGGCTTACGCGGCTGCCCGAAGAGCAGCGCTCCGGCAAGCATGATGATGATCGCCAGCAGCGCGTCCGTGAGCGTCATGTCCTGGTAGATGCCGAACTCATCCACCACCAGCCAGCGCAATACGAGCGCTCCAGGAAAGAACAACGCAAAGCCGATCACCACACCCAGCAGGCGCCTCATCTGCCATCACACCCCGACAATCAGATCTGCGAGTGCAGGAGCAACTCGAGGACCGCGTCGGCGATGACGCCGCGCGCACCCTCGGAGATGCTCCCATCTTCGTCTGCGATTTCTTCAGCCGATACGCCTTCGCGCAGCAGTGCGGCTTCTGTCCTCACCAGTGGCAGCGAGAGCAGGCCCGACAGCGTCTCCATCTCAGCCAGCGCCCGGCGGCCTGTCGCCAGGTGCTCGACCTCGCTCACAGCAGGCCCGACCAGCACCACGAGCGCGTCCGTCTCACTCAGCAGGCGGCGCAGCAACTCCGTCAGGCCGCTGCGGAAGCCCGCTCCATCCCATTGCTGCAGATCGCTCCCGAAGGTTACGAAGACTACATCCGGCTGCGCCTCCACCGTCAGGTCCACGTAGCCGAGGTCAGCGGCAGGCTCGATGCCCTCCTCGGTCATCGCCGACAGCGACACCTGCGCGTCCTCCGGTCGCTCCTCCGCGAGTCCGTCGGCAACCGCCTGCGGCCACGTCTCCTCATCGCAGGAGGCGAAGGAGTCTCCCAAGACCGCGATCGACAGCGGCCGCTCGGTCTCGAGCGCCCAGCGCCGGAAGAGCCTGGCCTCGCGAGTGCTCAGCACCGGTGGGCCGGTCGGCTGGACCATCGGGGCCGCGACCGGATCTGCGCCGGTCGGAGTGCCGAAGACCTCCACCTCGCGGCAGAAGATCGTGTTATCGCCGCCGAGGCCGCCGCCCCAGGTGTTGCTGAACTCGATGCGCACGAACTGCGCCGGCCGGTCGCCGAAGCGGTGGTTCAGCACCAGCGCCTCGCCATCCGGGAAGATGAACTCGCGAAGCTGCTCGTAGTGCTGCCCGTCATCGGAGCAGTAGATGACGATCGCGCGCGTGTTGCCGTTGGCGGAGTTGTGCACGGTCACGCGGTTGATGTTACACGGGCGCTGCAGGTCGATCGTGACCGACTTCGGGAACTGGTTCGCGTTCCCGGTGGCGAAGCAGCCGGGGGCGCTGTCGGAGTCATAGACGCCATCGACCAGCCCGCTCCATCCCGCCAGCAGATCGCCTGTGGCGAGGAACGGGCGGTTGAGGGCCAGGTTGTCCTGCGCCGCTGCGCCGGTGGCCATGAGCAGGATCAGCACCTGGGCCATCGGCCGGAGGGCCAGTCGCGTGCGGATCAACGTGATGCCTCCCTCGTTCCCCTGCGCGTCACTGCAGCAGTTCAAGCTCCAGGCTGATATCCACCGCCGTCGCGGAGTGCGTGAGAGCGCCGACGGAGATCAGGTCCACGCCAAGTTGCGCCACCTCTTGCACCCGCTCCAGGCGCATGCCGCCGGAGGCCTCCACCACCGCCCTGCCGCCGACGATGCGCACCGCCTCGGCCATCGTCTCGTCATCCATGTTGTCCAGCATGATGATGTCCGCGCCGGCCTCCAGGGCCTGCCGGACCTCACCGAGATGCGCGGTCTCGACCTCAATCTTCAGCGTATGAGGCGCACCCGCACGTGCCCGCACCACCGCCTGCGCGATCCCACCTGCGAGGCGGATGTGGTTGTCCTTGATGAGGATCCCGTCGTAGAGCGCGAATCGGTGGTTGCTGCCGCCACCGGCGAGCACCGCCGCCTTCTCCAGCACGCGCAGGCCGGGAGTGGTCTTCCGGGTATCGGTGACACGCGCCTTGGTGCCCGCGACCGCCTCGGCGAACTGCCGCGTGAGCGCCGCGATGCCGCACAGGCGCTGCAGGAAGTTCAGCGCCACGCGCTCCGCGCCGAGCAGGCCGCGCGCGGTCCCCTCGATGCGCCCGAGGTGGTCGCCGTCCTTGAACGCGGTGCCATCAGGCAGCAGCGCCGACAGCGAGCAGCACGGCTCGTTCTGCTGGAAGCACTCGGCCACGACCGCCCCGCCCGCCATCACGCCGTCCTGCTTCGCGAGCAGCACGCCGCGCGCGCGGGTATCCGGGGGGATGGTGAGCAGGCTCGTGAGGTCGCCGCGGCCGATGTCCTCATGCAGCGCGGCGCGTACGATCTCCGCGATCGTTCGCGGATCTACGGCGGCAACGGTGCTTGCTGCAGCGGCTCCTGCCATCATCGCTCCGTGATGCGGTTGCGTTCGTCCACGTGCACTACATTCATCGTGACCTGCGCGGCTTCCTCCCCGTCGAACTGGGCGTAGCAGAGGATGTGCACCACGTCGCCAACGATGGCCGCGCGGGCCGCCGGGCCGTTCAGGCAGATCGTGCCCGACCCGGGCTCTCCCTCTATCACATACGTCTCAATGCGCGCACCGTTACTGAGATTCACGATCTGGACTTTCTCGTTCGGCAGGATTCCCGCCGCCTCGATCAGCTCTTTGTCGATCGTGATGCTGCCGGCGTAGTGCAGCTCGGCCTCGGTTACGGTCGCGCCATGTATCTTCGCGAAGCACATCGTGCGGAGCAATGCGATCATCCCTCAACTGCGATATTGTCTATGAGCCGCGTGTCACCGAGGTAAGCCGCTACTGCGATCACCATCGGGCCGGAGTTGCCGTCCATCGGGTGGAGCGTATGCGCGTCCACCGCCTTCACGTACTGCACTGTGAACAGCGGCTCGCTGGCGATCATCCCGGTCACGATCTCCTGGACCTCATCGCCGCTCGCCCCGCCGCGTGCGGCCTCGGCGCCAGCCTGCAGCGCCTGGTAGAGCTTCGGCGCGGCCGCGCGCTGCTCGGGCGTCAGATACAGGTTGCGCGAACTCATCGCGAGCCCGTCATCCTCGCGCACTGTGGGCAGCCCGATGACCTCCACCGGCATCTCCAGGTCGCGCGCCATCCGCCGAATGACCACGAACTGCTGGTAGTCCTTCAGGCCGAAGTATGCTCGGTCGGGCGTGACGATGTTGAAGAGCTTGCTCACGACCGTGGTCACGCCATCGAAGTGCCCCGGGCGGTGGGCGCCGCAGAGGCCGTCGATCAGCGCCTGCACGCTGACGACCGTGCAGGCATCGGGGGCGTACATCTCCGACGCGTCCGGCGCGAAGATCAGGTGCGCGCCGATCGCCTCGAGCTTGCGCGCATCGCCCTCGAGGTCGCGCGGATAGCGCTCGAGGTCCTCGTCCGGCCCGAACTGCGTCGGGTTCACGAAGATGCTGACGATGACGAAGTCGCAGGCTTCCGCGGCGCCGCTCACCAGCGACAGATGGCCCTCGTGGAGCGCTCCCATCGTCGGCACGAGGCCGATGGTCTTCCCTTCCGCGCGCGCGGCAGCGACCGCGGCGCGGACTTCACTCTTTGTGTGGACGATCTTCATGGCTGGTCTCACCCGCATCATTATACACGGTTGCGCGCCGGAGCGCACACCCCGAACCTCGAATGGAAGCGGCCGGGCCGGAGTCCTCTCCAGCCCGGCCGGTGGCTTCGTCTCTCGACTGCTGCTTACTCCGCGACCGGCGTGACCTTGGGCGGATACGCGAAGTCGAACCAGCGGTCGCCGACCTTCGCCTCTGCGGTGTCGCCACCGTGGACATACACGCGGTAGATGAAATTCAGCGTGTCGCCCTGCGGCATCACGTAGTCGCCGCGCTTGGACTGGTCGTTCGTGAAGTACGAGTAGCCCCAGCAGTTGGCGGTGAACAGGCCGTAGCTGCGCACATGCCAGGTCGTCGGGAAGCGCAGGTTGTCGGGCGAGTCGAAGAGCGCCAGCCCGACCTTCTGCCCGTCAAGCTCGCCGGAGTAGTCCACCCACGGGCTCGGCTTGCCCCAGTTCTCCGTCTCGCCCACGCCACCGTAGGCGTTGACGATCTTGCCCGTGCCGCCCTTCTCGTGCAGCGCGGTCAGCATGCGCACCGACAGCGTCCCGGACTCCTTGGTGTCGCCGATGTGGATGCCCTTCTCGGAGGCCACAAACGTGATGTCCCAGTCGATGATCCGGCCGGTCTCAGGCATGTTGTAGACCGTGATCATCGTCCACTCTTCCATCAGCTTGTTCTGCTTCTTGTCGAGCCAGTCGTTGATCGCGAGGATCTGTGCGAAGACCGGACCCTCCGCGAGCACCTCGACGCTGTTGCAGCGGGTGTACGCGTGGCCCTCAAGCTCCGACCAGTTATCCTCGCCGTTGACCTCGCCCAGCGCCACATACATGGACTTGTGGTGCGGGTGGTCGGTCTGCGCATACTCGGTGATCTCGAGGCCGTTCGGGCCGTAGACCGGGTAGCAGTTCGGGCGCACGAACTTCTCGAAGTCGAAGTTGTAGCGCGTGACCATCTCGTCGCCCACCATGAACGCGGCGGTCTTCGCGTCCTCGTCAAGCTCAACGATGACCTGGTCGAAGTCGCCGGCCTCGCACTCATCGGTGCAGATCGCAAAGCGCTTCGTGGTGCCCGCGGCCATCGAGGGCACGATGAACGCCACCTGGCAGCCGCACTCGCACTCGTCGAGGTCCTCGTCGCACTCGCAGATGCCCACGCACTGCGACGGCACGACTGCGCCCACGCTCCCGTCCTCGTTCACTTCATGCACAACGTGGCCCTCGTGATCGCCCTCGCACATGATCGGGGCGTAGACCACGGTGTTCTCGCGGTCGTGGTTCCCCGCTGCGACATCAACAAAAATGTGGTCGCTCATCCCTGCTCCTCCTTGACGTGATACAACACCCGTGCGCTGCAGCCGTGCCGCCGCGCCGGGCTTGTTGTCGGCTTACACTGTATGACAGCCGCTGATACGGGAGTATTCGCGCATGTTCGAGGATACTCCTCCGCGACGCAAAAACGACCTGGCAGGCCTAACGCGCGTACCGGCAAAGCTCCATCTGCGCCCGGGCGAGCGTCTCGCAGCGCGTGCCCGTCATGCGGAAGCCAAGCTCCTCGAACACCGCGCGCCGCGCTCGATCGGAGGCCCCGACCTCCGCCCACGGCGTCGTCGCGACCTCAGCTACCTCCCGGAGAGCGACGACCATCGCGCGCCGGTCGAGGCCGAAGACATCAAGCTGCGTGCCATCCTCGCCCTCGACGGCCACCGCGAGTGCCATCGGCCGCTCATCCTGCCGCGCCACGGCATGCCGCGCGCCCTCCCAGTCATGCACAAAGCTCACGAAGCGCCGGCTCCCCACCAGTCCGAGCGGCAGCAGCCTGATCGGCGCCGACGGCCGCGCGAGCAGGTAGTCCAGCGCCACGAAGTCGCTCGGCCGCGGCTCGCTCGCCGTGATGGGCCGCGCCGCGTCGGGCGTGAAGGTGCGCTCGTAGAGCCCATCAGGCTCCCGCACCATCCAGACGTCCCCCTGCGGGTGGGCGATCGTGATCCGCCAGCCGCGCCGGAAGTACATCCCGATCGCGCGCTCGTTCTCGATCTGCGTGGGCAGCATGATCATCTGCACGCCCATCGCCTCGAGGGTCTCCAGGCAGGTATCCACGATCCGCGCGCCCACGCCGAGGCTCCGGCAGCGCGGCTCAACGTGGAACCAGCCGAAGTGCGCGAGTTCCGGGCTCGTCTCCGCGACCGACAGCCAGACCACGCCCACCCACTCGCCGCTCTCGTCATCGCGGGCGGCGATCATCAGGTCGCTGACGCCGGGCACGCCGTCGAAGATGACGCGGCTCAGCCAGCTTCGCCAGGCGATGTGCTGGCCGAGCACCTCCGGCTTGATGTAGGGGTAGAACGCGATGAAGTCCTCGGGGAAGGGGCGCTGAAGCACGTGGATGGAGTAGCGTTCATCAGCCACGGTCACATCGCCTCACTGGGGCTGCTCGGCTCCTGGGTGAAGGTTGATCGCGCGCTCGAGGTTCCCGCCGAAGAGCTTCGCGAAGCCCTCCTCGCTCAGATCGAGCGTGCGAAGCTGCCGGAGGTCGTCCTGGATGAGCGCGACCTCGTTGTACGGGAAGTCGAGCCCGTAGATCGGCATGTCCTCGCCGAGGCGGAAGATGGCGTCGCCGACGGTCTCGATGCCGAGGTACCACAGCCGCTGCAGCTCGCGGTTAAGGATGCTGCTCACGCCGCCGAAGAGGTGGCCCGGGCGGCCGAGGGGCAGGTTGTTCCCCAGCACCGCGAGCATGTCGTGATAGAACGGGAAGCCGCCGATGTGCTCGAAGACCATCTTCAGCTTCGGGAAGCGGAAGCAGATCTCATCGAAGCCGAGCGGGTGGTAGTGCTTGATGCGATACCAGTGCGGGCCGGTGTGGAAGTCGAGGACGACGCCAAGCTCCTCGGCGGCCGCGTAGAAGTCCATGGCCGCCTCATCGAGGATGTCGAAGCGATCGGAGGCAGGATGGATCTTGCAGCCGCGCAGGCCCATCTCCACGGCGGCCTCGAGGCGCGCGATGGCGTCATCATCCACGCAGCGGATGCAGGCGAAGCCGACAAGCCGCGGCTCATCCGCCACGGCCTCGGCGAGCCACGCGTTGGGCTCCGGGTAGCCGGCGTCGATGGTGGTCTTGCGATGCGGTGCGAAGCAGACGGCGCGGGCGATGCCGCATTCGTCCATCAGCCGGAACAGGTTCTCGATGCTCCCGGCGGGGCGCACGTCCTCGGGAAAGACATGTGCGTGATTCGCGAAGATCTCCATCGGCATAGTCCTTGGTGGCGGCCTGTGGTGCGTATGAGACCTATTCCCCGGCAGGCCCTCAGCACCTCCGGCACACGCGAAACGCCCCTCCACCATCAGGCGGAGGGGCGTCGTATGTCGTTGCCGTGTCGTTCGTAGCGACGGGCATCCTGCCCGGCTGCCGTTGCTGCCGTTGCTGCCGTTGCTGCCGTTGCTGCCGTTGCTGCCGTTGCTGCCGTTGCTGCCGTTGCTGCCGTTGCTGCCGTTCTCCCCTCGCCGGAACGGAGAGGGGCCGGGGGAGAGGTCAGTCGTCCGCCGCCGTTACGGCGTATACGTCAGCAGCTTCCGCGCGATCTCCGGGTAATGGTAGATGAACCGCAGTTCCTCTTCGGTCAGCGGCTGCTGGTTCGCGAGGTTCGCGTACTGCACGAGCTTGAGGATCTCGCGCGCGTGCTCGCCATCGCGGAACGCGAGGTCAATGTGCGAGTACACGTACTCAAGGCCCGAGGTGCCGCCGTGCTGGCCGGTCAGGATCTCGCGACCGGTCTTCGCGATCTCGTCATGACCGCGGCCAAGGTCCTCGAAGGCGTACAGCTCGTAGTTGTGCCGGTCCTTCAGCGCGCCGTCGGCGTGGATGCCGGACTCGTGCGCGAAGGCGTTGGCGCCGACGCCGGGCTGGTTGATCGGGATCGGCAGCCCGAAGGAGTTCGCGACGTAGCGCGCGATCTTGTAGGACTTGCGGGTGTCCACGCGCTCGTCCAGGTAGCCCTTCTCCGCGAGCCCCGAGGAGTGCCGCAGCGCGAGGATGACCGACACGAGGTCGGCATTGCCGGCGCGCTCGCCAACACCGTTGATGGTGGTGTTGATGTAGGCGTCCTGGCCCTCGTCACAGGCGGCAACTGCGCCTGCGACGGAGTTCGCGACCGCGAGGCCGAGGTCGTTGTGGCAGTGGGTCTCGAGCGGCATCTGCACCTCGCGCGCAAGCTCGCCCATGCGCTCGGCGATGGTGCACGGATCGTCGTAGCCGAGGGTGTCGCAGTAGCGCAGGATCTGCGCGCCCGCTTCCTTGCCCGCGCGGCCGAAGTCCTTCAGGAACTCCATGTCCGTGCGGGAGGCGTCCTCGGCGTTGATGCCGACGGAGACGCAGCCGCCCTCGAGCCCTGCGCGGACGGCGTCAACCATCATCTGGATGATGTCATCCTTGCTGAACTTGCCGCGGAACTTCCACTCAAGCATCTGCTGCGAGGTGGAGATCGACAGGTTCAGGTGCGTGAGGCCGGTCTTCGCGAGCGCCTGCTCGACGTCCGAGGCAACGGCACGCGACCAGCCCTCCAGCCGCAGATCGCGGATCGCAGGCACACCGTCATCGTTCTCGAGCTTGGTCAACTCGACGTTGGCGTTGAGGTAGTTCCACTCGTGCGGGTTGAGCGGGAAGCCGACCTCGGAGCCGTAGATTCCCATCTCATCGAGCAGGATGTTGATGATCGTCTTCTGGAGCTTGCTCAGAACCACACGGGCGGTCTGTTCGCCGTCGCGGTTGGTCACGTCTACTAATCTGATTTTGGCCACAGTAAGCAACTCCCGTCGCGTCCTTCTATCAGGTACAAGAACGCGCCCTGAGCCCCCTGCCTCAGGACGTACAGTCGAAAACGCGCTGATGGCGCGCACGGGCCGTGGTGCAATGAGGGGGGTCTAGTCGTTATCCATCCCCATCGACATCATTGTAACTGAAATCACGAACTATGGCAAGTGCC
>LSQX01157261.1_pt1 | contig 11203 bp, 11 predicted proteins | sample 654561 | NCBI WGS metagenome assembly LSQX01 (sample SAMN04489861, study PRJNA283612) | anaerobic digester metagenome | isolation source: 4 biogas reactors fed with cattle manure at either 37C or 55C with and... | place: Denmark: Kongens Lyngby | collected 2014 | reverse complement strand
ATATGAATGCTCCTTTCCAGCCAAACAGCTGATATTTTCATTATGGTTACCAATATTTTATTAGCCTGCCGGTTGTAAGGATAGGCTGGATATGCTTATAATTAGTAAGAAAAATGTTGGTTTGCCTGTCTTCCACATTATTTCCCATTTTTTATCACCCTCTTATACCTGCCGTCTTCAGGCTTTTCTGCATCCTTTGGGAGCAACCACATATTTCCGACTTTCTCTGTCCCCTTAATCCGTCCGGCTGCACAATACAGCGTTACCATCCGGCTGCCGATGCCCCATTTTTCCCCTGCTTTAATTCAGCATGCTATCCCCCAAATAGTTTTCTTTTATTATACTACAAATTTCATTATATCTCTATGTTTAGAAATATAATGAAGACAGAGATGCGTGTAAGGCTCGTAAGTTAGATTTTCCATTAATGAGGATGGTACAATTAGTGAACTACCACCGAGACAAGCAACGGTGGCTTCGTGAGATGTTTGATATTTAAGTTTCCACCCTAACAGGCAACCCTTACTCTCAACGGGGAGGACACACTCCCTTTATCCCTCATAGTTTGCACTATTTCGGGAATACATTTTTCTTCTTTTCTTAATATATTTAGCGAACCATTCACACCACTATTGATTAATCCAAAACTCGATTTAAATAACCCTCTAACTACTCTACGAGTTTTATCATAATGTTTTTTACAATTTTGATATTATCTTTGCCAAGTTTAGTAATATCTTTATCTGTAAAAACTAGTCCCAGTCTCGTTAAATGCAGCATTTATATTACACAAAAAACTCATATTATGTTATTTGCTAAAAACTGCAATCGACTTACTGAGGGCTTCTAATTGCATATAGGCAAATTTTTAGCAAATAGGGCTTTTAGCAAGAAAATGAGCCGAACTCTCGGTACGCTACTTAACATTCACACGATTTCCAGTTATAATCTGTAGGAAAAAAGGTCTTATATCTTTTTATAAGTTCCCTTTATAACCCTCATGAATAAAGGGTTTCAAGAAAATCTTCTCTTATCGTCGTACAAGGTTTATCTTGTGTTATAACGTCTCGGGTAACAAAATGGTAACAAATTTTATTATATATTTTTCTCCAACTCCATATCAGACAATAAGCTACTTTAATTTATTTCATCACTATTTAGTAATATAGAGTCAAACAGATTTCTTAAAGATACTACAACTTCATCCCATTCTAAATCAGAAGCATAACTGAACTTTTTGCGATAGTTGCTCCATAGACGTTTGATTTCGGGATTCATCAGTACTTTATCCAATTCCAGAAGAATATCCTCATATGGAACAACCAAACCTCTTTTTGCCGAAGTTGCTTTAAATGCTTCGGCGAGTAAAGAACAGTCCATATTATCAGATTGCAGAATTCTCAAAATATGTAGATCATAAAAATCTCTCATACGGGTATTTAATATTCCGCGTGATATAATGGTTTCCATCTTTTCTGCTAACACTGTTTCAATATTATATGCAAGAATATCAATAGAACGATTCTCAAGCATCAGCGCAAAACGGTATTGCACTTCCCTTGGGGTAATAACATCTCCGGTTGTGATATCAATTTTGAGAGGAATATTTGTATTCTCAACCTTTGCGGATAAGCTGATACGAAAGCATTCATACTCAGATTCCTCATGAATTTGAGATATGCCCAGCAATGTCATGTTGATATCATCATTTACTGGTGTATGTAGTATTTCATCAAATACATTACGTAAATTTTCCTCATTTAACTGATAACCTTTGATGGTGGCGTCCATATCAATTGTTGAGCGCGCATCCAGTCCAACCATAGCTGCTACCAGCATACCGCCTTTCAAAATAAAGTTCCACTTATATTTTGAAAGTGAAATTCTCTCCAGTAGTCGTTCAAGCATATAGTTACGTAGCAGTATTTGTGCGTCAATCTTATTCTTTTTTGCTTGGTTACGAATCAAATCTTTGATTTGTCTTGATGTCATTAGAGAAGCACCTCCATATATTGTCTTACTTTTTTTTCAATTTTGAATGCTTTTGCATAATCCATAAGACGTGAAAGATTCCTGGGTTTTCTTGAGGTGTAACGTTTCAAAGCTGTAGCAAACATATCGGCATCCATCCGGTTACGGTATCTGATAATATCACAAATTGTCCTTTCAATGTTATATACAGAAATATCACGACCATGAATTGTTTTTACTGTTTCTTTTCCAAGCCTATGAAGCTCTTTTTTCACTGTATAAACGACCAGTCCTGATTCCTGAAGCCGTGCAATCCCATAACCTCGTGGTACGCAAACAGAATATTGCAAAGGATCACGGTCAGTGAGTTCATGAATATAAAGAGCGGTTTCATTAGAAAAAATGATTTTATTGGAACGGCATTGAATGAGATACATAGTGTCTTCGAAAGCATCCGGTGATAAATAAATGCCTTGTCCAACGCGCTGCAGCTTTCCTTCAGCAACAAACAAAGATAAATATTGTCTTGGAATTCCATTGCCTTCAGCACATTTCGTGGTAATAATTCCTTTATTTGATTCAACAAGCATTGAAAGCTTTGTAGCATTATCCATTTTTGGGACACCTCGCTATTGGCATTGGTGAAACAATTATATCTTATTGTTGCACCAATGTCAATGAAATGAGGTTTGAGAATAAGCTAATATACAATTATTTTCATTTACTATATTCATATAAGACATTATGATGCTCGCACCATTCAATAGCCAGCTTTTTAAATGCTTCATAACGGAACTGGTACCAGGAATCTTCAACACCATATCTGCAAATTGCATCTTTGAACCTACAGAAGGCCCCGCGTCCTCGAATAGCAGAGTAAAGCTCAGTGCTGATTCTGTCGTTGCTTATAAAACCACAAAAAGCTTCCATAATGCTGTATTCATGTATATCCCACTTGTCTGGCAATTCAATATACTTACCGTTGCCCCAGTTTATCAATACATCTATAGCTGCATCTATTGATTCCCGTTGCCAATCTGGATATTCTAAAAAATCATCATCTTCTTCTGAGTCTTCAGCAATTCCAAGTTCTTCAGAACTTATAGTAATTATTTTACCTGTTTCATTATTAAGATATTTTTGGTGTTCATCCATCTGTATTTCCATTTCATCAATGATATCCTGTAATTTCACTGGTTCCATTCTCTTCACCTGCATACTTTTTAATCGTCATAATCTCTACCTTCAGTGCAAAGCTCGTCCAGGTATCCATCATCAAGAGCTGAACCCCTATTTTTATATGGAACTGAACGAGGTCTACCCATCTTATAATACTTGCATGATTTTGGACCATAACAAAAAGTTTCAAACCTGTACTTTTTTATATCTCTATCAAAATCCCATTGTATTTCAACGTTAGCCATATTTGCCCAAACACATTGAAAGCATTTTGTTTTCCACTGGCTTTTACTTAATATTCTAGCCCCTCTTTCTTCATATGTCTGCATGGATGGAATCATCATTATCCATGGTGGGGGCATTCCATTAACATTATCATTAACATTATCATTAGCTCTACCCAAAAGCTTTAAAGAACCTGCTCTATAATAATCTGCAAATTCTCTTTCTTTATATTTCTTAGTCCACGCTGTGCCTTCAAGCACATCATCGACTTGAAACAATCCCTTTATCTGCTGTTTTTCAGAAATTGCAACTGTAAATTGATTTTTACCCTCACTACTGTGACCTTCAATGAAAAAATTGTATCCTAAATGGTAATGAGTTCGATTGTCCGTAAGATATCGCCAAACTCTTGTCCGAGGTTGAATAGATACAATCTTTCCTTTCCAATTCACTTTAGAAGAGGTGTTCTCAGTTTCAAGTAGCTTCCCTATGTTTTTTACCTTAAGATCTATTTCTTTGCGGTCTTCCTGTGACAATGCCTCCAGGCGGTTATAAATATCATCCCATGTCCTTGTTTTTTTACCCATAGCATTCACCTAATTTCAATTTCTATTGGGGTTTGTGTTGTTGTCTCAATCTGAGTAACAATTGGTGTATATAAATCTACTTCAGTTTCTGGAGTAGATATGGAAACGATTAAAGAATAACGAACTTTTTTATTATAACATTTTAAATGTGTTCGTTCCCGCCACCATCCAATAACAGGATAGACTGCTATGTAATTTGCTTCACAAAGATCTACTGAATTCTGTTCTCTAAAATCTGAATGAATAGATCCGACGTCACGGTTATCTGACCCTAAATACCAATGCTGACTGCCACTTGTACCTTCACCTTTATCCTTTTTATCATCACCACGCATTTTTACGTTTACGCGCTTTTTGAAATCCTCTTCTGATTCATCATTGTTAATGACTTCAAATCGGAGTCCACATGATGGATAGCGGTATTTATCTTTCCAACCAATCTCTCCAGGACCAGGCTCTATAAAATATGAAAGAGTGACCCTCATTTCTGCCGGGACATCTCCAAGATCTTGTAATACTTCTCGTGGCCAGGGTATCTTATGAACATGCATTTCATTCATTGAACCGCGGACAAAGGGTTGTAGTTCATCTTCAATTATCAAATTTACACTGTTATTCATACACTGTATGGCTCTTTGCAGGTCTGGTATACCATACCCACAAGTTCTTAGCAGGTTACGCCGCCCTGTTGTTTTACTGTCTTGATTACAGAACTGGGTTATCATTTTATCTGTCCAGCGTGCAGAATGAATAAGTAGAGCACGAACAGTTTCAGGCCAGATTTCAGGGTACTCAGCCATAATTTGGGCTGCCATCCAAGCAGCTTGTGCTGTTGCAGGGCTTGTCCCCCATGTTGTACTGAATAATCTGGTTAATGGCTTATAATGTGTTGTAAGTAGAGATAAATCCGTACATTCTGTATAATTTGAGCCGTCAGTTGCAATGTTTCCTCCATCACAAAGTATTTCTGGTTTTATTGGCCACTTCTTATCCCACTGCACACAAGTGGAACTGTATGGAGATAACTCCCCTCTGTCTGCTACTGCCTGATAATCTTTCATTAATAGGTCAGAAATCTGAGTATTAATGCTATATGCGCCAACAGTTATAGCATTCCAAGCTTGTCCGGGACTTTCTACAGGATGAATAACATTTGCATCAGGATATTTAGCATTTGCTAATTCACTAGGACAGACATTGCCTGCACTAACAAAAAACAAGCGTTTCTCATTATCACCAGTTGCTCCTGATGTAAGGCTGTCAACAGCTCCTGACCATGATGTCGGACTACCGTCATCTGTATTGTACTTGTCGGAAGTAATTGACATGCAAATAGCACGTTCATATTGAGGATTGGTGGCTTCAGACATATATACAGCATTCTGAGTAACTGCACCGTATAGCTTTGGATCATTTTCTCCAGTAGGAGGTAGAATTTTAACAGATTCTAAATGATGAATAATTCTTTCTGTTTTTTCAGAGATAAGACATCTTTTTAAATCATTGAGTAATGCAACACCAGCTATTTCTGTGCCATGTCCATTATGGTCATTTTCTCCCCATGCACTTTCCACTGTTTGAATGCTATCATCGTCAAAAGCTTCTGTAAGCAAAGGATGTCCTGAGTTGACTCCCGTATCAAGAATGCAAACGGAAACATCAGTGAAATCATATTCAATTCTAGAAAGTAAATTATCCACCCATTCCTTTTGATCTTTACCAGGTAATTCATCAAAAAAGCTTGTTACTTCTTGTGCACGACGAATTTCTGCTATGTACTCATAACGCTTTATCAGTTCTCCGAGTTGAGCTGCATTTGCTCGGATAAGTTTTACCATGCGCTCCGGAAACCGAATGGATTTATCATTACATGGGATTTGCATATCCGTACATAATTCTCGGAAAGAAGTTTCTGCTTGATCATATTGTTCGTTGTCAACTCTTAACCATATTTCGCACCATACTGGAGTTTCTGCTGGCATATCATCTTTATCGCCAACCCAAAAAGAATCCATAAATGCCAATCTTACATTTTCTATACTATTAATGAGATCTTTATGTCTCGGTTTTTCATTTTCAATTGAAGTAGATAAATATTTTTCAAAACGATTTATAAAATATGATTCTTTCCCTTCCGGAACATAAACAGTTGCTTTGACCATATTATCTTCGGCATCTGTTCTAACATTCAGAAGACGAATTCCGGATAGTACATTTTCAAGACTTTTTACGACCAAATCACTATTTTCTTGGCCTGAAAACTCCAGATAAACACCTTCCTTGTATCTAATAGCAGCAACTTGCTGTTGTGCCAAGCTTTTATTTTCAGCATAAGCTTCTTCAAACCTACGCTTCAAGTAATTAGCATGTTGCTCTGGGTTTCTAGAAGGAATAACTAGTTCTGATCCTCGAGTACTTCTGGATGAAAAGGGAAGAGGTTCAACTGTTCCGGAAAGAAAGATATTTTTCTTTTCAAAAGGCATTAACGCACCTCCTTGGCATATACAGCAAGTCTTTCATCCACTAAATTAAGCAAGTCCTCCTGTGTAATATTAGTATCATTTAGTATCGACTGCTTAATGGCATCATCGCAGATGCGTGAAATCTCTGCATGACTCAATGAGATAGATTTCTCAATTAGTTTCTTTGAAGGAATAAATTGAGAAGAAAATACACTCAATTTGTTCACAATTAATCTATATATGTCTTGTTCCGTTGGAAGTGAGTAGTGAAGAACATCATCAAACCTTCTGAATAGTGCCTTATCTAGCATACGCTGATTATTTGTAGCGGCAATAATTATACTGTCAGAAGAATCCTGTTCTATAAATTGCAGAAAAGAGTTTAGAACACGGCGCATTTCACCAACTTCATTATCAAAATTACGATCAGCACCTATAGCATCAAACTCGTCAAACAAATATACACCTGTAACATTCTCAATAGAATCAAATATTTGCCTCAACTTAACACTTGTTTCACCCATAAATTTGGTTACCAGTTTATCCATCTGTACAATAAAAAGTGGCACGCCTAGTTCAGAAGCAATAATTGAAGCTGTCAATGTCTTGCCTGTGCCGGGATTACCCTCCAGCAATATCTTTCGTCTATTAGACATACCATATTTACCTAACTTCTTTCGATTGGTAAACTCATTCAAAATACGTTTGATTCGACTATACAACTCGTCAGACACTATCAAATCCTTTAACCTATCATCAGGAGTAGACATAAGAAGCATCTGGTTTTGATTATTAAACTGAACTATCTTTACTTTTGATGTGTTTGTTTTTTCTAAAAGCATCTTTATATCACGGGCCAATGTTGTATGGCCACGCTTTGCTTCATATGCTGCAATCTGTAAGACTGTTGTTTTAAATTTTTCGTTATCCTGATTCAAATGCGCTTTGATCAGGCTTTTTATTTGATCTGCTGTAGCCATCGCAGTCACCATCCCTAATAACTTTATATGTTATAAAATATAATTAACAAACTATCATATCATCTTAATAGAATCATATCATTTGCTATAAAATATGTAAATATTTTTCTGGGTATCTGCCATACCTTACGCAAGCTATTATAAAATAATATATTACCGTTCCTTTTCTTTTGCTTCTTTTTTTTGCACAGCCTTATGATAAGTCTCAAGTACTGTGCGTTTCCGTTCCAATCGAACATCCACATATCGCTCAGTAACTGCTTCCAATCCTCCAATGACACCCAACTGATTGCCAATACCTTTGAGAGAATGTCCAAGGATTTCTCCAACAGTATAAAAATCACCTGTCAATTGATGCATATTAGTAGCTGCCGCATGTCTGAGATCATGAAAACGACAATGGGGTAAGCCAAGCTCTTTGAGCAATTTATTGAAGTCACGGGATATGTGCCCTTCTGATAATGGTCGCCCGTCTTCTCTGCAAACTATAAAATCGGAGCTTACAGAAACATTTCTTCTTGCATACTGCCGCTCAAAATATATGCTTGCTTCATTAGTTATTGGAAGTGTACGGAGACTATAATCCTCTTTAAGTACAGCGAGCATTTCACCTGTAACTTTTTTTGCCTCATGACTTGCAAGCTGGTCGGTAATATGAAAACATCCTTGATCCTTATCGACATTACTCCATCGAAGGCCTAACACTTCATTCCGGCAGAAATTATGCATTGTAAACCTCCTTTTCAAGCCGCTATGACAGGCTATGTTATTGATTGCCCGCACCCGGAGCAGAATTTGCTGTTTGCCGACAGCGGCTTTCCGCAGTTTTTGCAGAACTTTCGTTCCGGAGATGGTCTGGAAGGTGCAACCGGCTCGCTCACACCGAACTGGCGATGTTCGGGCTGCCCCACCGGATTATATCCAAACTGCGCGTTTGCTGTGGAATCCTTCTTTCTGCTCCGTATCAAAACAAATACCAAAATGCCGCACACCAGAAGAACAGTAATCACTACTGCCGTAACCGCTACCATTGATAAGCCGTCTTTGATTTCTTCAACTGTTTCGGTAGTCATTGTTTGTGTGCTTTCTTCCATTGTTTCGGTAGTCATTGTTTGCGAACTTTCTTCCATCGCCTCAGCAGTCATTTCCTGTACGCTTTCGCTCCAGTTTGCCAGCTCGGTATCCATGTCAAAGGCTTGAACATTGCCAGTCTCCGATTGAGTTACACTGACCGTATTGCCTCCCTTCACCAATACAGGATTTCCTCCGTCAAGGGGTGTGAACTCCACTTCGCCTTCAAACACTTTCACAGTGGAAGTTTCCCCATCATCCTCCAGAATAAAGGTAGTACCTTTAATTCCGCATACGCCTTGGGACATCTCAATATCCATGCTTCCGTCCTTGAGCATTTGCTTTACGTTACACCAGACATGGCCGACCAGCCGCTCAATCCTGCCTTCTGTTTCTGACTGGTCGCCGACTTTTACTTCCGAGTTAGACTTCATCACAAAGGTTGTCATATCGCGCAATGACAATATAACGCCGCTGTCAGGGCCGGTTACGATAACCGCATTGACAGCAAGCTCCTCTCCTAAACCAGGAGTATAGGAATCAACAAAAAAACCATCATCGTCATATAGCTCAACCAAAACCTCTCCATACAAATCAGAGATGTGAACACCCGACCGTTTCATACCTGGGTCGCCTTGAAAAGGAACGGACTCATTGCTCTGAGCCAACCATTTTGGAGATGTATTTTGCTGAGGCTTTTCAGCAGGCTGGCCACCTGTCCCCCGCCATTCGTAGATATAATATGTGCCCATGGAAACTCCCATATAAAACTGCTGCCGCAGAGCAATCTGCTCACCTTCTTCTCTGCCCGCAGGTGGCGTAGCAGTGAGGGTTTCGTTGATGGTACCATAGTTGTTTTTCGCACCCACTTCAAATCGATTTTCACCATTGGAATTTGTGAACTGAATAGCGCTACGACCTCTTGAACCCGGCACAACATCTGGTTTGTCAAAATCCGCGTTTGCAGAGCCACCGAAGGTAAAAAAGGAAAGCGTATTATCCGATGCTGAAACAGTCAATGAAATGTTTACCTCTTCATTAGGAACAATCCTCTCGGGGGGCTTACTAAAAGAAGCTGTTACCTTGACACCCTCACCGTGTTTCTTAGGGGGATTTCGCCAGTCCTCAGCTTTACCCGTAAAGGTTGTCTTTACAGACAAGCTTCCCTTAGAGCAGGAATAGTCACTTTGGTACGAGGGGTTTTCATTTGTGACTTTCCATTTTTCCGCATTGTCATAATCAACCACATCAACCAGCACCCAGACATAATCTGATTGCTCAGCCAAAGCCGGGGACGTGTATAAAGTGAGTGTGGCAGTCATTATAACAGTCAAAACCCACAAAATATATTTTTTCATCTTCATTCCTCCAATTGAATTAATATAAAACACTATTTCAACAACGGACTTTTGCAACGGTGGCATATGTCGTTATTGATATCGTTTTTGCTCGTACATGCGATGCAGTAAATGATAGTATCATGGGACTTGTCATATTTCTCCAGAATATGACTTGCCGTACCTGCATGATGCCTTACATGATCCCCTATTTGATAATAGTTAAAAAGTTCTTCTGTATACTGCATAATTTTCGTTTTACCATTTTCCAGACGAATATGTACAGAGTACTTTGTCTGATAATGTCCCTGTTGGCGGTCTGAGTAGCTGGGCTGTTTGACTTTTTTGTCTACGACAACACCATCCCATGTTTTATCCTTTTTTCTTCTTGCCTTTTGAACAAAAGCAATCACAACCAATAATCCACCAATACCCAACCCTATGAAAAAGGCAGAAGGAAGCTCAAAGTCGCCTGCCTCTGCTGCACCGGCCACTGTAAAGCCTATAACTGCGACCACGGCAAGAATAAATGTAAAAATTGTTCCTGAGCTATTCATCTTTTTCATGACTGCGGCAATCCGCGGGTCGTTAATTTTATCAGAATACCCTACAAGCTGGTTTGTGTAGAGTGATTCTGTTTGTTCCAGACTGCCCTGTTTCCCTCCACAGGAAGGGCAGAATCTTGCATTTTCCACTGCTGCACCGCAATGCTGACAATACATAGTTAATCCCCCTTATTTTACGATTTCGGGAATAATCCCGGTTTCAAAACGAAATCTTTCTGTTATTTTCTTAAGCTCTGCACTATCGATTTCTGCATGTAAAAGCCGTATGGTTTGTGTTTGTTTACAAGTGCCGTAAGTGAGAGATATATAATCCCGTCCTATCTCCACAGCCTTGAGTTGATCACCCCCCTGATTGAATTTGACTATCTTAGAATTCATAAGAATACCGAAATTTGAGATAAAAATTTCAATTCTATCTGGGAGGGCCTGAGTTCTTTCTCCACTATAAGTAATTAAAGAACATGCAGACATGATGTGGAGAATTTGGTTTTCGATGATGACCTCAGCTATTCTAAAAGTTTTATATTTCTGTAGTAAAATAATAGTTGAGATTAATGTCATGGGTATAAAAAAAGATAAAAGAAGCTCTATATATTTTTTGAATTGGATACGTGCTCGGTGCAATTCTCATTTCCGAAATAGGAAGTATTGAGAATTTCACAAACCCAGCCAAACTGCTTGCGTTTGCCGGACTCGACCCGTCGATTTACCAGTCCGGCCAGTACAATGCCAGTTCAACGCCAATGGTTAAACGCGGTTCGACTTACCTGCGCTGGGGTCTGATGCAGGCGGCGCGGCTTGTTGCTTACCGGGATGAAACATTTT
>LSQX01234466.1_pt2 | contig 11204 bp, 10 predicted proteins | sample 654561 | NCBI WGS metagenome assembly LSQX01 (sample SAMN04489861, study PRJNA283612) | anaerobic digester metagenome | isolation source: 4 biogas reactors fed with cattle manure at either 37C or 55C with and... | place: Denmark: Kongens Lyngby | collected 2014 | reverse complement strand
CCCGGACTGTGGTTGAAGGAAGTCCCTGTTCCGGACGTCGGTGATAATGACGTTCGGATTAAAATCCGGAAAACAGCCATTTGCGGGACGGATGTTCACATCTACCAGTGGAATAGCTGGGCTCGGCAGACAATCCCGGTCGGCATCGTTATCGGGCATGAGTTTGTCGGGGAGATTGACGCGGTTGGTCGGAACGTCAATGGTTATAAAGAAGGAGAACGCGTATCCGGGGAAGGCCATATCGTCTGTGGTGAGTGTCGAAATTGTCTGGCTGGACGCAAGCACCTATGCAAAAAGACAAACGGCGTCGGTGTCAACCGAGACGGTGCATTCGCTGAGTATTTAGTAATTCCAAGCAGTAACATCTGGCGTTGTGAACCTGAGCTCCCTGATGATGTCATTGCCTGCTTTGATCCGCTCGGCAACGCGACGCACACTGCTTTGACCTTCGATGTCATCGGCGAGGATATCTTAATCACGGGTGCTGGACCCATCGGAATTATGGCAACAGCAATCTGCCGACACATTGGTGCGCGCCATATAGTCGTCACAGATGTCAACGATTACCGTCTTGATCTGGCCCGCAGCATGGGGGCCAGCCGAACTGTCAATATTCGCAGCCAGTCTCTGCAGGATGTGATGCAGGATCTGCACATGAAAGAGGGATTTGATGTTGGACTCGAGATGTCCGGCAGCCCGAGCGCGTTGAACCAAATGGTCGACACCATGTATCACGGCGGAAAAATTGCTTTGCTGGGTATTCCTGACCGTATCACACCGGTCGACTGGGAAAAAGTAGTTTTCAATGGCCTGACAATCAAAGGGATCTATGGCAGGGAAATGTTTGAAACCTGGTATAAAATGAGCACAATGCTGCAAAGCGGTCTTTCAATCAATCCGGTTATTACGCATCGCTTTCCAGCCAAAGATTATCAGGAAGGCTTTGAGACGATGATGTCCGGTCAATCAGGCAAGGTTATATTGGACTGGACAGCGTCATTTTGAAGAGGCGGGAAATGGATAAATCTGTTTGGTGTGCAATCAAACAGATTGTTTTGGGGCTCTGTTAACTGAGAATGGAAGAAGACGAGACTTGAAACGGAAATGGAGGTTGACAATGAAGCAGGCATACACGGTTTTCAAAGACACATTGAAAGACATTGACGCTAAGGGTCTGCGTAAGACCGAGCGAATTATATCCGGACCACAGGGGGCTTCTATCCAGACAACTGAACGATCGTCGGTTCTTAATTTGTGTGCCAATAATTATCTGGGACTTTCATCTGACAGCCGCGTTATTGAGGCGGCGAAAAAGAGTTACGACCAATATGGGTTCGGACTTTCGTCAGTCCGCTTCATTTGCGGAACACAGACGATACACAAACAGCTTGAAGAGGCGGTCAGCGATTTTCTTGGAATGGATGATACGATCTTGTATTCATCATGCTTTGATGCGAACGGCGGATTATTTGAAACCCTGTTAACGGATGCAGATGCAGTGGTCAGCGATGAGCTGAACCATGCCAGTATTATTGACGGAATCCGCTTGTGCAAGGCCAAACGCTATCGCTATCGGAATAATGACATGACAGATCTTGAGTGCCAGCTTCAGGCTGCCAGGCAAAATAAAGCAAGAATCATCCTTATTGTGACAGACGGTGTGTTTTCGATGGATGGTACTTACGCAAATCTTACTGCGATCTGTGATCTAGCTGATGAGTATGAAGCGCTTGTCATGGTTGATGACAGCCATGCAGTCGGATTTGTCGGGCCGAACGGACGCGGTACACCCGAATACTGCGGTGTGACTGATCGGATTGATATACTGACCGGGACATTCGGCAAAGCCCTGGGCGGTGGCAGCGGCGGCTATACAAGTGCCAGACAACCAATTGTAGATCTGCTGCGCCAGAGAAGCAGGCCTTATCTCTTTTCCAACACCCTGGCACCTGCTATTGCAGCCGCGACACTCGAGGTTATCCGGATTTTGAAAACAGATCACTCGCTGAAAAACAAGCTGGATGAGAATACGAAGCTCTTCCGGTCACTGATGCAGAAAAGTGGCTTTGATATCATTCCAGGCACACATCCGATCGTTCCCGTTATGATTTATGGTGAGGAGAGAACCGTTCAGATTGCTGACCTGCTTCTCGAACAAGGAATATATGTCATCGGATTTACATATCCTGTTGTTCCGTTGGGCAAGGCACGTATCAGAACGCAGGTGTCAGCAGCACATACTCCGGATCAACTTGTATTCGCTTCTGAATGTTTCCGAAAGTTTGCAGTCAACAAATAAACTTACTTAAGCACGAACAAACATCATTAGAAAAGCCGATCCCAGTGAAGAGATCGGCTTTTGTTTATGTGATTGAAGAACGAATACCCGGTTTACAGACTACCGTCCTTTTTGGCCATGTAACGAACGAGATCGACAACACGATTGCTGTATCCCCATTCATTGTCATACCAGGTAACAATCTTAAAGAAGCGTTTTTCACCTTTCAGATTGTTCTCAAGTGTCGCCAGACTGTCATAAATGGATGAACGCTCGTCATGAATGAAATCGGTGGATACCAGCGGATCTTTTGAATAACCGAGGTAGCCCTTCAAATAGGTCTCCGAAGCTTCCTTCATCTTAGCATCGATTTCTTCGATGGATGTGTCACGCTCTGCTGTAAAGGTCAGGTCAACGACTGAACCGGTCGGTGTCGGAACGCGAAATGACATGCCGGTCATTTTTCCTTTAACCTGGGGTAATACTTCGCCGACAGCTTTGGCTGCGCCAGTGGTTGAAGGAATGATGTTGATAGCGGCGGCACGTCCGCCTCTCCAATCTTTCTTTGAAGGACCGTCGACTGTCTTCTGTGTCGCCGTGTATGAGTGAATGGTTGTCATCAGGGCTTTTTCGATGCCAATGCCTTCTTTCAAAAGCACATGGACAACAGGAGCCAGACAGTTTGTTGTGCAGGATGCATTCGACACGACGTGATCTGTCTTGGAATCATACTCGTTCTCATTAACACCCATAACAAGTGTTTTCATACCGCCTTTTCCAGGTGCAGAAATAACAACTTTCTTGGCGCCGGCAGTTAAATGGCCAGAGGCTTTTTCCAGAGTTGTGAACAAGCCGGTTGCTTCGATGACATACTCAACACCAAGCTCTTTCCAGGGAAGCTCTGCCGGGTTGCGGGTAGCCATGATACATTTAATTTTATTACCATCAACAACAATAATATCGCTCTCTTCCAGATCTGCACTGCTCTTTTCAGTTGTGACAGGCAGGCCAAAGCGACCTTGTGTTGAATCAAACTTCAACTGATACGCAAAATAATCCGCGTCTGTTGAAACATCGACAACAGCTACGACATCGATCTCTTTACCGAGCAATCCCTGATTAGCAATGGACTGCAAGACCAGACGGCCGATGCGACCAAAACCATTGATACCTACTTTGATAGCCATGATTTTTCCTCCTTATATTCCCAGTCAAGGGCTGTTAAAACTCAATCATAGTAATTTTATCGGAAAACAGGCTAAAAATCAATGTAAACGTTACCGCTGAGCCGTCAAATTTGGACGCGCAAAACGTGATATTTTAGTCTGAAGTGACTAAAAAAGAGATGATTAAGGATGATATGTCCAGGGTTCAATCGATTCAAGCCCGATTCATCACATAGGAACGGCCGGCCTATCTCTTTCCGAAATATCAATGATTAGCTGACGGTTCAAAACACAATCAATTGTCGTATTTTGCCGGTTCACTGGTTAGTACTCGCCAAAACAAAGACTGATAACATATATACAAAAGATTAAGAGAGGAGGTGACTTTGTGTATATTACGTACCGCTACCGCTTCTATCCGTCAAAATGGCAAGCTGAGTATATCGATCAGAAGATGGAGATGGCAAGAAAAACGTACAATCAGTTGATTCACTGGTATCTGCAGCAGACTACAGATGTTCAGAATTCTATGAGGAGAGCTCATTCATCTGTCAGCGGATCTTTCTCTGATGATGAAGATGCGTCAATAGCCGATTCATCAAACGAGGTACCGATCATCAGAAATGTGAATCAGCACTTGATCGATCATTTTCTGACTGAAGATACACGTTGTTCGCTGGTTGATCGAACAATTGTCCTGCATGCCATCAAAACATTTGATCGTAATCGCATCGCAACTCAAGAACATCAAGGAATCATGCGATTTAAATCAATCGACCGCAAGCAATCCTGCACGATCTATGCTCGAGAACTATCATTATCGATTGACGGACCCAAATTACATACGACTTTGTTGGGAACCTGTTCTATCACCATGACCAGAAAACCTATAGGCCGCCTGTTACTGGCTACTTTCAGCAGAGCGACATCAGGGAAATATTATATTTCCTTGTTGATGAAAAAGAGAGATACGCAAAAAAATATCCGGAAGACTTTGAGTAAGCAATCCATCAGGATCGTTGGTATTGATGTGGGCTTAAGCCATTATTTGACGTTATCGAGTGGCTTCCATGTCAAGAATCCCAGATTTATGGACAGACAATTGAAGGCCATCAAACGCGACCATCATCGATTCTCGCGTGCACAGCCAGGAAGTCGGAATCAACGCAAAAAAAAGAGGAGGCTGGGAGTCAGGTACGAACATCTGAATAATCAGCGTAAATCATTTCTCCATCGCTTATCGACGCAGCTGATCAAAGATTACGATGTGATCTGTATTGAAACACTCGACATCGAAGGGATGAAGCGGCAGAGAAGGAGATCGCGTCAAATCTCGGATGCTTCATGGGGACAGTTTATTGAGATGCTAACGTATAAAGCAAAATGGAACGGGAAAGTCATTATGAAAGTTCCTCATCATCTCCCCAGTTCCAAACTGTGCTGCCGCTGCCGTTACATTAAAAGAGATCTGACATTGAGTGACAGGCACTGGAGATGTCCGCACTGTCAAACTGAGCATGACAGGGATACCAATGCAGCTATTAACGTTCTCATCGCAGGGACAAAGCAGCTCCTGCGAACCTATCCTTCAACTGATCCCAAAGCACTTAAGCCGGCCCTGTCTGATCAGCGCTGATCAAGAATCAGACAGTCACCAGATCGTAATAAGACAGTGCTTAGGAATCCTACCGCACAGCTTGTGGAAAGTTACGCCTGCGGAGATCAGCGAATAGTTGGTCAAAGAAACAGGAAAATATCACTCAGCCTCGTGTGTATGCGTTTCAACCAGTTTTATTTGACTTTTAAAGGTCAGGATGATATATTCTCACTGGTCTGACACAGTATCTGCACCAACAATGGAGAGATGGCTGAGCTGGTCTAAGGCGCACGACTGGAAATCGTGTGATGGCTAATACCCATCCGAGAGTTCGAATCTCTCTCTCTCCGCCAAAAAAGCTCCTGAAAGTTTGTTCAGGAGCTTTTGCTTATGAGAGAGAAATGACAAAGCCATCACACGATTTAATTGTTCAGGGGAAAAGCAACATAAACTTGATGCGTTAAAATTGATATAAAATGAAAGCTAACCTTGTGTCCAGACTGTGCCGTCCTTTTTTGTGAATTTTCCCATGCAGACCTTAATAAAATCAACGAGCCATCCGATTCCAAGGCATCCGCCTGTCAGCAGCCAGACAATTCCTGTTCCTATTTTTCCAGTCATAAAACGATGAACACCTAGACCGCCAAGAAAAAAAGTGATTAATATTGCAGCCGTTTTGTCCATATCAACGCCTCCAACCTCAATTTTGAATGATGGCTTCTGAGCTCATCGTAAATCTAAAACAATCGACCGTCAAGCAAAATCGTCATCCAAATGTGACCTTTATATACTTTCATCCATCACTAAGTGAATTCCGAAGTACAGGCGTCAGGAATCTAGTTGTTGAGATTAATACTGTCGCATGTCTCGGATCTTTCCAAAACACTGAAAGATTCGATCATTAGGTCAGAACGCATGCTTCTCATTGTTTCTCTGACTGCCGTTTTTGTTTAGATACGACCAGAGCCACTACCAGAAAGGCAACTGCAAATGACAATTGAATCAATAAAGAAACAGCATAGCGGTTCATGAACGACCGGGATACAGATTCAGTGTGCTGAATCAGACGAATAGCGTTGATATACCAGTAGGTCGGGGTGAAACTGGCGACTGCCAGAACATTTTCGCCCAGCAACTCCTGAGGCACGAAGACTCCGCTGATAAAACATGTTCCAAGTGACACGACATTAGCGACAGCTTGCTGCATTCCTCGACTTCTGATGAACTGGCTGAGCAGAAAACTCAATCCCATGATCGTGATGATAAATACAAATGTATTCAGTACCAATAATAGCCATCGCGGAAAATCTGCGAAGCGCCTGTAGAAGAACAGACTAACAAGACAGAGAATCAAACAGGTGACGACGGCAAAAATCAAATTTCCGAGGATCAGCTGAAAATTATACTGTGTTATCTGAACGGGTGAGCTGAAATTACGCCTGCGGATGTCTTTGTTCTGAAAAGCAAGCATCAAAGATGATACACCGAGAATCATAACAGCAGTTAGTGAGTATGCCAAAAAGATGTAGAAATAGATCATTGAACTGAAGCCGTTTCCGGTTGCCTCAGAACGCAAAGATACGTCTGCCGACTGCTCCAGTACCTGATTGACTTGCCTGACAACAGTGCTTAATTCCATGTCCGGTGAAGCATTGAGAAATCTTGCTGTAGTTGTCAGATATCGATTAATCAACTGGTCTGAATAGGCACCCTGATAAGAATCCGGTAGTGTTGTCCGAATCAGTTTTGGATGGGTATCACCGTTTGCCAGCGCATTACCAAAACCGTTCGGAATTCGCAGCACGTAGACGATTTGGCGGAAGAAAAGCGCGTCAAGTATCTGATCACCTGATCCGTCAAGTTCGACAGGTTTGGCATACGTGTAGAGGTAATTCTTCAGCCCTTCAGACAGAGGGTGACCGGTGTCATCATTGATGATGGTCATGCGTGGTCTGCTTGTTGTAAAATCCTCAGTTTCACTTTGTGGATTCCACAAGGTCACCAGGATCACGAAAACAAGGAAGACACTGAGGTAGATCATCATCGACGGTAAATTGCGTTTGATTATTTTCAAGCACGCTTTAAACACTTGCATAGCGCTGCCTCCTCATGATTGAAACAACAACAATACTGATCACCAGCTGCATTATCAGCATGGCAACGACGTTGTGCCAGAAACGAGTGGATGTTTCATAATAATAACTTGCATAGAAAGCGTCACTGATCAGATTTGCCGGATTAATCCAGCGAAGGACAGGGGCTTGACTGCTGACAATGTATTTCATATCGGCAATCATTAAACCGGAGAAAAAGCTCATCAACATGGAAAATCCAATCAGAATAGCCGATTTGACGCCTTCGCTTTGATTGCCGAGTACACCGATCAAGGCGCCGATACTGATTCCAAGCGTACTACCGACCAAACTCGCCAGAAGGACAAATAGAATCTGGTCACCAAAATGAACGCCAATAATCTGTGTTAAGTAGAGCAGCAGCAATAAGACAGAAGCAAAATGAATAACGAAAGAAGCACTCATGGTGTAAATAAATTGTTTCATCTTGGGAACAGGTGCCAGATTAATCCGAGCTGCTTGTCTGGACAGGTTTGCCTTAACCGCGATCACTTCCCGCAGTCCCCAGAATCCACCATATAAACAAGTCATCGCGATCAAAGCGTAGTAATAGACAACAACGTTGTCGGTTGCTTCGGCCTTAATCGGTTGATCCTCTATCAAGGAAACGGTTGTCTGAAACAAGCTTCGTATATCCAGGTTGGGATTTTCTTTGATCAAATGGTTGATCGTTGCGCGTGTTTGTACGTATTCATCCGCAAAAACCTTGAGAATCGATTGCCGAAGACCTGAGTAGCGAATAACCACTTCTAGTTGTTCGCCTGGAATCAAGTATCCGACTATCTCATCAGCCAGCAAGATGCTGTCAGCCTGTCCGATTGATACCAGCTGCATGCTGAAAAGTGAATCATCGTCTGTAGAAAGCTCCTGCAAAACTTGCTGGAGTGTTGTATCCTGATCCCAATCATTGTTCTTGACAACTGCAATTGGGACCTGACTAAACGTTTCATCAGCATTCAGGTTGGAAAAAGCGAAGTTAAAGAAGGTTGCCAATATAATTGGAAACAGAAAAGTCCAGAATAGCGTTTCCCGATCGCGAAGCCCGCTCAGCAACCTGTAATAGAAGACATGCCTGTACATGATGTCACACCCCCTGCTGATCCCGGAGGTGCTTACCGGTCATCTCCAGAAAAACATCATTCAACGTCGGAAGTTCACAATAGACTCTGCCGTAGGCAATCTTATTCTCATTAAGAAGGTGCGTGACAGCCGACAGACTATGACGATTTTGTTCAGATCTTGCCGAAATTGTTTTATGATTCAAACTGGCAGAAAGTATCGTCGGCAGCGCCTGAATCTGCTCAACCGTTTTGACAACCTGAGTGTCTTGCTCATCTATGATTTCAATAGTAATTTTCTCGCCAGTCCGGATCATACTTTTTAGTTCAGATGTGGAACCACTTGCAATGACCTTCCCTTTATCCATAATGGCCAGGCGGGTACAGATCTGCTCAACTTCTTCCATGTAGTGAGATGTATAAATCACCGTTGCACCCTGACGATTCAAATCAACGATGCCTTCAAGAATTTTATTACGGCTTTGCGGATCAACTGCGACGGTTGGCTCATCAAGAATGATCAGCTTTGGCTTGTGTGCGATGCCGCAGGCGATATTAAGCCGTCGCAATAGACCGCCGCTCAACTTTCGTGGATAGAAACGTCTGAATTCATTAAGACCGACAAAGGATATCGCTTCTTCAACCAGTTCACGACGTTTCTTTTTATCCAGAATGTAGAGACCGCAGAAATAGTCGATATTCTCAAATACAGTCAGTTCATCGTAGACCGCCACATTCTGCATGATGATTCCAATATCCCGTTTAATGTCATAAGCATCCGGCCGCATCGGTTTACCAAATACACTTACTTCACCTTTGCTGAACTTGAGCAGCGCCAGCATGCACATGATTGCCGTTGTTTTTCCAGAGCCATTTGGCCCGAGAAGACCAAAAATTTCACCCTCAGCGACTTCCAGATTGAAATGATCCAAAGCGATTAAATCACCATATCGTTTCACGAGATTGTCAATTTTTACGACCATAATCGATACCCCCTTACAGGACCAGTTGGTTCTATATACATCATGTTGTAAGATAGCAAGTAGGTGAAGTGATATCAGTCATATCTTTGTGATTACAAATGTCACGACTTGCTCAGAAATCATACCTGATGTAGGCTCTCTAAAGGGGGAGGATGAAGCAATGGATATACTGCCTGACAAACTCATTTTCTTTCTGATATGCACATCCTTCTACCTGCATATGGCGGAGGGACCTTTTCAGGTCGTTCCTATTATCGTGGCAGTGACCGTGAGCGCTGCCGGCAGCCTCATAAACAAGTCTATTTGGCGCATTGGCGCCGTGATGGCCTTTGTTGCAGCATCCATTTATTTTAAACCGCTCATTTTTTTCCTGCCGCTCATTTGCATGGATCTATTTCTTTTACAGCGCCCCTGGTTTGCACTGTTGTCAGTGCTGCCGATTCTCTATCACATAAAATCTATGGATCTTCTGGTTCCTTTTCAAATGCTGCTGTTAACCTTGCTCGCCTGGTTGTTTGCACGAAAAGCTCAAGTTGCATCCATCTTTCGAGAGCAAGCCCAGAGGACAAGAGATGATGCGACGGAAGGTAATCTCCAACTCCAGAAAAAGCAGAAGGATCTCCTTGAAAAGCAAGATTACGAAATGAGTGTGGTCAGACTAAAAGAACGCAACAGGATTGCCAGAGAGATTCACGACAATCTAGGCCATCAGCTTTCACGGGCCATTATCCAGTTGGGTGCACTGAGAATCATATGCAAAGATCAGGCTGCAGCTGGACAGATAGAAAGTCTCACGGCAACTCTGACTGACGGTATGAACAGTATCAGAGACAGCATCCACGAATTACATGAGCAATCACAGTCGATTGACACTGAAGTCAAACGGTTGGCTGAACAGTTTGAGTATTGCCCGGTCGAGATCGAATATGCGTTAGATGGAGAACCTCCACAGCCGATCAGAAATGCCATACTTGCCATCATCAAAGAGGCTTTAACAAACGTCATCAAACACAGCCAGGCATCAAAGGTCAAAATTTCACTGTTTGAACATCCGGTGTTTTTTCAATTGATTGTTTCTGATAACGGTAAAGGCGCATCGTATCTCGATAGGCTTGAAGCCAGCGGGATGGGCCTTTCCGGTATGCGCGAGCGCGTTGATAACCTGCAGGGAACCATTCATTTCAGCAGTGAAAATGGTTTTCGGATTTTCGTCAATTTGCCGAAGGGGTGAACATGATGCCAATACGTCTGATTATTGTCGATGACGACAAACTCATTACACTATCACTAAAAATGATTATTGAACATGACCCTGAGATGCAGGTCGTAGCCTTCGGGACTGATGGCAGTGACGCGCTTGACCTGTATACCAGATATAAGCCAGATCTGGTGCTGCTGGACATCAGAATGAAGACGACGGACGGCCTTGTGGCAGGTCGACAGATATTGGACGCTGATCCGCATGCAAAGATTCTTTATCTAACGACATTCGCCGATGATGATTATATTATCCAGGCCTTAAGAATGGGCGCACGTGGCTATATTCTAAAACAAAACTATGAAAGTCTTGGTTTGGCTATTCATGCAGTGATGGCAGGCCAGAGAGTCTTTGGCGACGACGTCGCCGCCAGGATACCGGATCTGATAAGCGGAGAATCAACACCAGACTGGGAGCAGTTCAATCTGCGGGAAAGAGAACAGACAATGATTCGGTTGGTTGCGGAAGGTCTGAATAACAAAGAAATAGCAGCGGATTTGTTTCTGGGAGAGGGGACAGTAAGAAATACGTTGAGTGTCATACTTGATAAACTTCAACTGAGAGACCGCACCCAACTGGCAATATGGTACTATAAGAATCAACACCGACTCAACTGAATCGACTTTTCATACCAAATTCAACGAATAAAGACCACGAGATGCGCTTAAAAAACCCCGGATTTAACCGGGGTTTAGTTAGATTTCAGTTCAACTTGGAGCTTTGTGATCAGTC
>LSQX01328280.1_pt1 | contig 11206 bp, 12 predicted proteins | sample 654561 | NCBI WGS metagenome assembly LSQX01 (sample SAMN04489861, study PRJNA283612) | anaerobic digester metagenome | isolation source: 4 biogas reactors fed with cattle manure at either 37C or 55C with and... | place: Denmark: Kongens Lyngby | collected 2014 | reverse complement strand
GCCACATTCCCGGCCGCAAATGGCAACAGATCACCCATTTCGCCGCATGCGTCCGTCATGGCTGGCAGCAACCTGCAACGCACTGGCTGGACTGGTGTGCCGGCAAGGGCCATCTGGGCCGGCTGCTGGCATGGCAGGCCGGCAAGCCGCTGACCTGCCTGGAGCACGATCCGCAACTGAACGAGCAGGGCGCCGAGCTGAGCCGCCAGCTCGGCATCGACAGTCGTCATCTGGATGCGGATGTACTGCACCCGGACAGCTGGCAGCAGCTGCAACCCGGACACAGCCTGGTTGCCCTGCATGCCTGTGGACAACTGCATATGACCCTGCTGCAGCAGGCTGCCCGGCGCGGCTGTCAGCAACTGGCGCTGTCCCCCTGTTGCTATAACCGGATCGACAGCAGTGAGTATCAGCCCCTGTCCAGCGCCGCCCGTGCCAGCCAGTTGCGCCTCAGCCGGGACGACCTCAGCCTGCCGCTGCAGGAAAGCGTCACCGCAGGCCAGCGGGTACGCCGCCTGCGGGATCAATCCATGGCCTGGCGACTGGTCTTCGATATCTGGCAACGCCAGGCCCGGGGTGTGGATAACTACCTGCCCACCCCATCGCGCCCGGAAAGCGCGCTGCAGCAGGGCATGGCCCACTTCTGCCGCGACCTGGCCGCCCACCACGGCCTGCAACTGCCCGAACCTGCCAGCTGGGAGCAGCTGGAACAGCAGGGCTGGCAGCGTCTGGCCCAGGTCCGCAATCTGGAGCTGCTGCCCGGCCTGTTCCGCCGCCCGCTGGAAGTCTGGCTGCTGCTGGACCGGGTACTGTTCATGCAGGAAGCGGGTTACCGGGTACGGCTCGGCCAGTTCTGCCCGACACAGCTGACCCCGCGCAATCTGCTGATCCTCGCGGAAAAGCCCAACCCACAGCCAGCCCCCACCCTGTAAACCGGTTGCACACAGAGTTATCCACAGCTTGTGAATTACCCCACTTATCCCCGGACCCTGTGCATAAGAATGTTGATGACCCATGGGTAACCAGCTGGGAGCCGCTATTGGCGTGGGTTACAGAGAAGCGTACAAAAAATAGACAGCGTGGTCGAATATGACGAAACAATGACTTACGGTGCTATTGTCAAGTGATGCTGGAGAAGTCATGCACAAGTGAGCAACGCTTGCTCACAGGGGTGTTTTTACTCGAAACCAGCGTTTCCCCGCTGCCAATGCTTTACAGATCGCGCCGACTCTATATAATGCAAACCCGCGCCGGTATAGCTCAGCTGGTAGAGCAACTGACTTGTAATCAGTAGGTCCCGAGTTCGACTCTTGGTGCCGGCACCATATAGATCAAGGCTTGCAGAGATGCAGGCCTTTTTCGTTTCTGGGCTGCGTACAATTATGCGTACAAATCCGAGCAGGGAAAACGCTGCAGCGGATAGCGGTAATAGGCCGAGTGGGGTGGTGGTCGGCCTGGATCAGACTGTTAACCAATGCTTCACGCAACGTCAAATAGCAGTGGAATCAGTGTCCGGACGCGAGTGGAATGGGTGTCCGAGTCGGTGTGGAATTCGTACCTGCGTTGCCAAGACGGCTCATTCCGGCTCATTCCGGCTCATTCCGGCTCATTTATTAAGGGTATAAACAGCACCTCGGTTTTTGCCGTGCTGAACGATAGCTCCATTGTCCTTCATCTTTTTCAGTAGTTTTGCCGCCTGATCAGTTGAAAGTCGACACAGCTCCATCACATCGGCTCGTTTGATCTGCTGGTGTTGCTGCACGTAGTTCAACACCATCTGCTCATTTTGAATGGCGCTGAAACCAGCTTGTCGAGTATAGCCAGCCTTGTCACCTACAGCCTGATACAGCCTGGCCGATAAGGTATAGCTGCGTGCCCGGGTAGAGCCATGGGCTTCTACTAGACCAGCCTCAGTCAACCTCTCCAGAGTGCGCTTGGCGCTCGCGGTGTCACGCTGGATTTGTATAGCCAGCTCATCGGCAGTCACCCGTTTGGTCGATCGCAGCGCAGCTAGAGCGATCAGGCTGTCGATGGGCAGCTCGGTGTTGGTGGCACGCTCGTGTTCGACGACCAGGCGGCGGAATTCCAGGTCGGCCACGGTGGTAGGCAGGCGTACCACCACACTCTGTGCCGTGGTGTAGCTGTAATCGGGGGCGGGTCGTCCGAACTTGAGCATGCCGCGAAATATCTTGTCTACACCGCGCCCGGAGCGCTCGACCACGCCAATGCGCTTCATGGCGTCCGCCAGCGCCGGATTACGCGGGCGGGGTTCGGTGACCAACAGGTTGGCCAGGGTCACACCATCCACCAGACCACCGGGATTGCTGACCACCAGCGCTTCATCCTCAAGGCGCACATGCACCGCGCCCAGACGGTGATAGTCGCGGTGGATCAGCGCATTGGCCACCGCCTCGCGATAGGCGCCCATATCAACCTTGGGTACCGGTACACGGAATAGGCCAACTTGCAGCTCTTCCTCGGGATTGTATGGGCGGAAGTTGGTTTCCAGCCAGTCCAGTGCCTTGAGCAGTGGGAAGCGGCGAAACTCATTGAAGCGTACTGCCTGCTGAGCTAGCACCTGAAAGGCAAATTCGTGAGTAGGCACCAACTGCCGCAGGGAGGTTTCCCGGCCGACCAGCAGCAGGCCGGTGAGCGTTGGCACGCGTGAACCATCCGTCTGGCGAGCCGTGAGCATCAGCGCACCATCGAGAGCTTCGTCGTCCAGCTCGAGCAATACACGGTCGCCGCCAAACTGTTGCACCGCTTGGCGCAGGCGCTCACGCTCCAGTGGATCAAGATCGGCAAGAGAGGCACCGGCCACTGGCTGCGCCGATACGTCGATCAGGCTGAAGCTGGAAGCCCGGCTCGCTCGCTCATGGGGCAGCATGGCCACGCACTCAGGGGTGCCATCATGCTTCAAGCGGCGGCGTAGGTAGACACCACCGGTAGTTGCCACTTCGCCGTGCGTTTTGGGTACGCGAATGCATGCGACGGTTACGTCATTTATCTCAACTGCTTCTACCTCAACGGACAACGATGGCGAGGTGCGCGCTGCGACCAGACCGGCCAGCCCCGTCAGCAAACGATGCTCCGGATGCAGGCCGGTGGCAGTACCATCATCTTCGACACCTAACCACAAGGTGCCTCCTTCAGCGTTGGCCAGGCAGACCAAGGCCTCGATCAGGTCGCGATCCGGGAGCTTGCTGCGATCGCTTTTGAACTCGACGGTGAGGGTTTCGCGGGGCGGCAGACGATGGGGCATTACGCAGATCCTTGTGGGCATCATCCTACGAGCATGTTCTGATAACCACAGATTCTAACCCAGATGCCGAAAGGGGTTCGCTATGAGGTGGATCTGTGGGGAAGGTATGGGTGGGGTGGAACCGAGGAAGTCGCCTCACCGACACCCCACTCCCCTCTGCTCAAACCACCCCCTCGCCGTTCCGGCAATCTCCTAGGCCAGTTTGCTGATGGCCCGCTGGTGTGCGGTTACCAGGCTGTCGAGGCCGCCGCTGGCAGTGTCTGACTATACCAGCCGAGACTTGCTTTTTACTCAGCCGACAGTTTGGCCGTCGGGACGCTCCGGTCGTACATGCTCCGTATCGGCTCATAAGAAGCCCATAGAAGCTCATAACTGAGTGATTCAGCCTGGAAAGCTTTAGTTGACTTTAGTAAGCCCTGTTACTAATTTAGTAAAACCATTTACTAAAGGCTACTAAGATGACCGCGCCCCTCAACTGGCACTTTCCCAGAGTCGAGCTGGCCGAAAAGCTGATGGATCGGTTCCAGATCGGTGCCACAACAGCTCTGACCCTGTTTGCCCCTCGCCGGATGGGCAAGACCGAGTTCGTGAACAAGGACCTTTTGCCGCTGGCTGAAAAGCAGGGTTATATCACCGCCTACGTGAACTTCTGGGACAGGAAGCAGAATCCGGCGGATAGTCTGATCGTGGGTCTGACCAGAGCTACAGGTAGTCTGAAGCGTACTGCTAAACTCAGGAGCATGCTGGGCAGGATCACCGGTGGCAGCATCAGCACTCCCATTGGAGGAGCGGGCTTCACGCTGGAGGACAAGGGTGAGGCGGACAAGCTGGACATCATTCAGCAACTGTTCGATCTGCTGTTGAAGGACGGGCGTCCACTGCTGCTGGCGCTGGATGAGGTGCAGCACCTGGCGACCGACAGGAAGTTCGAGCCGATCATCTTTGCGCTGCGGGGCATCATCGACCCCAATCGGGACAGGGTCCGTGTGCTCTACACCGGATCAAGCCGTGACGGTTTGCGTAAACTGTTTGCCCGGCGCAACGCTGCGTTGTTCAGCAGCTCGCAACAGATCGACCTGCCCACCTTCGGCCGCGCCTATCTCGAATACACCGCTGGTGTGTTCAAGCAGGCTACGGCGCGCACGCTCGATATCAACGAGTGCGCCAAAGCTTTCAGGACGGTGAAGAAGGTGCCATACGATTTCCGGGGGGTTATCGACATGCTGATTACCCACGGTGGTACCGACATAATCGCCGTCACCGAGCTGTATCTGGCGGATAACTCTCAGGAAGAGACTTATAGATCCAGTTGGGACAGCCTCAAGCCCATGGACAGGCTGGTGCTGCAGTACATTATCCTCCACGGCGGAGTGGGGTTGTATACGACCGAAGCCCGAGCACATATTGCCGAGCAGCTCGGGTTGGATACGCTGGATACCGCGCCGGTGCAGAACGCCGTCAACCGGCTCCGGCGGGATGGTCATATCGCCTCGGTTGCCCAGGGGCAGTACGAGCTGGAAGATCCCTATTTTGCGGACTGGATTGTCACAGCAGCGGCTCGCTGACGTCTGCCAGGTGCCCGGGCGATATCAACGCCTCACCGACACTCCACTCCCCTCTGCTCAAACCACCCCCTCGCCGCTCCGGCAATCTCCTCGGCCAGTTTGCCGATGGCCCGCTGGTGTGCGGTTACCAGGCTGTCGAGGCCGCTGCTGGCGGGTTCGGTGATGGTGCTGGCGCAGGTCAGGCTGTGGTTGTGGGCGGGTGAGTTGCTGAAGCTGAGGCTCCATACCACGTCCAGTGCGGCATGGCTGCCGGGCAGGGAGTCGAAGCGGCGGACGTCGGTGCGGACGGTCAGTACCGGTTGGCCGGGGTTGCCGGGCAGGCCGGAGAGGTTGCGGGTGCCGAGGCGTTGTTCCAGTTCGAAGGCCAGCGCGTCGTGGAATTCGTCGGCGGGCGGGGAGGCCCACAGGGCGTTTTCCAGGATGCTCAGTTGGCCGTCGTTCTGGCGGATGACCAGGCTGGGCTGGTCGATCTGGACCGGGATGCGCACCGGCATCAGCTGCAGCTGAAAGTCCACTGGCTGTTGCGCCTGGGACAGGGCCGGCTGGGCGGGGATCAGCGTGTGGTATTGCAGGGCGGTGGAGCTGCAGGCGCCCAGGCTCAGCAGGCTGCCCAGCAGCAGAGCGTGGGTCAGGTGGTGGCGCAGGATCATTGTTGGGGCTCCATGTTGAGTTCGCGGGAGGTGGCGTTGCCCTTGAAGTTGGCGGGCTTGTCGACGCCGCCGCGACCGCGGATCAGCGACTCGGGGTGTCTGCTCAGGTAGTCGCTCAGCACTCTGACCGAGCGCACGGCACGCTGTACTTCTTCCAGGGTGTCGCCGACCTGCTGGCGCTGGGGTGAGCCCTCGACCAGTGCTTGGTTGACGTTGGCTAGGGTTTCCTCGGAGCGTTCCAGGGTGCTCTGCAGTTGCGGCAGCACGCCGTTATTGACCTGCTCCATGGTCTTGCGCAGTTCGCTCAGGCTGCTGTCCAGGTTGCTGACCATGGCCTCCAGCGGCAGCTTGCTGAGTTTCTCGACCACCGTCTGCAGCTGCTCCTGCAGCTTGTCGAAGGTACCGGGTGTGGTGGGAATCAGCAGTGGGCTGGCATACGGGTCGTATTCCACCACCGGTGCGCGGCTGTCGAAGTCCAGGGAAATATACAACTGGCCGGTCAGCAGGTTGCCGGTGCGTGCCTGGGCGCGCAGGCCATGTTTGATGAAGCTGCCGAGCAGATAGGCAGTGCGCTGCTCGGTATCCCCTTCATAGAGTTCCAGCAGCTTCTCGTTGGCCTCACCCAGACGGCTGGGGTAGATGACCGCGCCGACCACCACCGGGAAGCGCTGGGTCTGTTCGTCGTAATCCAGCTTGACCGATACCACCCGGCCGAAGGGCACGCCCAGAAACTCCACTGGCGCATCCACATTCAGCCCGCGCAGGGTCTGCTCGAAGCGCATCTGCACATAGCGCGGCTGGCCGTCATCGGGGGCCATGGCCTGATCCATGCTGTCGTGCAGGGTGAACACGCTTTCCTCGGCGATGGGCTCGATATCGGCGCTGTACACCGGTGCGCGGAAGGCAATCCCGCCCGCCAGAATCGATGACAGCGACTCGGTGCTGACCTTGAAGCCGTCGGCGGCCAGGGACACGTCCACGCCGCTGGCATTCCAGAAGCGGGTGTCTGCGGTGACAAAGTCATCGTAGGGGGCGTTGACGAAGATCTGCACCGCCACGCCCTTGCCATCCTCGCTCAGTTCATAGGACACCACCTGACCCACCGGAATGCGCCGGTAGTAGACCGGCGAGCCGATGCCCAGCGAGCCCAGATCGTCGGTGCGCAGGGTGAAACGCTTGCCTTCAGCGCCAAAGGTCACCAGCGGCGGCGCTTCGAGGCCGACGAACTCGCGGCGGGTCTCGGTGGACTGGCCCGGATCGGCCCCGATGAAGGAGCCGGACAGCAGGGTATCGACGCCGGATACGCCACCGGCACCGATACGCGGGCGCACTACCCAGAACTGGGCGTCCTCACGGATAAAGGCCTCGTTGTGCTGATCCAGCTCGATGGTGGCGTTGACCCGGGTGCGGTCCTCGCTCAGGCTGATATCGGTGACCAGACCGATGACCACGTTCTTGTACTTGACCTGGGTCTTGTTGGCTTCCAGCCCTTCGGCGGTCAGGAAACTGACGCTGATCTGCGGTCCGGCGGACAGCCAGTTCTGCACCACCATGGACAGCGCCACCAGCGCCGCGATGATCGGCACCAGCCAGGCCAGGGAGATGCGCACCCGGCGCTGTCTGATGTCCGGCTGGCCGATGGGGGAGGTGGGGTGAATCGGGTTATCTGACATCGGTTTTCTCTGCATCCCAGATCAGTCGCGGGTCGAAGGTCATGGAGGCCAGCATCGTCAGTACCACGACCAGGCCGAAGAACAGGATACCCATGCGCGGCTCTATGCTGCTCAGGGCGCGGAACTGTACCAGCGCTGCCACCAGCGCTACCACCAGCACATCCAGCATCGACCAGTAGCCGATGACTTCAATCAGGCGGTAGAGCCGGGCGCGCTCGCGCATGGCCCAGCGGCTGCGGCGCTGGACGCTGACCAGCAGCAGGCCGAGCACGCCGAACTTCAGGCAGGGCACCGCCACACTGGCAATGAAGATCAGCAGGGCGATATCCCAGGAGCCGCCGCGCCAGAAGTCGATCACCCCGCGCAGTATGGTGCTTTCGCTGCCATTGCCGAACATGTCCGTATACATCACCGGCAGCAGGTTGGCGGGCAGGTAAAGGATCAGCGCGGCAATCAGCAACGCCCAGGTGCGGCTGATGCTGTACGGCTTGCGGATATGCAGGGTCGACCAGCAACGCGAGCATTGCCCATCGCCGATCTCGCAGGCATTGCCGCAGTCGTGGCACAGCTGCAGCCCCAGTTGCGTGGCGTAGGGCGGCTGGCTCATGGTTCCACCCCCAGCTCGTCCCACAGCCCGCGCACATCGCGCCCGCCGATCAGGATGATCAGTACTGTCAGCATGGACATGGCCCACAGGCCGATCCCCGGGTGCACCTCCAGCATGCCGACCAGCTTGATGATGGCCACCAGAATACCCAGCAGGCACACCTCCAGCATGCTCCAGGGCCGCAGCCGCTCCAGCGTGCGCATGCAGATGCGAAACCCCGGGGCCATGCGCCCGGCCCGGGCATGCACCAGCACCCAGGCCAGCAGGATGATCTGCATGGCCGGGGCGAAGATGATGCTCAGCCCGGTGACCAGCGCGATCAGGCTGATCTGCCCGTGGGCCAGTGCCTCGACCGTTGACCACAGGGTGGCGTCGTTGCTCAGCCCCTGCATGCTGATGCCCATGATGGGAAAGGTATTGGCGAAGATGAACAGGATGGCCGCCGCCACGGTCAGGGCCAGCAACTGGTCGGTATTCAGCCGCCGTCCCCGGTACAGCAGTGCGCCGCAGCGATGACAGTGGGCGGTCTGCTTCCGGGCCAGCGGTGGGCGCTGATAGACTGAATCACAATGCTCGCAGATGATCAGCTGTTGCCGGTCGGGTACAGGCCCTGCCATGGGTATTCCGTGGTTGTCTGGACAGGTGCCTATGCTACCACTGAACAGCCCGGGCGTAGTCTGCTGATCAGGCTATCTGGCGACGGGCAGTGACGCATCTTTCTCGCCGTACAGGGTCTCCATCAACCAGTCCAACGATGCGGGCAGCATGGGACCGTGCTGCAGATTGTCGAAGCGTTTGAAGCTCACCTGCAGACCGGGCACCTGACGCAGCTGCGCCGCCAACTGCCGGGCCGGGCCTTCCACATCGCCCTTGCTGGAACCGCCGGGGTGGCTGGGCTCGCTGCCGCCGCGCATGAGGATCAGACTGGCCTGGTGGTGGCCCAGGCGCTGCTGCAGCTGTGCAGCTTCCCGGGTTATCGCGCCGTCGTGCCACCACAGCGAAGGACTGGCGGCGGCGTAGGTGGTGAATTCGGTGGGGCGGGTGAACAGTGCCTGCAGCACCGCCAGGCCGCCATAGGAATGGCCCCAGAGCGTCTGTTGTGTGGGGTCGAGGGGGGCCCGCGCGGCCACCAGCGGACGCATATGCCGGGTCAGCAGTTCGAGGAAATGCTCAACGCCGCCGCTGGGCATGCCGGTCAGTGGGTCGATCTGCTGTTCCAGCCCCGGCACCTTCGATATTGTTCACGCCCTGGGCGTTACCGGCCCGGTACAGGCGCTTGTCGAAGATGTTGTCCATCCCGGCAGTCAGGCTCAGGTTGTCGCTGAAGCTGTAGGTGCCGCTGAAGCCCACCAGCGCGTAGGGTGACAGTTGGTTGGTACCGCTGCCGGTCACCCGATCGCCATGGTAGTCATACTTCTTCGGTGTCTGCTTGCCGTACCAGGCCACATGCAGCTGCATGGACAGGGCATCGCTGGCTGCCCAGTCGAGCATGGAGTTGAGCGTGTATTCCGGGGTCACCGACAGGGTCTCGCCGGTGGTCTTGTTTTCCGATTCCAGCATCCAGGTGAAGTTGTTGCTCCAGGTCAGACTCTCATGCAACGGAATTCTCACGGTACCTTCCAGCCCCTCGACCACCGCATCGGGAATGTTCTCCCATTGGTAGATGGCGGCGTTGGCATTGGCCCCGGTGCCGCCTACGGCATTGCCGATCGGGCTCAGACCGGATTCGATCTTGTCCTTGTAGTCGTTGCGGAACCAGGTCAGCCCGGCCACCCAGCCGTTGCTGCGGTACTCGATGCCCAGTTCCTTGTTGACACTGGTTTCCGCGTCGAGGTTTTCCGAGCCCTGCAGGTAGCAACTGGTGGTCTGGCCGTAGCAGCCCTGACCACGGCTGTAGAGCAGGTAGTCGGGGTTGAGCTGGTACAGGTTCGGCGCCTTGTAGGCCCGGGCGATACCGGCCTTCACGGTGAAGGTGTCGGTCAGCGCATGGGACAGGTTCAGCGACGGACTCCAGTTGCTGCCGACCTTGCTGTGGTGGTCGAAGCGCAGCGCCGGGGTTAGCATGGTGCCGGGCATCAGCTCGATATTGTCCTCGATGAAGAAGGACGCCATCTGCGCCTGGGATTTGGTATTCCGCCCGGTGCCCGGCAGCCCGGGGATATCGCCACCTTCGTTGGTCGGCTGGGTGTTGGAGGCCGGGTCGTCTTCGACGAGGAGCAGTTGGGATGGCACAGTCGGCCCCTGATGAGAATGCATTGCAAATGCGAATATTCTCACCAAGGGGCGATGGTGGCAATGGTTGAGGCCGTCTGGCTTATCTGCCTTGCAGATAGGTCGCTACTGCACTGATGTCGCTGTCACTCAACGCCTTGGCTACGCCTATCATCGGTGAGTTGTCCTGCTGCGGGTTCATCTGCCGGAAGCGTTTCAGCGCTGTTTCCATATAGACAGCTGGCTGGCCGGCCAGGCGTGGCATGTTCCTGAAGCCCTCGGCGTTTTCGCCGTGGCAGAATGCGCAGCTGCGTTGGTAGATGGGCTCGCCGACTGCAGCTAGGGCCGGGTCGCCACCCGGGCGCGGATTGGCTGTCTGCTGGCTGTAGTACACGGCGATATCGATGCGTTCCTGCAGGGACAATGAATTGGCCAGGGTTGTCATGACGAGGTCTTCGCGGCGGCCATCGCCAAATTTCTCGAATTGCTCGAACAGGTACTGCGGGTGCTGGGTTGCCAGGTTGGGGATGTAATCGCGTTTGCTGTTGCCGTCTTCACCGTGGCAGTAGCCGCAGAAGCGAATGCGCTCGTGCCCGGCGGCATAGCTGGCCTGCCGCCGCTCGTCATCTGCCATGATGGCTTCCAGCTGAAGCATGGCCTCGTCGGTACTGCTGGCTTGGACCAGGGCGGCGCCGCCGAGCCCCAGAGCCAGCGTCAGGTTGATCAGGAAAATGTTGCGAATCATGGGGCGTCCTGCCGTCAGAAAAGCACACAGTATAAGCCCTGCTGTCAGCATCGAGTTGAGGCAGATCAATAACAGTGCAGTGGTCTGGTGAAGGCGGGTCGCTCAGCTCTCCAGACCAGCTAGTCACTGTTCGGGCACCTGCTGCCTCACGCCGCGGCCGGGCCAAATCCAGCGGACAGGTGCTATCATCTCCGGCCCACCAAATCCGGAGGCATGTCAGGCTGTGATCAATGTGCGTTATATCCCGCTGGTAATTGCGCTGGCGATGTCGGTGTATATGGTCACTGTCATGACCTTCGTCATCACCTGGGTCAATACCGGTCTGGGGGAAGGTTTCATTACCCGCTGGTGGCGGGCGTTCTATATCGCCTGGCCCATCGCCTTCACGCTGATGGCGGTCGGGGCACCGCGCATCAGCAGACTGGTAATGCGCCTGAAAAAGGACTGATCAGTCCTGAATGGAGTGCCGGGTTCCATCCCGGCAAGTCGGGGT
>LSQX01202556.1_pt1 | contig 11206 bp, 8 predicted proteins | sample 654561 | NCBI WGS metagenome assembly LSQX01 (sample SAMN04489861, study PRJNA283612) | anaerobic digester metagenome | isolation source: 4 biogas reactors fed with cattle manure at either 37C or 55C with and... | place: Denmark: Kongens Lyngby | collected 2014 | reverse complement strand
TAAGGCTTTCAGCGATTAGACCGCTCTATTGGCGAAAGTCCTGAAGAAATGTCAAGAGGAAAAGGGAGATTTCCCTGAATTTGCCGTACTCGGGGCACGCCCAAGGCGACGCGATGCTGATCCGGGTGGAGAAGTAAGATTTTTTATAGGGAACGGTTTCAAACCTTTCCCTACGCAAGCTTCTCGAGCAGTTTGATGAAATTTCGCTTGGCTTTGTACTTGGTTCGAAGCTCGCGGACATAGGCGGCAAAGGCGTCATTTTTACCGAGCCGGTTCATCACTGCTTGAATTTTTTTGATCAGCTTGATTGCCTCTTCGTAGGCCTGATTATTCGTTTGATTGACGGTCGGTTCTACGAATTTTTTATAGACTTCCACGGCATCCAGCGGATGATCCTGTTCGCGCAACGCCGCCAGTTTCATCCAGAGAGACTGCAAACAGCCTCCTTCGAGTGCTTCCCGCTAGGCCACATCCGGAGATTTTTCCCACAGAAATATTTCCACCAGCAGGGAATAGCCGGGATTCCAACTCCATCGGTCGGTTTTTCGATCCTGTTTTGTGATGTGAGAACGAATGTGCAAGATGGCTTTTTCCCGCCACTTGGGCCATTGCCGGGTTTTGTCTGCTTGCCTTTTTAACCGTTGATAACGATCAAGACAAAGACTATCCGTAAAATTTGCCCAGATTAAATTTAAAGCGTCCTCCGGGTGTTTTCTTCGGTGATACTCATCCGCCAGAAATTCCCGCAAACGGGAATCCGTTTTTGCGGGAAATGCCTTGATTCCGGCTTCGGCCCATTCCAGGGCTTTATCTTTATTGCCGGCCTTCTTGTAAATTTCGGCGATTTTCAGATAGTTATAGGCATAAGACAAATCCCGCTTTTTAATGTCCACCAGCTCTTCAATATCGCCGGACATCTGAGCCAGCGTCTCCTTGATCTCAACGAGATTGAGCGCCGCGTAAGAAGCGCTTTGCCGCAGTTTTTGTTTAGATATAGAGGGCGCAAGTTTCTCCCAGGCTTGATCGGCCAGACGACGATAGACCGCCAGCCCTTCTTTCCCGAGCAACGATGCGTAGGTTTTAGCCGCACCGGAAAAGATGTCCCATTCGCTGTTGAGTTCCAGATCAAAGAGACGCTTTGCCAGTGTTTCCGGATTGCGTTTTACTTTTTGACAGGATTTCAGATGTAGTTCCTGCAGGCGATACATGACCTCTCCCATGCCGCCGTCCGAATCATCCATGTAATTGACGGCTTCGGCCGCCTGTTCCAGCGCATATTCGGCAAGCTCCGCCACGTCTCCGGCATGCGGCCCTTCGAGCAGTTCCTCGATGGAGTCAATCATCTCATCAATGATGTGGATATAATGATACGCCTGACGGTATGACACGAAGTCGCCGGTTTCAAAAGCCTTGTGAATCATCTTCCTCCAGGTTGAGGCGTTGAATCCTCCGGACAGGGCTTGGGACGTTTTGAGATAAAGATTTTTCCACAGCGTTTCGTTCTCCTGAGCCTGTTCCATCAGCATCTCCACCAGAAGAGATTTGTCCAAAGTGTGCAAATAATTTTCAACATCATTGAAATTCAAAACCGGCGGGATCTTTTTATTTTTTGATTCTTTGGAATCGATCCAGGCCAGCGCCGCGGCCACGCAGTGTTTGCAGAATTCTCCTTCGTCGTTCATCGGGCACGTGCAGGAATAATCAAAATCATTACCAACGTCGATGTCCATTTTGACCGTGTACGTATGACCGCCTTTCACCCTGGCGATGATCGATCCGTTATGCTCGGTAAGATCGCGAACCAGCCCGCGCTCGTAATAATCCCGTCCCCGCTCCAGCGCGCGACCGGGCGCATAATCTTTGATCGTTTTTAAATTCAGTATATTCACCATGGTTTTAAAAGTCGTTTATTACTCAATCCAGATCGCTCACGCCGGCGATCTGTTTGAAGGTCACTTCCGGAAATTCCCGAAAGTGCGCTTTTCCGCACTTGATTTTCTGCTTTTCCGATAGTCGCAACTCCTGCCCGGTTGATTTTGTCTCAGCTACAAAGTAAATAGTTTTTTCGTTTTTCTTGATCAGCGCCCAATCCGGATTATAGGTACCGATCGGCGTCTTTATTTTAAACCAATTGGGCAGCTTGAAATAAAATTCAATATCATCGCGCCCTTCGCAATCCTGGGCAAAGGCATACTCAACATTGGAATCCAGCGGTATGAGATTACTGTAGATCGTTTTGTCTTTCTTCGTTACCTGAAAGGTCAGATCGGTAACATGAAAATCATAGTCTTCAAACAAACGCATTTCATATTCTTTTGCGCCGATCTTCTCATACTTGATGCCGTCGATCATCAACTCGTTCAATACATCATTAACGGTCGCCACCGCATGATCGAGAAAAAACTGGGGATTGATGAGAACTTCGCCGATTCTTCCCGATTGCAAAAGAATCTCCAACACTGTGGAGCGGGTCAACTCCGTTTTTTCCTGAATGTAAAACAAAATATCAGGAATCCGGAATTTCCCATCAATGGCTATGTTATAAGAAGCTCGAACATCTGCTATAATACCCGATTCATCAAATTCAACGGCTGTTTTCGTTGATTTGATGACCGCTTTTTTGGTTGCGGGCATTTCCTGAACTGCTTTGGCGGCTCTCTTAATCAGTTCATGTGTGTCGTAATCCACTTGATAGGTGGTCTGATATTTGATTTTATCCCAGATGTCCCTGAACTTTGCATCCAATTCGAAACCTTTACGATATTTGACGGTTTCGCGCTTTTGCTTATCCTTGATTCTGCCTTTAAATGACACGCCGCAGTCTTCCTCGATTTCAGCTTGAAGCTGGCGCGCAAAATCTTCATAAGCCTCGTTGGCAACGACGGTCAGCCGATTGACACTTGTGTCCTGGATGCGCTGACCTTCCTGATTGACGGCAAGACGCATACCCCGTCCGATTTCCTGTCTTTTTTTCAATTCCGAGTGCGTCTCGTTGAGCGTGCAAATCTGGAAAACATTTGGATTGTCCCATCCTTCGCGCAGGGCGGAATGGCTGAAAATAAAACGTAAAGGCTCGTTAACATCAAGAAGCCGCTCCTTGTCCTTCATAATCAGCTTGAACGTGTCGTCATCCGCCTGCGAGTTGCCTTTAGTGTCATTCCATTTTCCTTTTTTGTCCTGCGAAAAATAACCGTTATGAACTTCGGAGGCGGCATATGGAATAAGCCCCTGGTACGAATTCTTTTGCGAGATTTCACCATAAAATTCTTCAAACCAGACGGCAAATTTGCCTTTCAGCGGATTGCCACTGGTGTCATAACTTCGATAATTAGCGACACGGTCGATGAAGAACAGGGAAAGCACCTTGACGCCTTTATCTTTATACTTTCTTTCCTTGACAAAGTGCTCTTCAATCGTCTTGCGAATTTGAACTTTCATGACCTCGTCGGTCAATCCACCGCGCGCATTGCCGGTAAAGATCGTTTCCCCGTTGGACAGCTCGATGAAGCCGTCAGCCACGTCAATACCGTTGATGATGTAGCCGCTTTTATAAGCATCGCGCCTGCCGGACAGTTCGTACAAATCGTCGCCGACTTTTGCCGTTATGGTTTTCCGGACAACGCAGGAACTGGAGTTGACATCGATTTTAATCTTGGCTGACGTTTTGGTTTTTGTCGCCGTGACTTTTTCCAGCGCGATAAAAGCCTCGTTAAAATCATTTTCCGTGACGATGGAATCCACTTCAATTTGCTTGACCAGTCCCAAATCGTAAGCCCGAACCGGATCAAGACTGTAAACCATATTGTAACGGTTAGTATGCGTGGCCGAATAGCGCAGCGTGCAAAGAGGATTGAGGTTGGCGATGGCGCTCTTGCGAATGTCTGTTTCCATGTTCTGCGGCTCATCCACAATGACAATGGGCCTGGTCGTCCGGATGAATTCCACGGGCCGTTTACCGGTTAACCGGTCGTTGGGCTTGTTGATGATGTTTTCATCTTTGGCAAAGGAGTCGATATTGATGACCAGGATTTGGATATTATTGTTATCGGAGAAATTCCTCAACGCGGAAACTCTTTTGGAATCATAAACCAGATAATTCACGGGAATCCGGTCGTAAAGATTCTGGAAATGATCAAATGTGATTTCCAGATTTTTCAGCACGCCTTCGCGAATAGCAATGGAGGGCACAACGATCACGAATTTTTTAAAGTCGTATTTATTGTGCAATTCATAGATTGTTCGCAAATAAACATAGGTTTTGCCTGTACCGGTTTCCATTTCCACCGAAAAATTCATTCCGTAGAGAACATCCGAAACCGTCAGGTCGTTTGCTTTTTGTACGGTTTGAACGTTTTCCAGAATTTGATCTTCATCAAGCACAAGGCGGTTGCCGACGCCTGCGTCCTGAAAAAGCGCGTCGCCAAATAAAGTATCGAAACTACCTTGATTCAACGGCTGGCCTTCGAAAATACCGGTCACGGCGTTGATGGCGTCGAGCTGAAAAGACTGATGAGGGTCAAAATGGAGTTTCAATTATCAATCTCCGGCCTTGGGATCGTCACTATAAATTGCTCTCCATCAATCTCGTTGACGAAATTTATATTAGGTTGCTCTTTGATCGCTCTTCTAATACCGGAACCAAACCCCCTGTAAGGCATTGTGTTGACGCAATAAGAAGCCAGCAGATTATTCCTGACGACCGCATTTCCGGCAATGATATTGTCTATTGTAAGACTATTGGGTAAAGTTCCCGGGCTGATAAGTTCAATTCTATTGTCAAAAATCATGGCTCTTATCGGTGCGCTTTTTAAATAGTCTCTATGAATTAAAGCATTCTGTAGAACCTCTTCCAGCGCAACTCTGGAAATTTCGAGTATCCCTATAGAATTAAAATTTTGACCCTGCTGGGTTTGTTTTAGATTGCTGACGAAAAAATCCATGCCCTTTTCAAAAAGTTCAGGAATAGTTCCTTGAATATCCTTACTGTCTCTATATTCAGTGCCTTCAATATTATTGCCGAAAAATGAAACAGCTTTTATACAGAATACCGGCCTGTATTTTTGAGGATTTTTTCCAAAAAAAAGCAGGCCAGCCAGTGTAAGACGATTATTTCTTGAGATATTTATATTTCTTGCCGCTTGCTCCACACTTATTTCAGCTTCATCTAATGTCTTGCCCAGTACTTTCAGTACATACTGCTGCAATTTATCGATGTTTATGTCGGCAATCGAAGTATTCGGTATTTCCATTTCATCAGCCTGAAGATTGCCGCTGCTCTGAAAAAGTCTTAGCAGCTCATGGTTGTCGGTTACTTTTCGTTTATCTGATCCTTGTTTTATCCAAACGACCAGATTTTTATCCTTGTAAGGTTTGTTTATTCCTTCTTTAACGTAAACGATAAGAATATTTTTCTTAACATTATCTTCTGCAAGAGTAACAACTTCTGTCTGGACATAAACAAGAGGAATAACCTTATCTGTTGCAACATTTCCGACAAGCATCTGTGTCTTTTGTGCTTCCTCATACGGCAAGCCGGCTATTTCACCGGTTTTATCCTTTACTCCAACAAGTATCATGCCGCCAAGTGAATTGGACATTGCCACCATTTCGGCGGCTAATTGATCAGGCGATGTAATTTTTTCCTTAAATTGCACACGGCTTGTTTCGCCAGCACTGATTATATCGAGCAATTCTATGGTATTCATTTTTTCAAACTCCATAATTCATATATACTCTTTCTTCGATTGAAAGCTTCCTCGCCGCCTTCCATAATTGTTACAATTTCCTTTTGCATTGAAGGGTCATCGATCGTACCGTCATTCACTTCAATTTTTGATTCGGAATATGCGCAAGATATTATTTTTTCACTGTCGCCTAGAACAGGTATGTTTGCGTTATGCGTTGCAAAGATAAACTGCATTTTCCCTTTTAACGCCTTGATCTGCTTTATAACATCTTCGTATATGGTCTGATTATCCAAGTCATCTTCCGGCTGATCAATAATTAAAACTTCCGTTTCTTTTTGTGCAAGAAGAAATAAAATTAAGGCGGTCGCCCGTTGTCCCAGGGAATGATCTTTTAAAGGCTTTCCGTTGTATTTGATTGTAAATTTATCTTCAACGCGAAAAGTCAATAATTCCAATACGCTTTCGTAAAAGCGTTTTTTTAATTCAGTCGCCAAGTTGTCGCTGATGTTTAATGAGGAACTCAGATTATCAATATCCCGATATATTTCAATGAAATCCTTATATTGGGATGTGATGCTGTCATACGTTGCGCCTCTCATGCCGGTGCCTTTAAATATTTCCCTCAATTTTGCGTCAAAGCGATCCTTTCTTCCTTTGTATTCGACTGAAATCGCCAGAGAATTATCATATTCATTGATTCTGACGACTTCTTTCTCAAGAACCTTATATTCATCATGCCACAAATTATTTAATTCTGAGACTTTATGGTTGATTAATGTTTGATATTCTACTTTCTTCTTCTCTGATTTTTCAACTTCAAGAAGCTTCAGCTTAGATGTCTCTTGCTGACGATTCAATTTCAGAAATTCATCAGGATTAAGATTGGGTAAGGATATTTCTCTTTTAATTTTTGCAAATTCTTCTTTTAAATTTTCCCGCTTTACTTGTAATTTCTGATAAAGCTCTTTGAGTGTGGCTTCGTGCTTCGCTATGTGATTTTTTACATCGTCCAGTTTGTTAAACTTGGCAACAATTTGCCTGAAAATTTCCATGGCATCACGAAAAATATCCTGGTTTTCCTCTGATGTGAATTTTGTCTGGGCAAAAAATGTTAAATAATTATCGATAACATCTCCAATATCGCTTCTAACTTTTGATATTTCACCCATCACATTACTAAAATACCTAACATCGGAGTCAAATCTGCTTTGTTGCCGCAGTTTTCCTTCAACACCCTTTTCCTTATATAGCAGCAGCTTATGTTCGGCATCTTTTATGCTGGCAATAATTTCCTTCTTAAGTTCTTCAAGATTATCCAATTTCTTGGACGCATTAATCGCATCCACCAGATCAGTCACTTTTTTTGTTATTTCAGCTTGAATCCCCTCAAGTCTATTGCCGATTAATTTTTTAACAAGATCAGCTTCAAAGTCGATATTTTTATTCGATAAATCCTTCTGCCCGAAATAAACAGGGATAGTGAATACCGTATCAACTCCCGGAACATCGATTCTGCCGCCGTTTTCAAAAATATCTTCTTTTTGTCCGTATATTTTTATTATTTGGTATTCTTTCGCATGTTCATTAATGACAGTCGTAATGACCTTGCCGCCACTTTTCAAGACATGCGCTATAAGACTGTTTTTATATTCCCGGTCGCTTGCCTGATTTCCCAGATTGATTCCCAGTGTATAGCGTAAGATCTCTATAATGGAAGACTTTCCGCTACCCCGGATACCGATGAAGTTATTCAATTCCGGCGAAAAATTTATTTCCTTTCCGTCAAGCAATCCGCCTTCAAATGCAATGGATTTAATATGTGCATTATTTATAGCAGGTTTCTCTTTGGGACTGACACGATGTTCATAATCGATAAGCGCATATTTAAGCGCCTCAAAATTATAGTCTCCTAATTTAACATACGTAATTTTTCCTTGTCCTATAGCATCAATCCCCAAGCCTGCATTGTCTGTACCTTCAACACAGGCGATTCTTCGGTCGGCCAGTTTGCAAACACGGTCATAATTATCTCTGTTGCCACTTTTTTGTAATGCTATTACTTTTTTGAAGGCATCTTGTTTAACAAAATCTTCCAACGTTCTTCCTTTTAACACATCAAAGAGGCCATTGGCCGTATCAGGATGAGCCAGAACGATAAAATAATCATGTCCGATTTTATCCAAGGCCTCGACGGTATCATTTAATGAAAAATTTGAATTGGGATAAGGTGGCTTATCGTAATTACTTATTCCGTAAAATGCATTTGATAAAAAACTCTGTATATGATTTTCTTGCGCATACCATTTATCCTCAAAAGCAATCAGTACGTGAATGCCTTCTTTTAATGAGAATTCCGTACCTGAGACCAGATAAATATTTTCTTTCCATGCGTTCTTTTGCATCTCTTTGTATTCATTTAGATCGAATTTGTTATGGTTGGTGATAATCCCGATTCTAGTGTCGGTCTTCTTGAGTTTATCGATATAATTTCTTACGAAATAACTTTCGTCGCCACCATACTTGAATTCTTTATCCGTCTTCGTATGAAGATGAAAGTCCGCTTTCAGCCATACCGAACCATTTCTAAAAATGTTCTGATTTTGCATCATAATTTTACCACCCTTAATCACGATGAGTCCGGTTCAAAATTACTGTCGTTGGCGATAGTTTATCATTTTTCCGGCGTCGGCAAAGTGATCGAACTGCTTATATATACAATCAAATAACCTTGAATTCAATGCCCGCGTCTTTCATTTGCAGGGCGGTGTTGGTTTTGAGCTGGTCGTTTTGTTTAAACAGCCGGTCGAGCGTGAAAACTTTTTTCGGCTTTACCGCAATGATTTGCCTGATAATCTTTTCATCGGCTTTTTCCAGCATGAGGGCCACCTCGTTATCATTGACCAGAATATAGCCTTGCTTTTCTTCGATTTTTGCCGTCAATGGCACACCGGATTTAATGAGCAGTTCATAGAGAATATCATCTTGTTTAGCGTGTTCATCGAGCGGTTCCAGATGCTGCTGCATCTGGGCGACCAGTTCTTCTTCCGTTTCGATATTTGTGCGCCAGATTTTGAAGTTGGATTCCCGCAGCTTGAAAACCTTGAAACCCAAATCCTGCCTGGCCGCATGACCATCAAGATCGAGTTTTCCTGCCTGATCATCCGCAATCTTCTTGATTGCGCGGCGGATACGTTCCTTACCGATTTCGGCAATGGTTGAATAACCTGCTTTAAACGCTTCCGTGTTTACACCGCATTTTTCCGGCAACTGCACACAGATGAATTTGCGGTTGCCGCCGTCTTCCTTATTGAGTGCTAAAACCGCATGCGCAGATGTGCAAGAACCGGCGAAGAAATCGAGAATAACGTCATTGTTGTCAGACGATAAAAACAAAAGAGATTTAACGAGAGAGACTGGCTTAGAATATTCGAATACTTTTTCGTCAAATATTTTCCCGATATCTTTTCTTGCATTATCGTTTGAATATTCGTTTGCAATAAAATCTAAAGTGGTTGCCGATTTAGTTCTTTCTTTGACTTCGACAAAATATCCGTTTTTATTTTTTGATATTGTCGCTCTCTCGTATGTTTTTGTATAGATTCTAAAACCATTTTTTGATTCTTTTAAAACAATAAATCCATTTTTAAAACCGAACTGATACAAATCTTTTGACCATCTCCAGCAAAAATCACTCGATGGATTTCTTTTTCTTCTCTCTTCCATTTCTTTTTTTGTAACATTACCGGGCCGTAAGACTAACTCATTTATTTCAATCTCATAATCTAGTGAAGGCGAATACTGTATTGATCCGTAATCAAGCGGTTGGCTTAATTTATATTTACCTCGTGTTTCTTCAAATTCATCAGTGTGTTTGTATCCTTCATCTGTATGAAGGTATGCGTTTAATTCAGAATTATCCGTTTTTTGATAGCACAAAACAAAGTCGTTATTTTTAGCAATAGTATCTGTAGTTTTTCCGGCTTTCTTTGTTATTCTTGGGAAATTTGCTATAAAATTTTCTTCCCCAAACACTTCATTCATCAAAAGCCGGAGATTGTGAACCTCATTGTCGTCGATCGAAACAAAGATCACACCGTCGTCGCGCAGGAGATTGCGCGCCAGAAAAAGCCGTGGGTACATCATGGAAAGCCAGTTGGAATGATAGTGTCCGCTGTCTTTGCTGTTCTTGCGGAAAAGCCCCTCGCGCGTCATGAGCCCGGTTTCGTCCTTGTCGCCGATGCGGCTTAAATACTCGTCGCGCGACTCCGAAAACCGGTCCGGATAGATGAAATGATCATTGCCCGTGTTGTAAGGCGGGTCGATATAAATCATTTTTATTTTGCCGAAATAGCTTTTCTGCAACACCTTCAAAACTTCCAGATTCTCGCCTTCAATAAACAGGTTGCCGGTCTGATCAAAGTTGACGGATTCTTCCTTGCAGGGAACCAGCGTGGCGGTTGACGGCGTCTGCAACGCGTGAAAGGCATCGGATTTCCCCGCCCAGTTGAGTACATAGCGTTCGTTTTTGAATTCGATATTATCGCCGAGCGCGGCTTTTAGTTTTTCCCAGTCTATCTTGTTTTCGGTAAAGGCTTCGGGCAATATTTCTTTGAGTTGGTTTAATTTATCTCCGGCAATGTCCAGCGATTTTCCATCCATAGGCTCATCCTTATTAAAGAGGCATTGTGAGCAGTCTTTCACTGCGCCAGACCCGAATGATTTTTACTTTGTTTCCATCAAGGCGGTAAACGATTCGGAAGGGAGGATAAATGATCTCCCGCAGTTTGGCAATGCCGAATTCGGGAACGATTCGGCCGCTTTCGGGAAAATCCGCCAGTCTCCCGATCTGCACAATGATTTCTCCAACCAAGCGATCTCCAACAGCAGGCGCCTGCTGTTCTTGATACCAGGTTTGGATGTCTTTGAGGTCCCTGAAGGCTGATTCGGCAAAAATGATCGGTCTTTTATGCGGCATGATTATTGGTTCAGGCCCAGCCGTTTTTTTACTTCAGAAAGGTTGATCTCCCGACCCTCTTCAATGTCCATGAGTCCCTGGACAACACCCCGCAGAAAGGCCTGTTCTTCCGTTCTCTCCTCATAATCTTTGACCGACTCGACAACGGCAACCCCTCGCCCCCGGCTGGTCAAAAGCACCGGCCTTCGGGTCTTTTCAATCTGACTTACGATCTTTCCCGGCTTGATTTTCAAATCGGTAATGGGAACAATGTCTTCCGAATATTTAATATTGGCTCTCATTGGGATACTTCCTTAAAAGGTCATTATTGAGTATATTTAATAGCACCAATTCATAGACCTGTCAAATGGATAAAAGAAACGACGTCCGATACGGCTCCGTGTAAAACAAATCATCAAGGTAGCCGAACTGTTTGAGCCAAAGGGGAGTTTTCGGCTGCCGACATCGTGCAGCCTGAAGCCTCAGTTGCATAGCCTTGCTGCGCGGATGCTGCCCCGTCCAAACGGCCGCCGCATTTAGACCGACCGGGAATCGCTTACGGTCG
>LSQX01089748.1_pt1 | contig 11207 bp, 11 predicted proteins | sample 654561 | NCBI WGS metagenome assembly LSQX01 (sample SAMN04489861, study PRJNA283612) | anaerobic digester metagenome | isolation source: 4 biogas reactors fed with cattle manure at either 37C or 55C with and... | place: Denmark: Kongens Lyngby | collected 2014 | reverse complement strand
CGATATCGGTCGACATCCGGAACGAATCGATCACCTCGACGGAGAACCCGCACTCTTCTGCGATCCGCATGTGATCGAAGAAACTTGCGCCATAGTAGTCGGCGCGGAAGCACCGCGGCTTTTTCAAGAATATGATGTTCGTTCCGCCGCCCCGCCCTGGCACGATGGACATATCCTTCTCGGTCCGGATCAGCCGCTGGATATCCCCCGCAGTCACCAGGGGGAGATCGGCCATGATGATGAGCGCGGGGCAGTGGAACTGGCCGAGCGCCCAGTTGATGGCGTCGTTGAGCGATTCTTTCCGGACGGCGATGAGCGCGTTCTCGTGATGGAAAGGGTGCGTGCAGAGGAGGGTCGCGCTGCACCCGGACTTCAGAACGGCAGCGATCACATCCTCAAGCATCGCCCGGGCGAACGCTTCCCGCTCCTCCTGGTCAAGGATGCAGGAGAGGCGCGTCTTTGGGTTTACCGGCTTAAAGGGGATGAGCGCATGAAAGTACATTGTGAAACGGTTGTCAGGGCTGCATCAAAAAGGCATCGTTTTCCTGACGGCGGAAGAAGGAGAGCATGGCGATATCAGAAGCATCCCGGCCGACTGTACCGCACCCCCTCGGCACGGCATTCGGGGCTCTGCGAACCCCTGAGAGGCTCTGTCTCCGAAGGTTGATGTAAGGTGGTGCCGACATATATCCATGCACCGCCGCGTGATCACCTACTCACGAAACGCATTTCTCCCCCTGACGACGGTCTGCCAGAACCACTGCGGCTACTGCTGTTTCCGCACCCCCGTCGGAGAAGGCTGCGTCATGCCACCCGATGAGGTTCTCCGGACGCTGGATGCAAGCGCAGCTCTCGGGTGCACGGAGGCGCTCTTCACCTTTGGGGAACGACCGGGCGCGGTGCCAGGTTTTAGCGGGATGCTCGGGCGATTCGGCTACGCGGACATCCTCGACTACGTCTACGACCTCTCCCTCGCGGCCATCGAACGCAACCTCCTCCCGCACACCAACGCGGGCATCCTCACCTACGAGGAGCTCGACCGGCTCCGCGAGGTGAACGCGAGCATGGGGCTGATGCTCGAGACGACCGCGGACGTTCCGGCGCACTACAACTCCCCGGGGAAGGACCCCGCGGTCAGGATAGAGATGATCGAGAACGCCGGAAGACTCTCGATCCCGTTCACGACCGGCATCCTGCTCGGGATCGGCGAGACGATGGACGACCGAGAGGATTCGCTTTCGGTCATCGCCGACCTCCATCAGCGCTTCGGCCATATCCAGGAGGTCATCATCCAGAACTTCTGCCCGAAACCCGGTACCGCGATGGAAGATGCAGCGGTCCCCGGCCCCGACGAGATCTGCGCGACGATAAGCCTCGCCCGCGAGATCCTTCCCGTCGATGTCGCCGTCCAGATACCCCCGAACCTTGCGGACGCATCCCGCCTCATCGGGTGCGGCGTGGACGACCTCGGCGGGATATCGCCGCTCACCATCGATTATGTCAATCCCGAGCACTCCTGGCCGCAGATCGACGAACTCCGGCAACTCGTCGGGGATGCAGAACTTCGCGAACGGCTCTGCATCTACCCGCACCATATCGAGCGGGGCTGGTTCTCTCCCCGGCTCGAGCCTTTGATCCGGCGGCTCACGGAGAGGATTGCCACACCCGACCAGGGCACAGGAGCATAACCTCATGATAAATCCCGACAACACATATCAGGAGATTCGACCATGAAACAGGCTGACCTCCTCTACACNNGAGGTATACATCATGAAGTTCCGGGACGACATCACGGCATTTGACGGTGGGAAAAAGGACACCCTGGCCGGAAAGGGGAGATACAACGCGGAGGTCTCGACCTTCATCTTCAGGTACCTCGGGGAGCACGGGATCAGGACGCACTACATCGAGAGCATCGAGCCCGGCGTCATCGCCGTGCAGAATCTTACGATGATCCCGCTCGAGGTGATCGTGAGAAACGTCGCGGCCGGCTCGATCGTGCGAAATTACCCCTTCCGGGAAGGCGCCCCGCTCGACCCGCCGGTGATCGTCATCGACTACAAGAGCGACGCGCATCACGACCCGATGCTGAACGACGAACTGATCTACGCGCTCGGCATCGCGACGCCCGAGGAACTCGACCAGATCAAGGCCATGGCGCTTGCGATCAACGAACTCCTCTCGAAGTATCTTGACCTTCGCGGTATCACCCTGGTCGACTTCAAGATGGAGTTCGGCCGCTCCAACGGCAGGATCATCCTCGGCGACGAGATCAGCATGGACTCGATGCGGCTCTGGGATAAGGAGACAGGAGCGTCGCTCGATAAGGACGTCTACCGGTTCGAAAAGGGTGACGTCATGGAGACCTATGCCGGCGTTGCAAAACGGATCCTCTCGGCGCCCTGGGGCGAGGTGAAATGAGGCGCGGCGATGCAGAGAGGCGGGGTGGCGGAATCAAAATCTTTAACCCGGTGACGACCCATATCGAAAGATACGGGTGCCGATAGATAATGTGACAGGTGTTTCTGATATGAGTGAAGAAAAGATTGAAGAGGAGCGGACCAGGGCAAAGGTATACGCGAAAGAGAAGGGCTTTATCCTGAACGTCAACGAGAAGCAGCTCGAGACCGTCCTCCGCGGGCTTGCCCGGAACCGGGAGCGGTTCGGCGAGCCATACTGCCCCTGCAGACTCCGGAGCGGCGACCCTGAGAAAGACCGGATCATTGCCTGCCCCTGTATCTACCACGAGCAGGAGATCGAGGAGCAGGGTCTCTGCCATTGCAGGCTGTTCTTCAAGAAGGGCGAATAACCGTACTGAGAGCTGGCGCCTGCGGCGGGATGAGCACAGGGGTCTCGGTTCCGGCGGAGAAAGAAGATGATCGTTGGCTGATCAGCGTATCAAAACCAACGACATAGCATTTTTCCAGAATCCTGTTAGTTGCAGAGCCCACCACACCACGAAACCGTGTGCGGCGTATGACCGCCATGATGTCCCGGACGAGAGAGTGCATCCTCCTCACGAAATGTACCAATTATAGCGAGGGGAGAGCCCGGTATATCCCGCTCTGGAGATGGTTATCAGGGGCAGCCTGAACAATTAGATATACACCTCGTGTTGTGAGCGCTTACCGGGTGAGACCGCCCGCCGGAGATCCTTTCCTGTTCTCGACGGAAAGCCTTCACTGAGCGGGTGGGTGGGGGCGTCTGAAACGATGTTATCTGCGATCGGGGAGTAAGGGGCATTTCAGTTGCAGGGAATTGATTATATATATAATTATTATATCCATAATCATTATGAAGTTCTACGGCAGGGAGCAGGAACTCCGGTTGATGGAGCACCTCTACGCGAAGGCCCCCTCCTTCCTGGTCGTCACCGGCAGACGGCGGATCGGCAAGACCGAACTGATCAAGGAATTCTGCAGGGGAAAACCGGCCCTGTACTTCTATGTCGATGCAAACAAGAGCATAGATGCCCTTATGGAGGAGTTCGGAAGGCTGATGGCCGAGGCGCTCGACCTTCCCGGCTATATCAAGACCGACACCCCGGAGACATTCCTTGAATTTCTCTTCTCCTACGATCAACCCCTGGTCGTCGTTTTTGACGAGTTCCAGCGCTTCCTCAAACTCCATCCCTCGTTCATCTCCCAGATGCAACGGTTCTGGGATCTCGCAGGCCGGAACACGCACCTCTTCATCATCGTCTCGGGTTCATCGGTCGGGATGATCCGTGAGATATTCCTTGAAGGAGATGCTCCTCTCTTCAGGCGGGCTGACAACATCCTGACACTGCGTCCCTTCGGCCCCCGTGAGTGCCTCACCATCCTTGGCGATCTGGGGGTGCAGGACCCGGCAGAGCGGCTCAACCTCTATCTCCTCTTCGGTGGGACGATCTACTACTATACCTTCATCGAGAAGTATGGATGCACCGATCTTGAGACCGCCCTCGACCGGCTTATCTTAAACGACCTCGCCCCTCTCCGCCGGGAGATGAGCGATGTCATGATCGAGGAGTTCGGGCGGGAACACGCGACGTACTACGAGATCCTCGCTGCCATCGCTGAGGGGAAGAGGACGCAGAAGGAGATCGCAGACGTCGTCCACCTCCCCACGACATCACTTCCTCCGTACCTGCGGGACCTCACCGATCTCCTCGGGGTCGTTGAATACCGTATTCCGGTCACCGCAAGACGGGAGCGCTCGAAGATGGGCAGGTACGTCTTTGCTGACAACTTCTTCAGGTTCTATGCCCGCTACATCTACAGGAATATGAGCCTCTACAAGAGCGGGCGTTTCGAGATCTTGAAGAACAGAATTCTCCAGGAGTGGAAGGGTTTTTCCGGCTGGGCCTTCGAAGAGATGGCACGAAACCTCCTCACCCAGAACCTTGCAGAGAACTACGAGGAGATCGGACCCTGGTGGAACCGCCGGGGTGACGAGATCGACCTCCTCGCCCTCGGACCAGCAGGAAGCCTCGCGGTCGAGATCAAAAATCGCGATATCACCCTCGCCGGGGCACGCAGGATCCTTGCCGCCCTGGAAGAGAAGATACCTCTCATAAAAGGCCTCCCTCAGCCGGTGATCACCGGCATCGCCGCCTGCACCATCGAAGGCGCAGAGGTGCTTGCAGCCGAAGGGTTCTACGTGAAGGATCTCAAGGGTCCTGGGCCTGGAAGAGGATAGGGGTATCTGGTGCGTGGCGACAGTCCGGTATATCCCGTTCCGGAGATGGTTGCCCGGTCGTGCCCGGGTGAACAACCACCAAATACCTTTATCACCCCTCTCCAGAGACTCTTAGTTGAACCGATGAAGATCATCAAGGATCCGGTGCACGGCTACGTCGAGGTGGAACCGCTCGCGCTCCGACTGCTCGACTCGGAGGTCGTCCAGCGCCTCCGCCACATCACCCAGCTCGGGTTTGCGAACCTCGTCTACCCCGGGGCGAACCACACCCGGTTCGAACATTCGCTCGGGACGATGCACCTTGCGGGTCTCATGTCAAGCCAGCTCAGGCTTGACGATGACGAGACGCAGCTCGTCACCACGGCCGCCCTCCTCCACGACATCGGCCACGGCCCCTTCTCTCACGTCACCGAACCGGTGATGGAGGAGTTCACCGGACGGAGCCACCACCAGATCGACCGCCTCGTCGGGGAGGGGACGGTCGCCACCATCCTCGAAGACGCAGGGCTCGATCCCGCCGAGGTCTGCGCCGTCGTTTCAGGAAAACACCGCCTCGCGGGTATCATCCACGGAAGCCTCGACGTCGACCGGATGGACTACCTGATGCGCGACGCTCACTACACCGGCGCCCCCTACGGGACGGTCGACGCTCACCGGCTGATCCGGAGCACCATCTTCTCCGGATCCGGCATCGCCCTCTCCGAGGGCGGCATCAACGCCGCCGAGTCGCTCCTCATCGCCCGGACGCTGATGCGCCCGGCGGTCTACTTCCATCACGTAAGCCGGATCGCGACGAGCATGTTCGTCCATGCCCTCCGCGAGGAGATACGAAACACTCCAGGCACCGATGCGCACGAACTGATGCGGATGGACGACGCTGTCTGCATGGAGCGGCTGAAGCATTCCTCCACCCCGATCGTCCGCGACCTCGCCCGCCGGGTCTACATCCGCGACCTCTATAAGCGGGCGCTGTACGTCGGCGAAGACCGGGTGAACGCCGCGGCACTCCAGCAAAAGCCCGGCCCCGCCCACGAGCGCGGGATTGCCCGCGAGATCGCCGAGACCGTCGGTGTCGCAGAAGACACTGTCCTCGTCGATATCCCCCCGCTCCCCCGGGCACTCTCGATGGAGGTTCGGGTCAGGAACAGCCATGCGATGGTCGATATCGAGGAAGTCTCCCCCCTCATCAGCACCTTGAACGACACCCGGCGGCAGCAGTGGCGTCTTGGGATCTACACCACACAGGAGCACCGGAGTGCGGTGGAACAGGCGGCGATGGAGATCCTCCGGGTGAAGCGGGCGACAAAACAGGATAAACTCGTAGTGACATAACGTATGGAGAGCGCATGAAAAAAGAGTTCATCATCGGGGTCACCGGGGCAAGCGGGGTCATCTATGCACACCGCCTGCTCGAGGTGCTCTGCGACCACGCAACAGTGCATATCGTCATATCCGATACCGCCCGCCAGATCGCCGGGATCGAGTGCGTCGATCTTGAGGGGTTCGACGCCGTATACGCCGAGAACAGCAACCTTGCAGCCGATATCGCGAGCGGATCGTTTCGCAGCGACGGGATGGCGATCGTGCCCTGCAGCATGAAGACGCTTGCCGCCGTCAGCAACGGTCTTGCCGACAACCTGATCGCCCGGGCGGCGGATGTCTGCCTCAAGGAGAAGCGTCCTCTCCTCCTCCTCCTCCGGGAGATGCCGCTCTCCCGGATTCACTTAAAGAACATGCTTGCGGCCGATGAGGCCGGCGCGACCGTGATGGTCGCAAGTCCCCCTTTCTACCAGCACCCGAAGACGATCGACGATCTCGTCGATATGGTGGTAGCCCGGATGCTCGACCACATGGGGGTCGAACACAACATTGGAACCCGATGGAGCGGATACGATGCGTGAATTTATCAAACTGATGCGGGAGCAGGGGAGAGTCGAGGATATCGAGAGCCCCTGCTCGACCGTCTACGAGGCTCCCCGTATGGCGAGCAGAACGAACAAGATCCTCTTCTTCCACGACCTCGACGGCCACCGAGGGGTGATGAACCTCCTCTCCGATCGGGGTTCGCTTGCGGCGGCGCTCGGCGTGGAAGAACGCGACCTTGTCAGGCACCTCGCTTCCATGACGTACAGCGGCCGCGTGGTGAATGCGGGCAGGTGCGAGGGCGGCGTTGAGCCCGATCTCTCCCGCATCCCGGTCATGAAGCACTTCCCCGGCGATGCCGGGCGCTACTTCACGTCCGGGATCGTCTTCTCGCGCTACGGCGGCGTCGAGAACGCCTCCATCCACCGGATGATGGTGCTTGACGATCACCGGGTCGTTGCCCGCCTGGTGGAAGGACGCCACACCCACACGCTCCTCAAGGCAGCGCTCGCCCGGGGAGAGAGGCTCCCGGTCGCGGTCACTGTCGGGACGCATCCTCTCGTGACGTTCGCCGCCTGCACCCGCGTCCCGGAAGGGAGAGAACTCGCTTACGCCGCTGAACTGATGGGCGGCGAACTTCCCGTCAGGGAATGCGCAAACGGCGTCCGGGTTCCCGATGCCGAGATCGTCCTCGAAGGCTACATCACCGCCGAGAAGGTTGCGGAAGGGCCGTTCGTCGATATCACCGGGACGTACGACCCCGTGCGCCAGCAGCACGTGATCGAGTTCACCTGGATGTACTGCAAGGAGAACCCCATCTACCACGGCATCCTCCCCGCCGGCGACGAGCACAAACTCCTGATGGGAGCGCCGTACGAACCGAAGATCTACCGTGCCGTGGGCGAGGTGACGACGGTGCGTGACGTCTACCTCACGAAGGGCGGTGCGGGCTACCTCCACGGGGTGGTGCAGATCCGGAAGAACACGCAGGGCGATGCGAAGAACGCCATCATGGCAGCGTTTGCTGCCCACACGTCCCTCAAACACGTCGTCGTGGTGGACGAGGATATCGACATCCACGACCCTCACGACGTCGAGTACGCTATCGCAACGCGGGTGCGCGGCGACACCGGCATCATGGTTGTCACCGGCGTCCGGGGCTCGTCGCTCGACCCGACCCGCCTTGGAGACGGGACGAACGTGAAGGTCGGGGTCGATGCTACCATAGTTATGGGGAGAGAGGACGAATTCAGGAGAGCGGAGTGGGAGTAACCTATGTACCTTGATACAGGCGATGAGAAGGTGCTTGCCGGCGAGTTCGGCGAGACCCGGCAGAAGATGATGGAGATCCTGGTCGCGCTCGGCAACGTCTACGGGGCTGAGAAACTCGTCCCTATCACGAGCGCCCAGGTGAGCGGTGCATCCTACAAGACCATCGGGAGGTGGGGGCTCTCCTGGCTGCAGAGCCTCAACGCCCGGGCAGCGGTCCCGGCAGTCTTGAACCCCATCGGCATGCCCCAGGAGGGATGGCGGGAGTTCGGGATCGCTGAGGAGTTCGCCCGCCGCCAGGCCGAGGTCGTCGAGGCCTACCGGAGGCTCGGGATCAAACTCGATTGCACCTGCACACCCTACTACCTCCGGATCACGGAGTACGGCGAGCATCTGGCCTGGTCGGAGTCTTCGGCGGTCGCCTATGCAAACTCGGCTCTCGGCGCCCGGACAAACCGTGAGGGGGGGCCGAGCGCCCTTGCGGCGGCGATCATCGGAAAGACCCCTTACTACGGCCTCCACATCGTCGAGAACCGGCTCCCGCAGGTCGTCGTCGAGGTCGAGGATGGTGCGGGGGCGCATGCCGGTCACTGGGGTGCCATCGGCCACATCGCCGGGAAGAGGGTGGGGAACCGGATACCGATTCTCCAGGGTATCCGCCCGAACCGCGACCAGCTCAAAGCCCTCGGCGCCGCGATGGCGGCGACCGGGGCGGTCGCCCTCTTCCACGTCGATAAGATCACCCCTGAAGCCCGGGTCTTCTCGTTTGATACCGGCAACCTCGACCGGGTGACGGTGACGGCGGACGAGGTTGAGGCACTCTTCACGGAGATGGATGTCGAGGCGGTCGCGGTCGGGTGCCCGCACTGCTCCGCCGACGAACTCCGGGAACTTGCGGAACTCCTCCGGGGGAAGAAGACGAAAAAACCCTTCTATATCTTCGCCGCAAAGGGCGTTACAGCGGCAAACCCCGACCTTGTAAGCGTCATCGAGCGAAGCGGCGCCCGGGTCATCACAGATACCTGTATGGTCGTCTCGCCCCGGATGGACGAGTTCGCCTCGATCATGGTGGACTCAGGAAAGGCCCTTGCCTATGTCCCCGGAATGTGCGGCGCACTCGCCCGGATAGGGACGCGGCAGGAGTGCGTCGAAGTCGCAACGTCGTGAGAGGGGATGGCGGTCTGCTGTCCCACTAAACTCTTTTCACAGCAACTCTCCGCAACGTTCATCTGGTGGCAGCCTGTAGTTACGCCGTAACAATCAGGTCTGGAAGAACATGACACAGAGAAAAGATATCACTACCATGCGGCGCAACCGGGATATCGACGGGTTGATCAGGGCACTCTCAGACCCGGCGGCGATCATGCGGCTGACCGCGGCCGAGGCTCTCGGATCTGCCGGTGACGAACGGGCGCTTGAGCCGCTTGAACAGTTGAAGTTCTCCGACCCCGATACAGGAGTCCGGCGGGCCGCCTCGATCGCCCACACCCAGGTGGCGGCGAGTCTTGCTGCCCGGAAGGCTGCGGGCAGGTGAAAGCATATATACGCTGAAAACCTGCCGAAGAGATCGCCATGGCTACCGAGGACGATATCGATGCAATGAGAAATGCCCGGGATATCGACGGGTTGATCCGGGCGCTCTCGGATGAGGATGAGTTTATCCGAACACAGGCTGCCCTCTCACTCGGGGCACTCGCAGATCCGAGAGCACAGGAGCCGCTTGAGCGGATTCGAAGCGAGGACCCGAGCACTTCGGTTCGAGAAGCCGCCGCAACCGCGCATAAATGGGTCATCGGCCGCCTCCGAGAGGTCGAGGCAGCCCGCCGGAGTCCGTGACCCGGGCTGCCTGCGACCGGATCACAGGGCGACGAAATTGATCCAGAGGAACGCCGTTCCGATCGCTACCGTGACGAAGAGCACGAGCATCCCCACCTTCAGGAACTCCACAAAGGTGACGACAAAACCGTTCCGTGCGGCGATCCCGAGGACGACGACGTTTGCCGATGCACCGATAACCGTGCCGTTCCCGCCAAGGCAGGCGCCGAGCGAGAGCGCCCACCAGAGTGGGTAGATGTCCATCGACCCGCTCATCCCGTGGATGAGGGGGATCAGGGTAGCGGTGAGGGGGATGTTGTCGACGATGGCCGATGCGATCGCCGAGAACCAGGTGATGATCAGGATGGCTTCACCCTCCGAGTGGACGTTCTCGACCACGAACGCCGCGACACTTGCGATCACGCCGGTTTCGACGAGAGCGCCGACGACGACGAAGAGCCCACCGAAGAAGAAGAGCGCCGGCCACTCGATCTTCTCGAATATCTCCTCGGGCTGCTGCCTGCTCCAGAAGAGGAGGATGGACGCGCCGATCAAGGCTACGAGGGCGGGTTCGAGACCGAGCTGGTCGTGGATGAAGAACATCCCGATGACGAGCGCGATGACGACGACCGACTTCTTGAAGAGCGGCCAGTCGCGGATCGCTTCTCGTTCGTTCAAATCCGCAAACGTCTTCTCGATTCCTGCCTGCTCATCGGGCGAGACGTGGAGTTCTTTCCTGTAGATGAGGGCGAGCATCCCCATGACGACAACGAGGTTGACGACCATCATCGGCGCCATATTGATGATGAACTCGTTGAACGTCAGACCGGCAGCCGAACCGATCATGATGTTCGGGGGATCACCGATGAGCGTCGCCGCACCGCCGATGTTGGAGGCAAAGATCTCGGCGATGAGGAAGGGCATGGGATTGACCTTCATGACGCTTGCAACGTAGAGCAGCATCGGGGTGATGAGGAGAACTGTCGTGACGTTGTCGAGGAACGCACTTGTCAGAGCTGTCACGAGTGAGAAGAGCAAGAGCACCCGGATAGGGCTCCCTTTCGCAAGTTTCGCAGTTTTTATGGCGATATACTCGAAAAGACCACTGCCGCGGGCGGTGTTGACGATGATCATCATCCCGATCAAGAGGAAGATGGTGCCGAGGTCGATGTACTCCGGGATCATCTCCCAGGGGACGATGTGGAGGAGGACAACGACCGAAGCACCGACCATCGCGACTACTGCGCGATGAATCCGCTCATCGATGATGAGCGCGTAGGTGATGATGAAGACCACGACGGCGATCAGTTCCGGTCCGACGATCATACGCCATCACCCCGGTGGTCGGGGCCCGGTGCGGCAGGGCGCACGATAATAGACTGGTATATTGACATAGGACTCCCTGGAAAGAACAAATAGTAGAATTCAGGTACGCACGGTTTTTCCTTAATCATACCGGTTATATCTGCCGCCGGGAGGGGGAACCCGGCGGAGGGATCTGTGTCCCACCGGATTCAGTCCGCCGCCGAAGATCTCTCTGTACCCGTATTTCCTCCCTCGTTTCGGAGTTTAAGCGCCTT
>LSQX01068303.1_pt3 | contig 11207 bp, 10 predicted proteins | sample 654561 | NCBI WGS metagenome assembly LSQX01 (sample SAMN04489861, study PRJNA283612) | anaerobic digester metagenome | isolation source: 4 biogas reactors fed with cattle manure at either 37C or 55C with and... | place: Denmark: Kongens Lyngby | collected 2014 | reverse complement strand
ATCTCGCCCAGGACACCAAAAGAAAATGAAACCGCGCAGATAATGCGCGGTTTTTATTTTTGGGGATTGTTTTGAAAAAATTACAATATAAATAGTATAATGAACTAAATGTGAGCATTTTTACAAAGGCAAGAGGAGAAGCGCTATGACATGGTTCTTGCAAAGCATTGGCAACGCCGCAGGTGAAATTTCCGTTAACAATCACACTTACGCGATGAAGCCGGGCCGCAGCGTTGCGATTGACGATATTTCAAAAAGCGGGCAAAGCGTGCTGATGAATTCAGCGGCGGGCAAGCTTGCCGACAGCCAGGACAGCTTTCTGTTATGCTGCCTGCCGATTGATCCTCAAACAGAGAACTTTTTTCTTTCTGCCACTTTTACCGTAAGAAATAAAAGTATGGGTGATAATCAAAGCGGTTTCGGACTTATCGTCCTTGACAGCGTGGTGAGCCTGGATGAGAGGCATGTTCACCGTAATTATCTGGCCGCCGGGTGTTTCCGTCTGACGCGGCATACGGTAAAAGAAAACGGTGTGAGAATTGTTGCCGGATATGAAACTGAAGCGCCGTTATCTGCCGAAGGGAGAATTGTAGATGGTTCAAGATGTTTTACAGAGCCACCTGCCGCTCCTGAAGACAAGTTCAGTTTTACCCTTGCCAAAACGGATGCCGGTTTTATTGCGAGCCAGGGTGATAAAACCNNATTGTAGATGGTTCAAGATGTTTTGAAGGGGGGCCTGCCGGCGCGAAAGACAAGCTAAGCATTACCCTCGCAAAAACGGATGAGGGCTTTTTGGCGGGCAACGGTGACAAAAGCATTTTTGTTCCGGGCTGCGACTTTTTGCGCCAACAGGACAAAAACAATATTTATGTCGGGTTTTTTGCTGCCAGAAAAATTTGCGTAGAGATAAGTGAAATAAAGTTTGAAAAATCTTTTGGTACAGCGAGCACCGCCCCTGCCGGAACAATTAAGGAGCAGCTCGCACCATATCCGTTTGCATACGAAGAGCTTATCAGGCATTCTGCAAAAGAAGGACACAGATTAAAAAAAGCTTATCAGCAAGAAACAATCTATGTTTCCTGTGACGGCGGCGAAGACGCGGAGGGCACGAGCAAGAGTCCTGCAGCTTTGACCGCAGCCTTGGAAAGCGTTCTGCCCGGTCAGGCGGTTATCCTTCAAGACGGAATCTACCGCGCCGACAGGCCTTTTTTTGTGGGAAGGACAGTAAATGGAACAAGGGAAAAACCCATCAGCCTAAAGGCTCAAAATCCCGGCAAGGCTGTTTTAAGCGGGTTGGGGATCAAAGGACGCTTGCCGTTGTTCATTCTTTACGGCTCTTATTGGCAAGTAAGCGGCATCGGTTTTACCGAAAGCCCTTCAAGCGGACTGCTTGTCTGCGGCAGCCATAACGAGATTTCTTTCTGTGCGGCCTATAAAAACGGAGATACTGGGATTCTTCTTTGCAGTTACCCCGGAGACGCAAAAGAAAACCGGCCGTCACATAACCTCGTCCGTAACTGCGACAGTTTCGACAATTGCGACGAGGCCTTCGGCAACGCCGATGGGTTTGGTGCTAAATTGTCGACAGGCGAGGGCAATTCCTTCACGGACTGCATTGCATACAACAACATTGACGATGGTTTTGACTTATATACAAGAGCCACTATCGGTTCAATCGGTGCAGTCACAATAAAAAAATGTGTAGCTTATAACAACGGCTTCCTATCCGACGAAAGTTTTACACAAGAGGGACAGGGAACAGGTTTTAAGCTGGGCGGGGAAAACGTTTGCGTGAACCATCAGGTTTGGGACTGTATCGCTTACGGAAATCATGCAAAGGGCTTTTCCTCCAACTCAAACCCTGCGGGCAGTCTGCACTATTGCACGGCCTATAAAAACGGAAAAAACACCCTCCGCGATAATTTCAGCTTTTATACGCATGGAAGCAAGCGAGGCGAATGGATGCTGGAAGGCTTGCTGCCGGATCCAACGGCAGGGAGCAGGTTAAGCCATGAAAACGAATCAAAGTGGTTTGCAAGTACGGACACCTCGGTCAGGCCGGGAAGAAATGAAGACGGCAGCATCAACCTCCACGGCTTGCTGAGGCTAAACGCCAGGGCGCCTATCGGCAAAGGGGCGAGAATTGAAGAAGACAGGAAGAATATCCTGATGCTGATTACCACTTTCGGCCAAGGCGGCGCGGAAAGGGTAACGGTTAATCTCGCCAATGCGTTCAGCCAAAAACACAACGTATATCTGGCAAATACCGGTTCAAACGAGAACAGAAAGCTATACTCCATTAGTCCTGAGGTAAAAACAATCGGGATCTACGACGGAAACAAAGACGAAAACCGGTCTGTTCTTCCTGATTTTTTGTTTCATAAATGGCAAAGCCTTAAAAAGCTTGCAAAAATCAAGAGGATAAAGAAGGACCTTCACATTGATGTTTCCATCAGCATGCTTAAGGGCCCCAATTTGTATAATGCGTTGACCTGCGGCGGCTCTCGGGCGATTTGCTCGGAAAGGAACGACCCAAAAAGAAAAGGCGCACGCTATCTCAACTTTGCAAGGATCAGTTATGGAATTTCTGATTTCACAGTATTCCAGTCGGAAGAGGTCAAGCGGATTTTTTCTCAACAAGCACAGAAAAAAAGCAAAGTTATTTATAATCCGGTTAGCGTCGGTTGTTTGGCGGCAGAAGTGAAAAAGGACAAGCTTGTTAATGTCGGCAGGCTGCACCCGCAAAAAAATCAGCGGCTGCTGCTGGAAAGCTTTGCCATATTCCGGAGGAACCATCCTTCTTACAAGCTGCATATATATGGGACGGGGGAACTTGAAGCGGCAATCGAAAATTGGATTGGCGAGCTTGATTTAAAAGAAAACGTGATACTTGAAGGCTTTGTTGAAAGCATCCACGAGGCAATCAAGGACGCAAAAATATTTGTTCTGTCCTCAGACTATGAAGGCCTGTGCAACTCCTTGATGGAGGCGATGATGATGGGTATTCCTTGTATCTCAACCAATTGCACCGGCAGCGGCGAATTGATTGAGGACGGAGAAACCGGCCTGCTTGTGCCGATGGGTGACACGGCGGCATTGGCGGACGCCATGGTGTATCTGGCGGATGACGTTCTGCTGCAGAAGAAGTTGGCGCAGAATGCCCGGGAGTTTTCAAAGCGGTTTGCGGCGGAAAGAGTAATCGAACACTGGAATCATCTCTTGTAAGAGCATTGAAGCGTGCGCAGTACAAGAGTCATCAAGGGCTTATGCAAACGGGCTCCGTCAATGACTGCGCAAGGTGAAGGTCTGGCGGACACGCGAAAAGAATGGCAAAAAGAGGTAGGCTTATGGAACCGATAAGGATATTGCACGAAAACGTGATAATGGATTTAGGCGGCATTGAAACACAATTAATGAGAATCTACAGGAATATCGACAGGTCAAAAGTCCAGTTCGACTTTCTTGTTCACCGTGCCGAACAAGGGGCTTACGACAGTGAAATCAGGGCTTTGGGCGGGAAAATACACTACGCGGAGCCCTTCAATCCGTTTCGGCACGCACAGTATATCACAAGCATGAAAAAAATCTTCAGAGAACACCCGGAGTACAAGATTATGCTTGCACATTCCGAGTTGGCCCTGCATCCGCTTAAAACAGCCAAAGAGGCCGGCGTACCCGTAAGAATCTGCTACAGCCATAACGGACAGTTGGTGGTAGACCTCAAACGGCTATTCATAGAATATGAAAAGCTATTCCTGAAAACCTGCTGCACGAAAATGTTTGCGGTATCAGAATCGGCAGCAAGATATACCTACGGGGACAAGGCTGTCAATGAGGGCAAGGTAAGAATAATAAGAAACGGCATTATTATAGAGGACTTCGTTTTTGACAGACAAAAAAGAACTGCCAAGCGCAAGGAACTCGGACTTGAGGGCAAGTTTATCGTTGGGCACGTCGGTAGGTTCATGAAACAAAAGAACCACATTTTTTTATTAGAGGTGTTCAAATGCTTGTCAGATTCTGAAAAAGATGCACACCTGCTTCTTGTTGGAGAAGGCAGACTGGAAAATAGCATCAGGCAGAGTGTCAAAAAACTTGGCATAGCGGAAAAGACAACTTTTTTGGGCAATAGAATGGACGTGCCGGATTTAATGAAGGCAATGGACGTTTTTGTTCTGCCGTCCCTGTGGGAAGGGTTTCCCAATGTTGCTATCGAGGCACAGGCCTCAGCCTTGCCGATCTTTCTGTCACAAAATATAACGGCCGAGGCGGCTTTTTCCAAGCATGCGAAGAGACTGCCCTTGGCGCTGGGAGCGGAAAGCTGGGCAAAAATCATCAGAGAAAGCACAAGAGGCGACAACGAGCGCGAGGATATGTCGCGCTTCATGTCTGAGCGAGGCTTTGACGTGAGAGAAACTGCAAGGTGGTACCAGAAATTCTATATGGATACATTCCAAAATATCAGAGGGTAGAACGAGGGTAGGATCATGAAAACAATTTTACTTACCGGCACGGCGGGTTTTATCGGTGCGAGTCTGGCAAAAAGAATCCTGCAGCAGGAACGTACGGCAAGGCTGATCGGTCTTGACAGCGTAAACGATTATTATGATGTCGAATTAAAGGAGCGGCGTTTAAACGACTTATTTGAGCACTCCAGCTTTGAATTTATTAAAGGGAATATTGCAGACGGGAAATTAATAAAAAACATTTTCGCGAAATACAAACCGGCAATCGTCATAAATTTAGCTGCACAGGGAGGCGTACGTTACAGCATAACAAATCCCGACGTGTACATGGAAGCAAACATAACCGGCTTTTACAACATGCTGGAAGCCTGCCGGCATTCCTTTGACGGAGGCGCTTCGGGTGTTGAGCATTTTGTTTATGCGTCATCTTCCTCTGTATACGGCAGCAATCAGAAAGTGCCGTATTCCACTGAAGACAAGGCGGACGGTCCGGTGTCCCTTTATGCTGCCACCAAGAAAGCCAACGAACTGATGGCCCATGCATATTCCAAACTTTATAACATTCCTTCGACAGGCTTAAGATTTTTTACCGTATACGGACCTGCGGGAAGGCCGGACATGGCTTACTTTAAATTTACCGACAAGCTGAGAAAAGGTGAAAAAATTAAAATATTCAATTACGGCAGCTGCATGCGCGACTTTACCTACATCGACGACGCGGTAGAAGGAATGATGAGGATAATAAGCAAACCGCCTTGCAGAAAAGAGGGCGAGGATGGTTTGCCGGTGCCGCCGTATGCCGTTTATAACATTGGCAATAACAAGCCGGAGAACCTCCTGAATTTTGTTGACATATTGCAGCAGGAATTAATAAGAGCGGAGATCTTAGCCCCTGACTTCGATTTTGCAGCACATACGGAAATGGTTGCCATGCAGCCGGGTGACGTGCAGTTAACATACGCGGACACCAGTGAATTGGAACAGGCATTCGGGTTTAAACCGCAAACAGGCCTGAGAGAAGGCTTGCGCGAGTTTGCGCAATGGTACAAGGCATTTTATCGATGCTAAGACGGAGCAAAAGAAAAAACAATGAACTGCGGGTGCGGCAGCGGCAGTAACGGCGTGAATTATTCCGCCAAATAAAAATACCGCCGGAGGCGGTATTTTTATTTGGCAGGCACAAAGTGCTCAGGATAGTTTGCTGTCAACCTCGACGGATTCATTGACGACGTTTTCGTCAAAGAAATCATTGATTTTTTCTTTGGCGTTCTTTTTGACTTCCTTGTTGATATACAAGGAGCAGGTTCCGAGTGCGGCAGAAAGAATGTACAGGTCGTCGGCGTAGCCTGTCATCGGGATGAAGTCGGGTATGGCGTCAGCGGGAAAGATGAAATAGCCGAGAGCGCTGATGATTACCGTTTTTGCCCATTTGGGCGTGGCTTCACGCTGCAGCGTGTAGTAGAGGAGCAACCCTGTATAAATCAATTTGACCCCGGCTTTTCTGGCTGCGCTTACAAGTTTGGACCAAAAGGATTTTTCCGAATAGTTTTTTTCATAGCGCACGACAGCAGTCTCCTTCATTGAATCGGATTTTACTGTATAATTCTACGCATGAACAAGAAACCCTGATAGAAGTCGGCAAGCGTTTGGTAGACAAAAAATGGGGGCGTCTGCTAAAATAGCGTTAGGCCGCCGAAGGTTGTGCCGCAAAGTGAGGCGTTAAAATGCATGACGATGAAAAATATATGAGAATTGCGATAGAAGAAGCGCAAAAAGCTTCCGATTGCGGTGAAATACCGATAGGGGCAGTGCTCGTCCTTGACGGGGAAATAATTGCCCGTGCGCATAACATGAGAGAGACCTGGCAGGACGCAACCGCGCACGCCGAAACAATAGCTATCCGCGCCGCCTGCGAAAAGCTTGGGCGCTGGCGGCTCAGCGGTGCCTGCCTCTACGTGACGATAGAGCCCTGCCCGATGTGTGCGGGAGCAATGGTAATGAGCCGGATTTCCCGACTTGTATACGGCAGCCCCGACAGCAAGGCGGGAGCNNATTTACGTTGTTGGAAAATGAATGGATGGGTGTCCGAGTGGTCGAAGGTGCTTGACTCGAAATCAAGTGTGCGGCAACGCACCGTGGGTTCGAATCCCACCCCATCCGCCACTATCTTCGGCAAGACGAGGCAAAGGGACTGTCAAAATGAAGCAACCGCTCATTTGACAATCCTCTTTTTTTTACAAAAACACCGGTAAAAATACTTAACGGAGAGCAATGAGGTGAGCAAGGAAATGAAGGAATATATGCAGCTGCTTCGCAACGAGCTGATCCCGGCTTTTGGCTGTACGGAGCCCATAGCCCTGGCCTTTGCGGCAGCCAAAGCGGTAGAGGTGCTTGGCTGTTTTCCGGACCGGATCAATGTCCAATGCAGCGGCAACATCATCAAAAATGTTAAAAGCGTGATCATCCCAAACTCGGGCGGCAAGAAAGGAATAGAATACGCAGCTATTTTGGGAGCGCTTGTAGCCAAACCGGACAAGGGACTCGAATTGCTGAAAGGCGTGTCAGATGCAGACAGGATAAGAGCCGAGGAGCTTTATGAAGCGGGGCTTTGCACAGTTGAGCTGCTGCCTGAGGTGGAGAACCTGCATATTTGCGCAGAGGCATCGTCAAAAGGTATAAACGTGGCCGTTACCGTGGAAAAGGATCATACCCATGTCAGCAGGATCGAAAGAAACGGAGAAATTATCTATCTGGCACCCTGTTCCGAAAACAGTTTTGAAACACTAAACAACGAGGTTAAGCTGAATTTTGAAGACATTTATGAATTTGCGGCGCAATCGGACCTCAGCGAGATAGAAGACATTTTGGCCTTGCAGGCGGAATATAATCTCAGTATTGCCGAGGAGGGACTGCGCAAAGCGTATGGGGCAAATATCGGCAAACTTTTTCGTGAAGAGAGCGGCGGTTTTGCCGGAGTCGAACAAAAGGCGAAAGCATATGCTTCGGCCGCCTCAGACGCACGTATGAGCGGTTGTGCCAAGCCTGTGGTCATAAATGCGGGCAGCGGCAATCAGGGGATAACCGTATCCCTGCCTGTGCTTGTTTATGCGGAGCATTATGGGAAAAACAGGGAGGAGCTTTACAGGGCCCTGCTTTTTTCCAACCTGACGGGTATCTATATCAAGCAGGGAATCGGCAGGCTTTCGGCTTATTGCGGGGTGGTGAGCGCCGCGGCCGCAGGCATGGCCGGAGTAGCCTTTTTGCTTAATGAGCCCAAAAAGGTCGTGGCTGAAACGCTCGTTAATGCACTCGCGACGCTTTCGGGAACCATCTGCGACGGAGCCAAGCCTTCCTGCGCTCTGAAGATTGCGACCTCGGTAGATGCGGCCATTATGGCCTACAAACAGGCCAAAAGCAACAACAGCTTTCACTCGGGTGACGGAATCGTAAAGGGTTCCGTGGACGCGACGATAGAAGCGGTTTGCACCATCGGCAGAAAAGGCATGAAGGAAACCGACACTGTAATTCTAAAAACGATGCTGGCTAAATAGCAAATAGCGCACAAAAAAAGGAAGGACCCATCCGGGTCTTTCCTTTTTTTGTGTCTGCGTTTCGTTGTCAAGTTACTGCTGAATTTTTTGCGGGAAAAGCTTGCCGGTAAATCTGACATACCAGGCCGCCGATTGGACCTGTATAATTATGTTACATATGTTCTTGCAAGTGTATGTCAATTTACGCAGAAGAAAAGTTAAATTACGCCGGTCAGTGATATAATGGTTAAAAGACAAAGTTTATTTGCAGGCTGGAGGTCATATCAATGAGGCAGTGTTCCTGGCCGGGACAGAACCAAGTGCTTCGGGACTATCATGATAACGAGTGGTGTGTGCCCAGCTTCGACGACCGCTATCTTTTTGAACTGCTTTCTCTGGAAGGGGCGCAGGCCGGATTATCCTGGAGCCTGATTATGGCAAGAAGGGAAGAATACCGCAGGGCCTTTCATCATTTTGACATCGCGCGCTGCGCGTGCCTGACTGAGAAGGAGATTGCTGATATAGCCCGGGATTACGGGGTAGTGAAAAACATGGCTAAGCTCCGGTCCGTAAAAAGCAATGCCGGGGTCATACTACGCTTGCAGGAGGAGTTTGGCAGCTTTGCAGACTTTCTCTGGCGCTTTGTAGACTTTAAGCCAATTGTCAACGCCTGGGAAAGCGAGGCCCTGGTGCCGGCGAAAAACGCTTTGTCAGAACGCGTCAGCAGAGAGCTCAAAAAAAGAGGCATCAAGTTCGCAGGGCCCGTGATAGTATACTCGTTTCTGCAGGCCGCCGGCATTATCGACGACCATATCAGATCCTGCCCCCGGCAGAAAGCCAATCGCAATGATTGTTAAACAATGGTTGTTTTGACCTTTGCGCTTGACAAGCGAGAAAGGCAATAGTAGAATTTTAGTTAGCTAAGGCTAACTAAAATAAACCGGATATAGGAGTATGTACATGATCAATTATTTGATTTTAGGAATATTATTGCTTCTTGTCGTGGCGGCAGTCCGCAGCATTTTCAGAAACAAGGGTACCGGCTGCGGCAGTTGTGCGGGCTGCAGTCGGAGCTGTTCCCAAAAGAAGGGGGACGGCGTCGTCCGATAGTAAGTTTCAGGATGAATCAGTCAATGAGAGGAAGTACGCGATGAAGAAGGTCGTAGTTATAACAACCGGCGGCACGATCGCCATGAAATCAGGGCAGGAAGGACAGGGCCTGGTGCCTGCTGTCGGGGGCGGAGAGCTGCTTGCCGCCGTACCGGCCCTTTCTGACGTTGCCGACCTAAAGGTTTTGGAGTTCGCAAATCTTCCGAGCGGTCACATCACGCCTGCAATGATGTTGGAACTGGCCNNGCAGGCATCGAGAAGCGACGTTGACGGCATTGTTATCACGCACGGCACAGCCACGCTGGAGGAAACCGTATATTTGCTGGACCTCGTTGTGCGCACGGAAAAGCCGGTTTGCATTACGGGTGCGATGCGCGGAGCCTCAGAACCCGGGGGCGACGGTCCGGCGAACCTGCTTGCCGCCGTCAGGACTGCTGCCGACGATTATGCCGGCGGCAGGGGTGCCCTGCTGGTGTTTAATGACGAAATCCATGCGGCTGCTGAAGTAACCAAGACTCATACTACATCCTGCGCAGCCTTTGCTTCTCCGGGCTGGGGACCGATCGGACATGTTTATTTTGATCGCGTGCTTTTTAAGCGGCAGCCGGAAAAAGCTGTGAAGCTGCGCCCGGGAAAACTGGTTGAGGATGTTTATCTGCTGAAGGTTGTCGCCGGAATGGACGACTTTCTCTTCAGATGTCTTGCGGATAAACCTGCCGGTGGCCTTGTGGTGGAAGCGCTCGGCTGCGGCAACGTGACGCCGCTTGTCAAGACCGGCATTGAAAAGGTCAGAGCCTGCGGAATTCCTGTAGTGCTTGCCTCCAGAACGCATGCCGGCAGGGTGGTTGAGGCCTATAGTTATCCCGGCAGCGCAAAATCGATGCAGGGAAGCGGTCTGATATTTGCGGATGATATAACGGGACCGAAGGCAAGAATCAAACTGATGCTTGCCCTTGGACTTACGAATGATGTCGAGGAAATTGCAAAATTTTTCAAATAGGAAATTATTCTGTATCCACTCGTTTAAAAAAATGTAAAAATTTAACATAAAGGTGCATTTGCCGGCAGTAAAAGCCAAAACTTTACAAAAAATGTTGTGCAAAAGTGTTGACAGGGTGAAACTATGCGTTTATACTAAACACATGATTTATTACGGCAGTGAGGCCGGATTGTTCTTTATCCGAACAATTCGGCTATTTTTGCAAAAAAACAGCCGTATCCGCAGTATAATAATGAAAAAATGCTTGTTGGGCGGACTAATTGCGTCTTGCCACAGGTTATGTCCGGGTGGTGCTGTCGTGGTGTTAAGAAATGTGTGGGCCGAGATTGACTTAAGAGCCGTTGCCCACAATGTCCGGGAAGCAAAGAAAAAAATAGTGCCCAGCACGAAGCTCTGTGCTGTTGTAAAGGCTGACGCCTACGGGCATGGCGCCGTACCGGTGGCCAAAACAGCCTTGGAGGCCGGAGCTGAATTTCTGGCGGTGGCACTGCTTCAGGAAGGCGTAGAATTAAGGGAGGCAGGTATCCGGGCGCCAATTTTGGTTTTGGGGGCCTTGCAGGAAGAGCTGGCCGAGGAAACCGTCGTTTATGGACTCAGTCAGGCTTTGTTTACCGCTAAGAGCGCTCAGGCGCTCAGCAGAGCGGCCGTCAAAACCGGTAAACCTGCCAGAATCCATATCGCTGTTGAAACGGGCATGAACCGAATTGGCATTGCTCCCGAGCAAGCAGGCGCCTTTGCCGCGGAGATTGCGGCCTTGCCGGGCATCGAGCTGGAAGGGGTTTTTTCTCATTTGGCTGCCGCCGATTGCGCCGACAAGGATTTTTGTCGTGACCAGTATGCAAGATTCAAAAAGGCGCTTTTCGAGATTAGAGCCGCCGGAATCGAGATAAAGCTTCAGCATATAGCGAACAGCGCGGCGATTATCGATTTGCCAGAGCTGCAGCTGGACATGGTAAGACAGGGTATAACGCTTTACGGCCTGTGGCCGTCGGCCGAGGTGCGGCATAACCATGACTTCCGGCCTGTTATGAAGCTGAAGACGCGCGTGGTTTTTGTCAAAGAGATAGGGGCAGGAGAAACTGTAAGTTACGGCGGTACCTT
>LSQX01111481.1_pt2 | contig 11208 bp, 9 predicted proteins | sample 654561 | NCBI WGS metagenome assembly LSQX01 (sample SAMN04489861, study PRJNA283612) | anaerobic digester metagenome | isolation source: 4 biogas reactors fed with cattle manure at either 37C or 55C with and... | place: Denmark: Kongens Lyngby | collected 2014 | reverse complement strand
GCCGGCCCCAAGCGCCCGCAGGACCGCGTCCTGCTCGGCGACATGAAGCGCAACTTCCACGAGAACGTCGGCCCGCTGACCGCCCAGCGCGACCGGTCGCGCGACTGGCAGGTCAACCGCTTCGAAAAGGAAGGCGGCGACCAGCTGCAGGCCGACCGCCTCGCCGCCAAGCCGGTCTCGACGATCTGCCTGGACGACTGCCAGCACCGGATCCAGGACGGTTCGGTGGTGATCGCCGCGATCACCTCCTGCACCAACACGTCCAATCCGGCGGTGATGCTGGGTGCCGGCCTGCTGGCGCGCAACGCGGTGGCGAAGGGACTCAAGGCCGCGCCGTGGGTGAAGACCTCGCTCGCCCCGGGTTCGCTGGTGGTCACCGACTACCTGANNTGCATCGGCAACTCCGGCCCGCTGCTGGAGGCGGTGTCGAAGGGCATCGCCGAGAACGACCTGGCCGTGGCCTCGGTGCTCTCGGGCAACCGCAACTTCGAGGGCCGCATCCACGCCGAGGTGAAGATGAACTACCTCGCCTCGCCGCCCCTGGTGGTCGCCTACGCCATCGCCGGCACGGTCGACATCGACCTGACCAGCGAACCGCTGGGCAAGGACCGGGACGGCAACGACGTGTACCTGCGCGACATCTGGCCGACCAACAAGGAGATCGGCGACCTGATCGCCGCGACCGTCGGGCCGGAGCTGTTCGCGCAGAACTACGCCGACGTGTTCAAGGGCGACGCGCGCTGGAACGCGATGGCTTCGCCGGAGAGCGAACTCTATCCCTGGGACGAAGCGTCCACCTACATCAAGAACCCGCCCTACTTCGACGGCATGACCATGGAGGTGGGCGCGATCGAGGACATCCACGGCGCGCGCGTGCTGGGCCTGTTCGGCGACTCGATCACCACCGACCACATCTCCCCGGCCGGGTCGATCAAGAAGGACTCGCCGGCGGGCCTGTTCCTGCAGTCGCGCGGCGTGCAGCCGGCGGACTTCAACAGCTATGGCTCGCGCCGCGGCAACGACGACGTGATGGTCCGCGGCACATTCGCCAACATCCGCATCAAGAACCGGTTCTTCGGAGGCGAGGAAGGCGGCAACACCCTGTACTTCGGCAGCAACCCGCCGGAGAAGATGTCGATCTACGACGCCGCGATGAAGTACAAGGCCGACGGCACGCCGCTGGTGGTGATCGCCGGCGCCGAGTACGGCACCGGCTCCTCGCGCGACTGGGCCGCGAAGGGCACCAACCTGCTCGGCGTGAAGGCGGTGATCGCGAAGAGCTTCGAGCGCATCCACCGCTCCAACCTGGTGGGCATGGGCGTGCTGCCGCTGCAGTTCCTCGAGGGCGAGGACGCCGACTCCCTTGGCCTGGACGGCACCGAGACCTATGCCATCACCGGCCTGCAGGACGGTGCGGCCAGGCGCGCGACGGTCACCGCGACCCGGGCCGACGGCGGCAGCAGGTCGTTCGAGGCCGAAGTGATGCTGCTCACCCCCAAGGAGGTCGAGTACTTCCGCAACGGCGGCCTGCTGCACTACGTCCTCCGCCAGCTGGCCGGCCGCAAGGACTGAAGGCCCGGGCAGGCGGGCGGCCGGCCCCTGGCCGGCCCGGGAAGGGATCGCCGTTGACACTGGCGGCGTCCCCGACCGGAGTCCCGCCATGCCGCGATCCGCCCGTACCCTCCTCGCCGCCTCCCTCGCCCTGGCCGTCGCCGGGCCGTCCGCCTCCGCGCCACCCGACGAAGCGACCATCGAGCGCCTGGGCGCGGCCCACGTGGCCCGCCTCGACGCCGGGGGCAACGGCCTCGAGCACGAGATCGCGCACAGTGCCAGCGGCGACCTCGACGGCGACGGGCGCGAGGAGCTGGTCCTGCTCTACGTGGGCTACGGCCCGACCTTCCACCAGACCGGACTGGCCGTGTTCACCGACCGCGGCGGCGGGCACGTGCTCGCCGCCGATTCCGGGGTCCCGCTGGGGATCGTCGAAGGGCTCGAGGTGGCCGGCGGCGAGATCCGCGTGGCCAGCAAGATGCCGGGGCCGGACGACCCGCGCTGCTGCCCGTCGCGCGACGTGACCCATCGCTTCCGCTGGGTCGGCGACCGCCTCGACGAACTCTGAGCAGGGGCTGCGCGCTCAGTGGGCCGCGGTCCACTCCAGGCTGACCATGCGCCATTCGCCCCCGGCCTCCCGCCAGCCGCTCTCGACGCGCCACGCCCGTGCGGCGTCGGGGAGCGCGCCGCCGCTTCCTCCGGAGAGCACTGCGGTGAACCGCACGCGGGCATGCCCGTCGCCCAGCTCGATTCCGTAGGGTCCCGCGACCACGCCGACGTCGCGATGGCGCAGGAAGTGCATGGCCGCGAGCCGCCGCGCGCCGTCGCGGTCGAGGCCGTCCGGGCCGATGAAGTCATCGGCCAGGTGGCCGGCGACCGCGCCGGCGTCGCGCGACTCCACCGCTTCCTGCAGCGAGTCCAGGGCCTTCCGCAGCGCCGCCTCCGGCACCGGGCGCCCGCAGGCGACCGCCATGCTGCACCCCAGCATCGCCAGGAGCAGCAGCCGTCCGCCCGCGCCGATGCGCCCTTGCGCGCGATCGTGGTGCCACTCCATCCTCGACTCCTTCCTTCTTCGCCGCGCGCGGCGCCGGCTCCGCGCCTTGCCGCCCACGCGACCCCTGTGATCCAATCCGGAAGATACGCCACGGCACGGTTCGTGGCCCACAACCGCCCTGGGGGACTTGAATGAGCAGCATCGAACGGCCGTGGCTGGCGAACTATCCGGAGGGAATCCCCGCCGAGATCGACGCCGACGAGTACCCCTCGATCCCCGCGCTCCTGCAGGAAGCGATCGACAAGTACCGTGACCAGCCCGCGTTCTCGAACATGGGCGTCTCGATCACCTACGGCGAGCTCGACGAGCTCAGCAACCGCTTCGCCGCCTACCTCCTCGGCGAACTGCGGCTGAAGAAGGGCGATCGCGTCGCGATCATGATGCCCAACTGCCTGCAGTACCCGATCGCCACCTTCGGCGTGCTGCGCGCGGGCCTCGTGGTGGTCAACACCAACCCGATGTACACGCCGCGCGAACTGCGGCACCAGCTGGTCGATTCCGGCGCCCGCGTGATCCTGGTGATGGACAACTTCGGCCACGTGGTCGAGAAGGTGCTCGCGGACAGCAGCGTCGAGAAGGTGATCACCACCGGCCTGGGCGACATGCTGGGCTTCCCCAAGGGCGCGATCGTCAACTTCGTGGTCCGGCACCTGAAGAAGATGGTGCCCGACTACGCCATCCCCGGCGCGATCCGCTTCCGTGACGCGCTGGCCGCCGGTGCGCGGCACCCGGCGCCCGCCGTGGAGATCGACCGCGAGGACATCGCGTTCCTGCAGTACACCGGCGGCACCACGGGCGTCGCCAAGGGCGCGATGCTGACCCACCGCAACCTGGTGGCCAACATGCAACAGGCCTCGGCCTGGGTCAGCAAGCAGGCCAAGCCGGGACGGGAAGTCATCGTCACCGCGCTGCCGCTGTACCACATCTTCGCGCTGACGGCGAACGGCCTGGTCTTCACCAAGTTCGGCGCCAAGAACATCCTCATCACCAATCCGCGCGACATGCCCGGATTCGTGAAGGAGCTCAAGCGCGAGCCGTTCACCGCCATTACCGGCGTCAACACGCTGTTCAACGGGCTTCTCAATACCCGCGGCTTCGAGGACGTGGATTTTTCGCAGCTGCGGCTCACCCTCGGTGGCGGCATGGCCGTGCAGCGCTCGGTGGCCGAGCGCTGGAAGAAGGTGACCGGGGTGACCCTGGTCGAAGCCTACGGCCTGACCGAGACCGCGCCGGCGGCGTGCATCAACCCGATGGACCTCGCCGAGTACAACGGATCGATCGGCCTGCCCGTGCCTTCCACGGACGCATGCATCAAGGACGAGGCCGGCAACATGCTCCCCGTGGGCGAAGTGGGCGAACTGTGCATCAAGGGCCCGCAGGTGATGCGCGGGTACTGGAACCGGCCCGAGGACACGGCCGCCGCCATCGACTCCGATGGCTGGCTGCATACCGGCGACATGGCGCGCATGGACGAAGGCGGTTTCTTCTACATCGTCGACCGCAAGAAGGACATGATCCTGGTCTCGGGCTTCAACGTGTACCCCAACGAGATCGAGGACGTGATCGCGATGATGCCCGGCGTGCTCGAAGTGGCCGCGGTGGGGGTCCCGGACGAGAAGTCGGGAGAGGCGGTCAAGCTGGTGATCGTCAAGAAGGACCCCTCGCTGACCGCCGAGCAGGTGAAGGCGCATGCCCGGGCCGAACTCACCGGCTACAAGCAGCCCCGCTACATCGAGTTCCGTGACGAGCTGCCCAAGACCAATGTGGGCAAGATCCTGCGCCGCGAGCTGCGGGACGAAGCCAGCGGCTGAATATGTGACCCAATTCACAGTTTTACCGTTTTTGTGACGTTCCGCGTCCCCCGGGCGCCCGTCCTGCTTGCCGAAGCGGTCAAAACGGCGCATAGATGGCCCCCAACGGGCATTCATCAACTTTCCAGGACTCCGCCGGCGGGCCCGGCCGGAGGCGTCCTGCTCGTCAGGGGACCTCCACATGAACGTCGAACTGCTGCACGGCAACACCGCCACGGACCTGGCAACCATCCGCATCACCCACGATCCGTCCAACGACACCCACTGGTGCCACATGCATGCCCGGCAGGCGTTCAGGGACGCCTCCTACCGGCCCTGCTTCTCGCCGCGGCTGCTCCGCGAGCTGCGCCTGTTCGCCCGCGAGGCGATCGATGGCTGCGAGGCCGCGTCGGCCGCGGCCGAAGGCCCGGCGCCGGCCCTGTCGCACATCGTGCTCGGCTCGGACGCCCACGTATTCAACCTTGGCGGCGACCTGGACCTCTTCACCCGCCTGATCCGCGACCGTGACCGCGACGGCCTGATGCGATACGCCACCGAGTGCGTGGACAGCATCCACCTGCTGCACACCCGCCTGCATCCCAATGCGCACACCATCGCCCTGGTCGAAGGCGACGCGCTTGGCGGCGGCTTCGAACTGGCGCTGGCCTGCCAGACCATCGTCGCGGAACGCGGCGTCGAGATGGGCTTCCCCGAGGTCCTGTTCGGCCTCTTCCCGGGCATGGGAGCCTACTCGCTGCTGTCGCAGCGGATCGGTCCCAGGCGCGCGGAGGCGATGATGCTCGACGGCGTGATGTACAGCAGCGAACGCCTGCACGAGATGGGCATCGTCGACGTGCTGGTCGAGCGCGGCGAGGGCGTGCGCGCGGTCAACGAGGTGATCCGCCAGAACCGCCGCATCGCCGCGGCGCGGCTGGCGCTGCATCGCGTCCGCGACGCCGTGCATCCGATCAGCCACGAAGAGCTGATGGAGACCACCCGGATCTGGGTCGACACCGCGCTCCAGCTCGGCCCGCGCCAGCTGCGCATGATGGAGCGGCTCGTCCGGGCCCAGCTGCAGCGTCCGGAGCCCGCGGCCGCCACCGGGAGCCGCTGAGGCCGCTCAGGCGCTGTCCGGCCCGGCGGCGGCATCGCCCCGGGCCAGGTCGCCCCGCGCACGCAGCGCGGACAGCGCCTGCTCCAGCTGCTGGCGCAGCAGGCGCACCATCGTAGGCCACTCGCGGACAAGTGCGTCGGTCGCCAGCCGCATTCCCTGCGACGCGGCGTCGGAGAGGCGGACGGCGCCCATGTTGCCGGCGGCGCCCTTGAGCGCGTGGCACGCATCGCGGAAGGCATCCCACTGGCCGGCGCTGCCGGCCGCCTCGAGGTCGGCGACGCACTTGCGGGCATCGCGCGCGCATTCGCCGAGGAAGCGGTGGACGAATTCTTCACCGAGCCCCATCTCGCGCAGTTCATCGAGGATGTGCTGGGAGATGACGCTGCCGTCGCCCTGCCCCGCGTCCCCGGCGGCCGCGGGCGCCCTGGCGGTCCTGGCGGCGCCGTCGCCGTCGGCGATCGCGGCGAGGTGCTCCAGCAGCCGCTCGACGACCATCGGTTTGGTCATGAAGGCGAAAGCGCCCGCGCGCTCGCACTCGGCCCGGGCTTCCGGCGTGGCGTCGGCGGTGAGCATGATGAACGGCGTCCGCTGCTTGCCGGCCTCCATGAAGCGCGCCTGCTTCAGGACTTCGAGGCCGCTGGCCCCGGGCATGTGCAGGTCAATCACCACCGCGTCGAAGCTCTGTGCCTCGAGCGCGGCCAGGACGTCCTCGCCGTCGTCGACCACCTGCGGCCGGTGCCCGGCCTTCTCCAGGACCCGGCGCAGCACCATGAGGTTGGCGCCCTGGTCGTCGGCCACCAGGATCCGGAGCGGCCGCACCCGGGCACGGTGGCGCACGAAGGGGTCGCTGAAGGCGATGACGTTGCCGGTGTCGGCGACGGCGGCCGGGGCCGCTTCGACGGGCGCGAACGGCAGCTCGACCCAGAAGTGCGATCCCACGCCCGGCTCGCTCTCGAGCCCGATGCGTCCGCCCAGCTGCTCCGACAGCGCCTTGGCGATGGTCGTGCCGAGGCCGGAGCCGCCGAACCGCCGCGCACGGCCGTTGTCCGCCTGCTCGAAGGCTTCGAAGATCCGGGACTGCGCCGGCACCGGGATTCCGATGCCGGTGTCGCGGACCGAGAAGCGGAGCCAGGTCGCCCCCTCGCCCGGGATCGGCTCGACCAGCAGCGACACCCGGCCGGCATCGGTGAACTTGATCGCGTTCGAGACCAGGTTCACGAGCACGTGGCGCAGGTGGTTGCCGTCGCCGTGCAGCTGGGCGGGGACGCCATCGGCGATCCGGGCCTCGAAGGACAGGCCCTTTGCCTGGGCGGTGGGCTCGAGCATCAGCTGGATGCCGCGGATCAGCTCCGGCAGCGGGAAGTCGGCGTCGGTGCGGCGGAACTTGCCGGCCTCGAGGCTGGACAGGTCGAGCACCTCGTCGACGAGCATCTGCAGCGCGCGGGCGGAGGTGCGGATGACTTCGGCGCTGTCGCGCTGCTCGACGGTGAGCGGCGTGGAGGCCAGAAGCTCCGACATGCCGAGGATCCCGTTGAGCGGCGTGCGCAGCTCGTGGCTGATGTTGGCCAGGAAGCGGCTCTTGGCCCGGTTCGCGGACTGCGCGGCCTCCTTGGCCTGCACCAGCTGGCGCAGCAGCGAGCTGAGGTAGAGGGGCACCGCCGCCAGGCCCGCGAGCAGGCCGTAGCCCAGGCCCAGGTTCCGCTGCCAGTAGCCGGTGGTCGCGAGCACCGTGCCGAAGGACACGAGCGCGAAGCCGATGGCAAGGTAGAGCCAGCGCGGCCCGAAGCGCAGGCCGTTGCCGATGGTGACCCACATGATCACCACGTACATCCAGGCCAGGAGGTCGCCGAGCAGGTACATGCCGACGCCCATCAGGCTGTAGTCGGCGATCATGCCGAGCACGCGCCGCGGATTGGACACGCCTGGCCGCGCGAGCAGCCAGCCGATGATGACCAGGCCGATGCCGAACTCCACCGCGAGCAGCTGCAGCGACAGGCGCAGCTGCTGCGCGACGTCCGGCCGCCCGGCGACCACCGTCTGCAGGTAGGCGACCACGAGGACCAGCATCGCGATGCGCACCAGCGCCTGGCCGTGCTCGGTGTCGGGGCGGTTCGCCAGGCGCTGCCTGGCCCATTGGATGGCCGCCATCATCGCGGTCAGTCCTGCCCGGCCCCGGCCAGGGCGGCGTCGGTCGCGTAGCGCGCGCAGGTTTCCTCCACGCGGGGCCGGTTGGCCACCAGGGCGTCGACGCAGCGCGGGTCGAACAGCCGGCCACTTTCCTCGACGATGTAGTCGAAGGTCTCGTCCATGCTCCAGGCGCGCTTGTAGGGCCGCTCGGAAAGCAGTGCGTCGAAGACGTCCGCCACGGCCACCACGCGGGCCTCCAGCGGGATCGCATCCCCGGCGAGCCCCCCCGGATAGCCACTGCCGTCATAGCGCTCCTGGTGGCGCAGGGCGATCGTCGCGCCCATCTGCACGAAGCGGTTCTGGCTGTCCTTGAGCAGGTCGTGGCCGATCTCGGGATGCTTGCGCATCACCTCCACTTCGGCCTCGGTCAGCGGACCCGGCTTGAGCAGGACCGCGTCGGGGATCGCGATCTTGCCGATGTCGTGCAGCGGCGCGGCGAGTTCGATGGTCCGGACCTCGTCCTCGCCCAGGCCCAGGCCTTCGGCGACGATCCCCGCCACCGCGGCCAGCCGCGCCAGGTTGGCGCTGGTCCCGGCGTCGCGGTACGCGATCGCACGCGCAAGCCGCGTGAGGGTCTCGCGCTCGCGCTCCTCGACCTCGTGCATGCTCGACAGCAGCCGCTGCTCCAGCGACAGGGCCCGCTGCTTCACCGATTCCGCCTGCTGCCGGAGCTGCAGCAGGTTGCGGCAGCGGGCGCGGAGCTCGCGCGGGCGCACCGGCTTGACCAGGAAATCGATCACCCCGGCGTCGAGCGCGGCCTGCCGGATCGGCTCGTCGCCGACCACGGTCACCAGCACGATCGGCACGTCCCGGTGCAGCAGCGGCCGGCGGAAGCGGCGCGCGAACTCCAGGCCGTCCATCACCGGCATGCGGTAGTCGAGCAGGAGCAGGTCGGGCCGGTTGGACTCGCACCAGCGCAGGGCCTCCTGGGGCTCGCTGAAGTCCAGGACCTCGAGCTCGGGACTGATGTCCTCGAGGATGTGCCGCAGCATGGTGCGTGCGGAGGTCTGGTCGTCGACGATGACGATATTCACCTGATCGTGCCCCCAAGCCCGGTTGGCGACCGGCGCGGCGCAAACGCGCCGCCCGGAGTCGGGCACGCACGAGGCGTGCCCATCCTGGACCCCGCGAAGAGGCCCCCACCGACGGAGAATACGTCAGATCGGGCGCGAATCGGGCAATAGCTGCCCCTGGAGGTCACTCCTTCGCCGCGCCGACGGGGCGCATGTAGGGGAACAGCAGCACGTCGCGGATCGATGCGCGGCCGGTCAGCAGCATCACCAGGCGGTCGATGCCCACCCCCAGGCCGCCGGTCGGGGGCATGCCGACCTCGAGCGCGCGGATGTAGTCGGCGTCGTAGTGCATGGCCTCGTGGTCGCCCCCGTCCCTGGCCTCGACCTGGGCGCGGAAGCGCGCGGCCTGGTCCTCGGGATCGTTCAGCTCCGAGAAGCCGTTGGCCAGTTCCCTGCCGCCGATGAACAGCTCGAAGCGGTCGGTGATGCCGGGCTCGGAATCGGATTCACGCGCCAGCGGCGAAACCTCCACCGGGTAGTGGGTGATGAAGGTCGGCTGCACCAGCCCCTGCTCCACGGTGGCCTCGAAGATCTCGAGCAGCAGCCGGCCCCAGTCCCAGGCCGGGTTCACCGGCACCTGCAGGCGCTCGCAGTGGCGCGCGAGCGCCTCGCGGTCGCGGCAGTCCCGTTCCGTGATCCCCGGGTTCAGCTCACGCACCGCGTCCTCCAGCCGCCAGCGGCGGAACGGCCGCGACAGGTCGATGTCGTGGCCGTCCCACTCGAAGTCCGTGGTGCCGGTGGCTTCGAGCGCGACGTCGCGGATCATGGCCTCGGTGAGGTCCATGATGTCGGTGTACGTGGCATAGGCCTCGTACAGCTCCAGCATCGTGAACTCGGGGTTGTGGCGGGTGCTCACGCCCTCGTTGCGGAAGTTGCGGTTGATCTCGTACACGCGCTCGAAGCCGCCGACCACCAGCCGCTTGAGGTAGAGCTCCGGCGCCACGCGCAGGTAGAGCTCGAGGTCGAGCGCGTTGTGGTGGGTGACGAACGGGCGGGCGGTGGCGCCGCCGGCGATGTAGTGCATCATCGGCGTCTCCACCTCGAGGAACCGGCGCGCGTCGAGCCAGCGGCGCATCGCGGCGATCACCTTCGAGCGCACGATGAAGACCTCGCGGGCCTCGGGGTTCACGATCAGGTCGACGTAGCGCTGGCGGTAGCGCTGCTCGACGTCGGACAGGCCGTGCCACTTGTCCGGCAGCGGCCGCAGCGACTTGGTCAGCAGGCGCAGCGAATCCGCCTTCACCGAGAGTTCGCCGGTGCGGGTGCGGGTCAGCCCGCCCTCCGCCGCGATGATGTCGCCGACGTCCCAGCCCTTGAAGGCCTCGTAGGCGGGGCCGAGCGCGTTGGACTGCAGGAACAGCTGGATCCGCCCGCTCACGTCCTGGATCTGCGCGAAGGCCACCTTGCCCATGACCCGCTTGGCGAGCATCCGTCCGGCGACGGACACGCGCCGCCCGCCGGCCTCCAGCGATTCCGCGGTCCAGGCTTCGGCATCGGCGTATTCGGCCTGGAGGTCGCCGGCCTCGTCGCCGCGGCGGAAATCGTTGGGGAACGCGATGCCGTGCTCACGCAGGGCCGCCAGCTTTCCGCGGCGCTCGGCGATGAGGCTGTTTTCGTCAGCGGCGGGCCGGGACTGGTCGGGGGTGGTCATGGACTTCTCTTGGATAGTAGGAGCAGCTGCTGTGGGAGCAGCTATAGCTGCGATTGCCACCGCGATCAAACCGCGTCCGTGCGCTTCGCCCCGGCCTCCAGCCCCGACTTCAGGCTGGCTTCGATGAACTCGTCGAGGTCGCCGTCGAGCACGTTCTGGGTGTCGGAGCGTTCGATGCCGGTGCGAAGGTCCTTGATCCGGCTCTGGTCGAGCACGTAGTTGCGGATCTGGTTGCCCCAGCCGATGTCGGACTTGGTCGCCTCGACCGCATCGCGCTCGGCGTTGCGCTTCTGGATCTCGAGCTCGTAGAGCTTCGCCGCCAGCATCTTCATCGCGGTGTCGCGGTTGGAGTGCTGGCTGCGGCCGGTCTGGCAGGCCACCACGATCCCCGTCGGGACGTGGGTGATGCGCACCGCCGACTCCGTCTTGTTGACGTGCTGTCCACCGGCGCCCGAGGACCGGTAGACGTCGGTGCGCAGGTCCGCGGGATTGATCTGGATGTCGATGCTGTCGTCGACCTCGGGCGACACGAACACCGAGGTGAAGCTGGTGTGGCGCCGGTTGTCGGAGTCGAAGGGCGACTTGCGCACGAGGCGATGGACCCCGGTTTCGGTCTTGAGCCAGCCGTAGGCGTAGTCGCCCTCGACCCGCACCGTCGCCGACTTGATGCCGGCGACCTCGCCGCCGCTGGCTTCCATGATCTCGGTCTTCCAGCCGCGGTCCTCGGCCCAGCGCAGGTACATGCGCAGCAGCATCTCGGCCCAGTCCTGGGCCTCGGTGCCGCCGGC
>LSQX01070697.1_pt1 | contig 11208 bp, 9 predicted proteins | sample 654561 | NCBI WGS metagenome assembly LSQX01 (sample SAMN04489861, study PRJNA283612) | anaerobic digester metagenome | isolation source: 4 biogas reactors fed with cattle manure at either 37C or 55C with and... | place: Denmark: Kongens Lyngby | collected 2014 | reverse complement strand
AAATATTGTACTTGTTTATAGTATTATGTTTATTATAAATTCCCATTACTTGCTATCAATATTGTTATAATTTCCTATTTTGTTAGGATGCAGCTAGAATATTATCCTGCTTACTTCTACATCTGGCACATTTTGGCTGTTTCATTGTCATTCCTTAGTTATTGTTCACAATTGTCGCAATTCTTGGTATAATTAGGTAAGACAGTCTAGGAGGGTAGCTAATGCTCACATTGCAGAAATTAGTTACGCACTTAAGTGCGTATCAACCGCAAAGCAGAATTATTATTAATAAGGAACTGCGCTCTTTTAAACTATTTGCCAAAGGATTTACTGACTTTACCGCTGATACAATTTACGTGGGGAAAGTGTCTGATCTGCCGCCAACTAAAACTTATACGCAGCAAATAAACTTTCTGCTGCTGAAAGACAGCGAATTGCCTGCCGCCTTTTATAACAATGTTCTCATCAACTACATCCTGATTGAAAACCAAGTCAACCTCATCAGCGTTATTAATGATCTCCAAGATTTCTTTACCATACGGGAGTATACAGCGCAGGCCATAAAAAAAATGCTGGCTGTAGTGATGCAGGGCGCACAAGTACAGGAGCTGCTGGAAGTTGCATACCAGTTTCTGGGCAATCCACTTCTCCTGACTGACTCTACCCATTATCTGCTGGCTCACGCCGGCTGGGACAGTGAGCTGGACGAACCGGAATGGCAGCATTACTTAGAGCATGGTTTTATGTCCGATCGTCTGGCCATTGCCATTGGTAATGATGCGGAATTTAGACGCAAAGCTACAAGCGACATCGTCATTCCGCTTGTCATCAAATATGAGGGGATCTTAAAGCATGCGCAGATGGTGGGTCGGGTTACAGCTGAAGGTACAAATATTGCCTATTTGGGCATGTTGGAAGTTCAGCGTCCATTCACAGAAACCGACTACGAACTTGTTCCGCTTGTTTGCGATTTTCTCTCTCTTATTATGCAGCAGTCACAGGACAAGCTTAATGTGGCCACCACTGAAAGCGAAACCCTGGTTATTAAATTATTAAATGGCACCTACGAACCCGGTACCGCAGGAAAAGCAATGCAGAACATCCAGCTAAAACTGGCCGATGAACTTTGCTTAATCTGTGTAGACATTGATAAAACTGTAGACTCAACTGATAAAACAGTTTTAGTGAAAAGTTTAATGCAGAATTTTTTTATCGGCAGTATTACGGTCATTTACAGCGGCTGCGTTTTAATAGTCAACGAGTACAGACATCGAGGCCGGCTGTTTTTTACAAAAGAAAAAATAGCTGCTTTTAAACAGCTATTAACAACCCAAAATCTCCGTGCCGGCATTAGCAGACCATTTTATCATTTAACTGACGTCAAACAATACTTCCAGCAAGCGCAGCATATCATCAATACGGCCTCTCCCTTAGCACCAAACGACCGCGTTTATTTCTATGAGGATTACTTAATTCAACACCTGGTAACACGTATGCTGGAAAATGAAAGCATAGAAAGTATTTGTCACCCTAAATTCTTGCAGTTAATTAAAAGAGACATCGAAAAAGCAAGCAGCTATGCACTTAGCCTGTATCTTTATCTGCAAAATAACGGTGATATTCAGGCTACCGCCCAGGCCATGCATCTGCACTATAATACCATGAAGTATCGCCTGCAGAGGATTTCTACCCTGATGGAAGTAGATTTAAATGACTTTGATATCCTGTTTAAATGCAAGCTTTTCTTTGTAGCCTTAGAAATCTATCATAAAATTTCTTTTCCTGATTACTTTACTCAGGTGCGGATTCCTGAAGAAACACCATATCTTGACAAAGTGTAACGAGCAACAGTACCGGCTTCTGTCAGCACATGGCGGACCCCGTAATTTAAGGAGGAAAGAGTTTGCGGAAACGAAGAAGATTATTAATTTTTCCTGTAATACTGGTAATGATGGTGATAGTGCTGCCTAAAATTTTATCTGGCAGGCAGCCCCTGGAGATTATACATCATTCTCCACAGGAGGAAACAGTAGAAGTCGACACAGCCATCACACTGGAGCTGTCAGCCCCGGTAGACATGGCGAGTTTAGCAGAGCATTTTAGTATTGACCCGGCCGTTTCCGGACAGTTTACTGCCGATGGCTCTACAGTAATGTTTACGCCGGATACACCGCTGCAGTACAGCACTCGCTATGTTGTAACGGTAAGGGAAGGAGTCCGGGCAAAGCGGGGAAATGAACTGCCTCATTCCTTCACCCTGGAATTCACAACTGCGGACCGCCCTCCCCTGACGATTATAGCGATGGGAGACATCATGCTTGATCAACTGACGAGAAAAAAACTAAAAGAGTATGATCCAAGTTATCCCTTTTTAAAAGTTAAACATCTACTGGAGCAGGGCGATGTTATTTTTGGCAACTTGGAGGCTCCTATTTCCGCCCGGGGCACTCCACTGACGGGAAAAAAATACACTTTTTGCGCTGCGCCCTTCTCTGTTCAATGCCTGCAGGATGCAGGAATAAATATGGTTTCACTGGCTAACAATCATATCATGGATTACGGGCAGGAGGCCCTCATCGATACCTTAAACATTTTAGCTGAACATAATATTGCCGCTGCCGGGGCCGGCACAGACAGTACTCAAGCCCATGCCAGCACAATCATGGAGAGCAAAGGGTACCGGGTAGCTCTGTTAGCTTATACAGATGATTTTGCTGTGCCGGCCCAACACCGTTCATTCTGGCGGGCGGCGGAACAAAAACCTGGTGCCGCCCTTCTTCATGACCATAATCAGATTAAGGCAGACATCGAGCGCCTGCGCCCAGCTGCAGACCTGGTATTGGTCTCTTTCCATTGGGGCTATGAATACACCTCTAATGTCGCGGCAGAACAGCAAAAACTTGGCCGTCTGGCAATAGACGCAGGTGCCGATCTGGTACTGGGACACCATCCCCATGTACCGCAGGGAATAGAAATTTATCGGGGCAAACCAATTGTTTACAGTCTAAGCAACTTTGTTTTTTATCCGTTTGCCAACCGCCCCGCCACCCAAGACACTTTCCTGCTGCAGGCAAAATATGAAGCAGGAAAAATTAATGAGCTTTTTCTCATCCCCATCAAGGGCGGTGACAGTCAACCCTATTTCCCTCAGGGACAGGAGCTGACAGCCCTCACCTCACACCTTACCCGGCTCTTGAATCGCCTGGGGACAGCTTATGAAATAACCGCTGAATCATTAATTAAAATAAAGCTGCCTTAAGAAATGTATGACAAAAGAGTTCTCGTCAACTCAGTACAACAAGAACTGAGGAAAATAAACGACGCACTGTCTGACAGTGCGTCGTTATCTTTAAATTTTATTTATAAGATCGCCTTGCCTTCTGCAACAAGTCGATCATAATTTCTTCTGGTTGCCTCATACATTTTTGCTCTCAGTTTCGGTGCCCGCGACAGATCGACCAAAACTCTGTTATCACTGCCCGACTTGGCCATAAAATCGGCTACCGCTGCATCCATTTCTTCTTCCGTCGCATCTTCCGGGCAAACCGGACCGTCAGTAAAGATCATTTGATCTCCATACTTTTGTTTTAAAGCATATTTATCATTAATTGGCTGACCACCCCAGGAATCAAAGCCTGCTTCAATGAAAAGCGGCACAAATCTTTCTACAAAGCCACAGCAGTGCAAATCCATGTACATGCCTAAAGAATGAACATGATCCACAATCTCCTTAACATAAGGCAGCAGCATTTCCCTTACTGTTTCCACTTTGAAGAATTCTGAACGCTGAGAACCCCAATCGTCATTAAAATTAACTATATCGGGATTAAACCATTTTTTCACGTTAGTGTAAAACTTCTTATGTACATCAGTTACTGCCCTAAAGAAGCGGTGCACACTTTCTTTTTGATCTTCATCAATCAGTGCCATGGCTGCTTTGTCAAAATCCATCACAGCAATCAGTCTTTCAAACAAACAACCGGGCACAGCAATATAGGTTGCTCTCTCCGGGGACAGTTTATCCTTGTTGCGCTCATAACAGCCTTCCCAGTCCCAGGTGTCAGGGTCTGGTATGGTAACATATTTTTCCCATTCATTAATATCCTTGACTTTGGGGTTGCCCGGCTTGACAATCGCACCCCCCACAACTTCAACAAAGACCCACTCTACACCATAGCCGTCTATGCCGCCTTCCTTGCTGCTGCGCGCTTGGTTTTCCGGATCACAATCGACCATTATCATAGTGTGCTCACCAAAAGCAAAGGGTGCCCACATCGGTGTTTTTCCCTGATACAAAAGCAAAGTATTCTCTCGCGGAGTAATTGGTGTCGTGAAGACCTCTACCGGTGGACCAAACATCTGCGGCATCATTTCTTTCACTTTTAGCTCGTCTTGCGAAAACTTAACGTCTCTCCCCATCTTTATACCTCCTAGTTAAATATTTCACTAATTTCTGCAACTTTTAAATAGTTACCGTTGACTGAATTATATGCTCATTTAAATTTTCTGTCAACAACTATTGCATGTGTCAGGGGACGGTTCCTTGTCNNTTGTCACACTCCTCCCGCCATGATTAAAAAGCAAAGCTGGCGCCGCCCGTGAGTCTTCACTTTACACATTGGCAGCAGGATTTAATAGCTTTGCTCAACTAAATGACTAATGAAGAAATATTTGCCTGCTTACTTGAAAAAAACGCCGGAGATCAAAAAATTCGGTCCATATTTTGCATTATAAACCATGCCGTTTTTCCAGTGACCTAAACCGGCGGCTACCGCTAAGGGACGTAAATCACCATAGACAGAAAAAACACCCTTTGTCCAAATTTTACGATACCCATACTTAGTGAGAAGTTTTTTAATCTGGCGTAAATTGCGGTTGGCAAGCTGATTAACTCTAAAAACATCCCGGGTGACTTTGAATAGGTCGTAATAAAACAAGGTGTTTTTGCAATAGTGACCAAACAGAATCGCGTGCACACCGTCGCTTAACTGTACATAGCCACGCAAAATCACCTTGTTAGCGATGCTTATTTGCTTAATTTGAGCCAGCATAGTACGATTAACCACACAAACAACTCCTTCCATCAAACCGGACGATACCTTTAGTCTTCTCTACTATTTCCAATATTGTGGTTGCTGCGCTAAATACTGGCAAAGGACCAGTCCTGATTGCTTCCAGGCTGCCGCATTATCTACCCCGATGTAACGAAAATGCCATGGTTCGTAGATATAACCAGTGATGTCGGTAGTTCCCTTGGGATAGCTCATAACAAAGCCGTAACGATAAGCGTTATCTGCCAGCCACTGACCAGAAGTGGTATTTCCGAAAGCATTGGCCAGCACATAACCGGGAATGCATAAGTCTACCGTGGTACCTAGCTGATGCTCAGATTGACCAGGACGGGCGCTAAATGTGTTTGCCTTTTTTTCACCATGTTTAGCAGCGTAGTTGTTAAAAATGCGCTTTTGAGCAGCATAGCTGCGGTAAGCAGAGGTGACGAAGAACTCTGCACCTGCAGCGTTTGTTTCCTCCCACATCGCCCGCAGCTGTTGATAAGCTTCTCTGCGCAGTTGGTACTTCGCACCATTCAAGCACATTTCAGCCGGCAGGGTCACCAGATCATGCGGTTTGTATTTGCCTAAGCTGGTTTCTTTTGTGATCAAGACCAAGAGGTCATCTCCATTGGCTAACTGTCTGATTTTCCCCGTGGACTGAGTAGTTGAGGGCTCGTCTCTAGCAGGAGGTTCTTCTTTGACAGGCGGTTTAACATCAGGTTGCGGCTTAACAGCTGATGGCTTTTTAACATCAGGTGTCGGCTCAACGGCTGGTGGAGATTTTACATCAGGCTCCGTTTCAACGGCTGACGGCGGTTTAGCATCAAGCGGCTGCTCAACAGCTGGCGGTGGTTTGACATCAAGTGGCGGTTCAACGGCTGGTGGTGATGTGAGTTCGGAGAGTTTGCCCGCCGGTGGCCCTGCCTCAGGTGCATTTACCGGTGCTTTGCCGGCATGCCTGTAAGCATGAAGGTTATTATGGTAACAATAGCAAGTCAAAATAAACACCACCAGTATGGCTAAAAGAATTAAATATTTGTTATATCGCCTGGGAATCCTTTTTTCGGCCAGGTGAGGGAGCTGTCTCATCTATTACTCCTCCTCTGTCAGTCTATACAATTATGCCATAATTTGCTAGATTTATGTATTTGTTCTCTTCATAGTACGGTTTTCCTGTTGTTTGGTGAGAGTTATCTAATAAAAATAACAGCAGTACAACCCCGGCAATTTACAGCCGGGGTTGTACTGCCTAACGAAAAATCATCCCTCTGTTAAATCGCATACAGATAAAGCTGCATGATTATCTGTACGCTTATCAGGCCGATCATGTTCGCGTATAAAAACTACCTGTCAATGATTCAGTGGCACTCACTATTTATTTAGAATCAATACAAAATGAGTGCTGCTTCCGCCTGGGGTAATGGTCGGCAGCGTGACAAACAACCATCCCTTATCACACAGCAGCGTTTCTGGCTGCTAATTCCTCATGGATTTTTGCCATAGTTTTATTATCAAGCTTATAGAAATTCAGAGTAATTAGGCTGATGAGAGCACAGGCAGCAGGAAGCAATGTCGACAGAACAATGATCCCCTGGATGAGCTGTGGCGTTGCTGCGGCTTCAGCAGAATAACCAATAGCTGCCAAGCCAAAACCTGTGATGGCTCCTGCTACAGCTGCTGCAATTTTCATAGGTAGTGCACTAATTGACATAATTAAACCTTTAGCATTTTTACCGGTCTTCCATTCCGCATAATCAGCCACATCAGAATAATTGGCAAAATTAACTACACCGGATAACCCGGCAAAACCACCAAGCCAACGGCAGAACATGTATAATGTGGTGTTTCGGGCACAAAAATAGGCAGCAATTAAACTAACGAGGCTAATGGTTGAACCGATCATCATAACAGTACGTTTGCTCTCTACCCTTTGCGCCACCAACTGGCCAACGAAAGTTGCTATGATCCCCACAATGGAGGTAACAGTCATAAAAACCGAGATCAACAGCATATTGCCTGCGACATATTTAAAGTAGTAAACATTTAATCCTCCGGCAATGGAAAGGATGGTACCGGTAAACATGCCGTGCATCATTAATACCAGCAGCGGTGGATTACCAACCACCTGCCGCCACATATCCCCTAGAGAAGGAGTAGTACCGGGGATTGCTTCCATCACGTCATAAGGCTTTGCCACACGGGCAGCCAGTAGATAACCGAACAACTGCAGAAATCCTGCAATAATAATATAAGTGAGATAACCAGTACCTTCATTTGTACGACCGAAATAAAGAATAATCGGCATATGACAAGAGCTGTACACCAGCATAGCAATCATAGAAACCTGCATCCGCCTTGCTGAAAGTAGTACTCTTGATTTAGGATCGACAGCCATAATCGGTGTAATACCTGAAGCACCACTAAAGGCAAAGTTCAAAGCAAAAGAACCTAACACATAGGCCACACAATAATAAACATATTTCACTGTTTCACTCATGAAAGAAGGATTGGTAAACAATAAAGAAATAAATATAAGCGTAAGCGGAGCACCAATATAGATCCAGGAACAATATTTGCCCCATTTTAGATTTGTTCTCTCAATAATAGCACCCACTAAAACAATAGAGACTGTATCCGCTATCCGAGTTAATAAAAGCAGTCCCCCGACTACAGCTGCACTCATTTTCACAATGTCTGTGAGAAAATAGGCAAAATAAGCCCCCACCGGCCCCATAAGCATCATAAATGGTGACAAACCGATACTAAAAAGGTTGATTTCCTTGTTAGTTAATGGTTTATGTACTGACATTTACAACTACCTCCTTGACTTTAACATTTTTCTTCTGCAGCTTACATGTTGTATTTACAGATTAAAGATGTGTCTGGTCGTAGTTGAAACGTTACCGGGTCACGGAACCTGAATACAACTGAAATTTAATGCATCTCATCACCTCTTTGTACTGTTTCGGCAGCATTGTCCGATGTGAAAGCATGCATGAATTATCCAGTTTACAAATGCTGCCTTAATTTACAATATTACTACAACCAGAATATTATGCAGAATAACTCTTTTTCATCCCAAGACGTAACCGGGGACGGTTCTATGTCACGATCTTAATTACTCAGGCAAACCAGTGAGTTCTGGCTAACTAAACCTAAAATAGCCCAAATAAAAAGAATGCCCTAGAGAATCTAAGACATTCTTTATTAGTTAGCTGCATATAATCACGCGCCGTGGAACAGGCGCACTTTTGTAATCAGGGAAAAAGGAGACCAAGCCTGTTAATCAACCTGTATTCCATGTGCTTCTGCAAATAAAACAGCTTGTGCCAGGTCAATTTTTGCACCTCTTAGATTTGTATTTAGGAAATCTATACCCTCCATGTTTGCACCGCGGAAATCTGCACCGAACAGATTGGCTTTGGCAAGAACAGCGCGCGCTAAATCTGCCTGGCGCAAATCAGCCTTTTCCAGGTCTGCACCGTATAAATCTGCCTCAACCAGCCGGACTTTTCTCAAATCAACAGCCTTGAGATCGCAGTCACTTAAGTTAACATATGACCAGTCTCCTTCAATAATTTTAATAGCAAACAAACTAGCAGCTTCAAATGAACTGCCAGTCAGTTTACACTGATCAAAAGTTACACTGGAAAGATGAGCAGCTGCAAATCTGCAATTAAGAAATGCGGAATGTTTATGTTCAGACATATTTAAACGTGCTTGTGTAAAATCACAATTTGTAAAAATACATCCTGATGTCCGCACGTCCTGTAAATCAGCATCTTTAAAACTGCAGTCAATGAATTTAATGCCTGATATTTGCTGGTCAGCTAACTCACATTTGTCAAAATTTTTTTCTCGGTACTCTGTATCGCTTTGAATCTGCAACATCTCGCCTCCCTCTTATAATCTTTTTCTGAATATCTCTCGCTCACAGCTTCAGCTTGTCCACTTGAAAATCCAAATTTCCAAACAACATTTGCAGCTGCATTAACATAACAGACCCATTTTATCTCCAAAATTTTACCATCTCTTTTTTGTCATCTATGTTATAAGCAACAATTTTGCGTATCAATTCATAATCCACTTTATCTGTCCATTTAATTCTAAAAAGCCCCTTTGTGTAAGAATATCCGGCTTTCTCTATATCCTTGGCAAAATATTTAATAACTTCTGCTTCAGGTGCCACAGCTAAATGTGTCTTAGCTATACTAAAGCCAATAATAAAAGTTCCATGGTCAGTGAACATTGGCTGATTCCACTTGATTTCTTCTTTAAGTTGAGGGAAAGTTCTTTTTACATAATTTAAGATGCTTTCCGTTCGTTCTCTTTTTTCCGGATCGTCAATGCTGTTTAGATACTTTTGAAAATCATTCATTTGTTGCACACCCTTTTATATAAAACTAAATGGTTTTATACATGCCTGTTACTTTCTTCTTTATCCTAACCATCTTTACCTGCACCACAAGCTGCCGCACATACTACTAATGACATTTTTTTCTTAAGCTTGGGCAGCTAACAATCCTGTTGCATAAAACAATGATCCTGATTATAATGAACTCAAGCGTCACTGATTCCCGTGACGCTAATTTAGTGGGAAAGGATCTGTTATTAAGAATGAACCATGAACGCTTGAATGTTTTAGAAAAAATGCCTATTCAAAAAGCCATCGTTAAGCTTGCAGTACCTACGATGCTGGGAATGATTATTCATTCACTTTATAACCTGGCCGATACTTTTTTTATTGGGCAGCTTAATGACCCAAATGCTGTAGCAGCTGTAACCATGGCTTTTCCCGTTTTCATGATTATTAATGCTTTAGGCAGCTTATTTTCGGTTGGTGGTGCTTCTTATATCTCACGTGCTTTAGGCAGAAAAGATATAAAAGGAGCCAGTAAAGGGGCGTCAATAGCTTTCATGTTCTCCATCGCCTCAGGTGTTTTAATGGCTATACTGGCGTTCATGAACCTCGATCAGCTGCTGACGTTCATCGGCACCACCGAACAAACAATGCTGCTGACCAAAAACTATTTATCGTATGTAATTGTTTTTACACCGGTAATGCTGCTGCAGGTTTCATTGGGCGGCATCCTTCGTTCCGAAGGAGCTTCAAAAGAATCAACCATCGGCATGGTAATCGGTACAGTTGTCAATATCATTTTAGACCCACTCTTCATTCTGACTTTTAATATGGGCGTACAGGGTGCAGCTATTGCCACTGTAATTGGTAACTGTTTTGGTGTTGCTTACTATATTCTTTATTTTTTGCGGAAGAAAAGTGTCATCACCATTTCACCCAAGCTCTTTTCTTTCGATAGGGAAATCATCTTCGATATAGTAAAAATAGGCTTACCTGTGGCACTTAATCAAGTTTTAACCAGCTTCATTTCCGCGTATGCCAACGCTGTTGCTGCTTCTTACAGCGAAAGCGTAATTGCCAGTATGGGTATTGTCATGCGGGCCAGCTCCATGGCCTTTACATTAATCTTCGGACTATCAATGGGATATCAACCCATTGCCGGTTTTTGCTACGGCGGCAAGCTTTATAAACGCCTGATGGATGGATTTAAAGTAACTGTTATGTACGGCAGTTCCCTGGCCCTGTTCTTTGCTGCATTACTGTATATTTTTGCCCCGGTAATTATTAAAGCTTTTATTGATAATGCAGAAGTAATTGAACTGGGTACACGTATAATGCGTGCCCATGCCCTACCCATGCCTTTCATGTCCTTACAGATGACAATTATGTCTTCGTTCCAGGCGATGGGAAAAGCCATGCAGTCCATGATTATTTCTTTAGGACGCCAAGGCCTATTCTTTCTACCCCTATTAATTATTCTCAACAAACTATATCAGCTGGATGGTTTTATTTATGCCCAGCCGGCAGCTGACTTTTTCACCACTTTCCTTTCCCTGACACTTTTTCTTCTTGTCTGGAAAGATATGAAACAAGAGTTATCGTTAAATAGGGATAAAGAACCCGAGCCTTCGCTGGAACGGGCTTAGCTTCACCATTATTGCCACTTATTTTAAATCCAAAACGAGCAGTTGCTGCAGCCGCTGCTCGTTTTTTATTTCTCGTAATCTGTCTTCGCCCTCCAGGGACTCTTCTCAGAAAACAAATAAGCGGCTTTCGGGATGGGATTAAAGCGGG
>LSQX01187884.1_pt2 | contig 11209 bp, 11 predicted proteins | sample 654561 | NCBI WGS metagenome assembly LSQX01 (sample SAMN04489861, study PRJNA283612) | anaerobic digester metagenome | isolation source: 4 biogas reactors fed with cattle manure at either 37C or 55C with and... | place: Denmark: Kongens Lyngby | collected 2014 | reverse complement strand
AGTTTTCAAGGAACGTGCCTTCGGGTATCTGTCCCGATGGCTTTAATATCTTAGCACACCTAGCTTTTTGTGTCAAGGCGTTTTCGCCTTAGCACGGCCGCTGCTTAGCGGCAGCCCGTGCGCTGCGGAACGTGTACTAGTCTACCATCGGCCGCCGTTTCTATCAAGGCCCGTAAAACGTCCCTATTGGTCATGATATGCTACTAAGTGCCTTGACGTTAAATTATGCTTCAAGATTCTATATTATGCTCGGCCGGGAAACAGGGGCAGATCAAGTTGTTCTGTTGTACCCTTTCTGTCCTTCCAGTCAACTTTTTCGATTCGATCTTCTGAACTACTTTTTTGTCCCAGCAGCTCGGCCAGATCTCGGGCTGCTACCACAGCTTGACCCTGGTAATGATTATTAAACGTAGCATAAACAGCACCGGTGGCTTCTTCCAATGCTTTCAGCGCTGGCACCCACTCGGCCAGTTCTTCTTTTTTGTAATTATAATCGTAACGCTCAAAACTTTGATTGTGCTGATACCATTTTTCGGCGTTGCGCCCGTGAAAACGCGCATAAGCAAAATCGGCAGTGGCATGAGCCAGCGGCGGTACCAAACCCTTTAAACGAGGTGCATCCACCGCCACATAAGCTAAGCCATGCCGGGACAACAGTTCAAACGTACCCGTCCGCGCCCAGTTACGGTTACGAAACTCCACTGCCACCGGCAATCCGGCCAGCCGATCGCGCAAACACTCTAGGTAATCACGATTGTCTTTGGTATTATGAAAGCTATAAGGAAACTGAGCCAGTACGCAAATTAAGCGCCCCGCTTCCACTAAGGGACGCAGTCCTGTTAGAAATGTAATGAACTCACTGCTCTCCTGGCGCTCATGGGTTAGGCCTTTATAAGCCTTAACGACAAATCCAAATGTGTTTGGTGTCTGAACCAGCATGCGCTCAAACATTTCCGGCACCGGCTGACGATAATAAGTAGCATTGATCTCGGCAAAAGGGAAACGCCGGGCATAATACTCCAGCCGGCGGTTGGCCGGCAACTCCGGCGGGTAAAAAACACCCTGCCAATCGTTATAATAGTAACCGGATGTGGCAATAAGAATCACAGTCTCACCTCGCTTAGCGAAGGTAATCTGTCCTGAAACAAAGCAGCGGAACGGGACGGGCCCATCTCTCGGAGGTAAGCTGTTCCCTACAAATGCTTTCCAGCAGCAACGGTTCGGGATCAGTCGTAGAGCCGACCTATAATTAGTATTCTCTTTTTATACGACTATTACCTTTTCCATCTATAGCTCGTACAGCGCCATATCCCACACAACGAAACACATACACCCCTTGACCGGCCCTAAGCTTTTGCGATAAAGTTATCAGCAAGATCGGCTTCAGATAGGAGGAGCTTTATTGGCCAAGTGGGCTTTAGTCTCGGACTTCGACGGTACCGCCAGTGTCAAAGATGTGGGTGATGCCATTGTCAAGAAATTCGTCGGTCCCAATTGTTGGGCCGATGTGGACCGCTCCATCTCCCGGCAAGAATTGACCGTCAAGGGCGCCTATGAAATTGTCTATGCCAAGATGAGTGTCTCCCACCAAGAATTGAATGATTTTATCTTGCAGTTTGAACTTGATCCGGGCTTTAAGACCGCCGCCCAGCTATTTGCGGACAGGGGACTGCCAGTACTGATCTTAAGCGACGGTTTCGATTATTATATTGATCTGATTCTCAAGCGGGACGGCCTGCAATGGTTGCCTCGGATCGCAAACGAACTTAAAGTGGACGGAATGAAACCAACGCCTACTTTTCCTCATCATGGCCTGCTTAATTGCTTTCACTGCGGCAACTGCAAAACCTATCATCTGCAGCAGCTTAAAGCCAAAGGCTACAAAATCGCCTACTTTGGTGACGGCCATACCGACCGCTGCGCCGCCAAAAGTGCCGATCTCATATTTGCTAAGGACTATCTGGCCCACTATCTGACTCGGAACGAGATCAACTTCATTCCCTTCCGCAGTTACAGCGACGCCTTACCGAAGCTTAAAACCTGCCTGGAAAAGGAATAAGAGATGTTAAAGGGGTTGCCGTGAAGGCAACCCCTTTTTTGCACTAAGGGAGAGTTCCTACCAAAGGTGAGTTTCCCACCATACGTCGGTTTCCTACTTTACGCTGACTTCCTGGCGGAAGCTGCCATCGGCCTGCAGAATCACAATGTGCCAGGCAGAGGGATTCTTTTCTTCTACCAAAGTGATTACCCAGACGTCTTGACCCTGCCAGTTGTCGAGCTTAGCTTCCTCGAGTTTGCAGGGAACGCCTACCCGTTTGAGGGCGATGGTTACAGCTTGACTCTTACTGATGGTGTTGGCCGGCTGTCTCTCTTCGCTGCGGTGGGCCAAGACTTCGCCGTCTATAGCATCAATGTAGAAGATGTCATGGTAGTAAACCTTACTGTTCTCCCGAGTAAGCTCTATCTTCCAAGCTGCAGCTCCCCTATACTCGGTAAGGTCTGCCGCCACTAACCTAGCCTTGTACCATACTTCCGACCGGGCAATGGCTATAGCTCGGCTGCGGCTTATGATGGCCGGTTCCTCGGTACCGGCAGTGGAGCCTGCTACTTTGCCGGAGAAAGCATCTACCACCACTGTCCACAAACGACCATTGCGACCCTGAACCACAACTTCCCAAGTTAGAGTATCAGTAGTAAGCACCAGGCCAGCTTTTCCAGCCCTGGAACCGATACCGATGCGCTGCTTGGCTATGGCTGTGGCTCTTTCCTTTGTGACTTTAACGGGCCTAAGCACGCCGTCCTTAAGCCAGCCCTCTTCTTCTACTTCACCGTTCGCGTTTAGCATCACATAAATGCGGTCATTGGCCTTGGCGCCCTCTTGTTTTAAGGTAACAGTCCACTGACCGCTCCCTTTCACTTGCGATGTAGCCGCTACTTGGGTAGTCCGGGCTGCCTCTCTTTGGGCTAGCCGGATAGCTTCACTCCGATCCAGTTGAGCTGCCGCTTTGGCCCCTACCACCGGTGCCACTACTACAAGCACCAATAGCAATGCTACTGCTTGCAGAATCCTTTTTCCCACTTGTAAATCCTCCCCGTGTTCTTGGATACGACCCATGTTTTTTGGTCTTATCGGGGTCGTTCATCTGTATAGACGAGGAGGTTGTCCAAAAGTTTCAGGTACTTTCTGGCACCGTATCATGGGATTACCAGCGGGCGGCCACAGAGGGCTGCCTCTGAACTCGTCCCTCTAGTAGAATGGGCAAGCCCATTTACCGGGCCTGCTCCCAGGAAGTTCAGCGAGCAGTCTATAGCTCAGCTTAGCGCTCCGGCGGGGTTCCGGCCCAATTCGGCGTCCATGCCTCAGGGGGCCGCTTCGCACGTCCTGTGCTCAGCCCCGCCTCCCCGCTTCGCTTTGCCAAGACTGCTTAGCGCTTCTCTTCAAGGTCGCTGAGCCCGGTAAATCGTGGCACGCCTCGTTTTTTCCCGTGTCACTGGGAACCGTGCAGCCGCTCCTACGAGATGGCCCCGTGGTGGGTGTCCGGCCAGCGCAATATCCGAGGTTGTCGAGCCCAATCCTCAAAGCGAAGCTTAGCCCTCATTCAAAAGAGCGTAGACGAGCGAGGATAGGGCGGAGCGGTTGTCCCCACCTTGTAGGGTGGGCAAGTCGAGCGTAGCGAGTTGCCCGGAGCCCCCGAGCGAGTCAAGCTCAGTCGTTCTGGGAGGCGCGGCGGAGCGTGAGGATGGGCCGGCTCTAACGGTCGAAGTAAATACTCTTCCCCGTAGCCGAAATGGGGATCCCGGCCACCACCTCCCCTTCGATCAAACCCAGCTTTCGTGCTGCTACCCCTACCCGGTACATAATACGGTTATCGGCGTTTAGTATGCTGGCTGTCTTGGCCGCCGAGCCCAGGGCAATTCCAAGATCCATCAACCGCCAGGCACACAGCGGCCCGGCAAATTCCAGTCCTTCTTGCGGCTTGGGCAGCTCAGCACAGGTTTTAAATCCGCAGGCACCACAGTTCAAGCCGGCAGCCTGCGGCTGATCCAGCGAGATCAAAAGCACTGCATCCGATCGCCGGACATTCTCGCCGTCGCGGTCCCAGTTCTTCTTACCGCTCTCCTCTCCGTACTGAACCATGGCGTCGGCCAGACGACTACGTTCCTCCCCTTCAACCACCTTAATACCGACAAAATCCTTACCTGTCGCCTTAGGAGCCGTCCGCGCTGACAAAGCCATGAGTCCAGCCACAACAGACATGATCCCTTGCATTGTACTTATCCTCCTTGTTAATGTTAGTGAAACATATCATTATTTTGTGTCATTAACCCGCCTAATTTTAATCGTCGCAACCCTGCTACCGCTGCCTGTGCCAGAACCTTATAGCCGTTTTTGTTCGGGTGCAGCCCGTCCACTGTAAGCTCCGGTTTAATACCGAAACCGCTTTCTGCCAGTAAAGGGGTATAGAAATCAAGCAGCCTTAAGCCTTTTAACGCCGCTTCTTCTTGCAGCCACTTGCGCTGTATCTTCAGCCGTGCTTCCGCCAGCGGTTCATCCACAGGTGGCGGCAGTACGAAAATCACTTCACCTCTGTCCGCTTTTATGCGGCGAGCCATCGCCTGCAATGCCTGCCTAGTCCGGTCCCAGGTAATAACCTCGCGCAGTCCGAGAGCATCATTACTGCCTGCCAAAATAATCACAGCGTCAGGTTTAAGTGCAAGCACGTCTGACTCTAAACGAGCCTGCATTTCCAAGCTGGTTTCCCCGTTTACACCCCGGTTGTGGATGGTAAGCGCCAGTTCCTCTGCCGCCAACGAAACCCAGGAACTACCGGGACTATAAGGGTAACCGTAAGTCAGCGAATCGCCTAGCGCTACAATTATGTACTCCATCAGTGACATCTCATCCCCCATTCTAATGGCTACGAACATAGGACTGCTAATTAGTATTTTACCATAATTGAAGGGAAAGGCACCGCCGCTTCGGGGCTAAATCCTTTTCTCTAATCATTTCTTACAGACCAAGAAACAATCCTGCTCCGAAGCTAATCATAGCCTGAGCAGGATTGTTAGTTTATTCACCGGTTAATAGCGAGCCAATTCCAGATAGGGCCACCAGCGATCCAACTCCGATTGGGCCTCGGCTCCAACATAAGCCGTTAAGCGGCCCAGATCTGTTTGTTCGTAATCCTCCGGCGGAAAAGCAAAAAACCAAGCTCCGTTATCCTCGTACACCCAGTAGGGATAATACCCTTCCCGGTCATAACCTTTCCCCCAACCCTGACTGGTGGCTTCGCCGTGCTCATTATGAACATAAAAGCCGGCCTCTTTTAGCGCCTCGGTTAAGCGCTTCACATCCAGGGCAAATGGGATCTGCACTCGCACCTGTCCGTACTGAAGATTCATATCAGGGGTCAACCATCACTCCTCCTCCACTGGAGCCACTTACTGATAGTTTATCCCTGTTAACTGCAAATTAGCCTAATGCAAGTCAAAAACCGCCCTTTAAGGCGGCACGTAGAGAGATCTGAAAACACCTTCAGTTATTAGTCGCAGCAAGCATTTGCAGAAGCAACCAGGAGCCAGGCTTATTTTTCTTCATATAGTCGTCGCCGTGTTTAGCGCGCAGATTTTCTGCCTGCTTCTTGAAAGCATCGTACCAGTCCTGGCCGGTATTAGCCAATAGATCAATGTCCTCTTCCTTGCCAAGAATATCTCTGCAGGCCGAAGCCATGATGTGGCCGTCAAGCCCGGTCTGGCCGCCCTGTTCAAACAGGGTGAAGCAATAACGAAGCGTGTAGTTGCCGTAATAGATCATTTCTCTGTATTCAATCGGGTGCGCGTCGATATAAGCCCAGGAATTTGATGCTTCAGCGGGAGAGGAGCAGATGGTTTCAACAAGCTTGGCCAGGTGTCCGGCTACGGGCACATTCCCGTACTCAATCGCCTGTTCGTAGCAGCTCTGTATGTGTGCCACAATATATTTCTGGGTGTCAAGAGCATCCTTGTAAATGTCGGAAGGAAACTTCTCTTTGATGGAGGGGGCGTAATAGCTTCCGTCCTGCGGCGTCCAATACTCTTTCAGCTCGTATTCTCCGGCAGCGTTCTTCTCAAACGTGATTGCCACCGGCATGTGGCTGCCGCTAGTTTCAAAGAAGCCGCTGCCCGCGTAACCAAACTCCTGATAAAGCGCCATGGCGTAGACCGTGGTCGTGCTAGCGCTCTCAACGGTTTTGAGAACCGTATGGGCTTCGGCGGCAAAATCACTTTTATGGTGGGTATTAGCGGTAAGAATCGCGTCGGCGACGCAGGCGTCGAGGTTAGTGCGGTCCACACCGCTGACTGTTGTCGCCAGCCTGACAAGTTTTTCATAAAGACCATCGTCTATGCGGCTATAATAACCGTTCGGCCCTCGCTGCATAACTGCCTTGCCGTCCAGCAAATAGGCATAGTAGTCAGTTGACGTACCGCCGGAATAAGTGGCGCGAAGCAGATAGCATTCATCCAGCGTCGTGACGTCCACTCCTGGCCAGATGGTAGATTTTACCATAAAGCTCATAATGATGTCCGAAGCGAGTTGGACCTCATCTGCCGACAGTAGCGTTAGGGTACGCAAGACTGCACCGTTCCTGCCGAGCTGCATCAGACTATAACTGACTGGCATCGTTTCTGTTTGTGGGATGTCGGAAGCTGTGTCGACGATGGCAAGCGCTTTTTCATAGTCGTCTTTGCCTATGGTATAGTACCGCCATTGTTCATTCATCCGCACCATCGCCAGAAGCGGTTCTGATTCGTAAAATCTGAGTTCTTGATCTTCGTTCCACTCAATTTGCAGATCGGGTGTAAGCTCAAGCGGCGACTCCATTTTCTTTACCGTCCAATTAACGCTCTCCAAATACTCCGCAACCCGACGAGCCGAAATATTAAAGCCTCTGTCCCGACCCGGCGCGCGGGATACAAACAATTCCTCTCTCTCGTAAGATACCTTGGCCAGGTTTTTTATGTTAAGCATTGATAAATCCTGTTTTTTCGTGTCGGCCCCCTTAAAAGTGCAGCTTGTGCAGACGGCGACAATCAGCAGGACAGTCACCATGGCCGGGATAACATTTTTGGGATTCTTGATGTTCATGTTTATTTGTCCGCCTCCTTTTCCGCCGCGCGCAAGATGGCTTAAAGCTCATGGGTATCGTCTTTTGTCAGTGCCTTTTGACCGGCCAAAAATACCACCATGAGTCCAACGCTACCGCCATAGACCTTGGAAAGAAAGCTCGAGGACACCCGGAGTAAAGAAGTGCATAATTCCATGTCAAGTATTCCCTCTGTCACCGGTGCAGTCCTTCTTTAAATCAACAAGTTGCTTAAACAGCAGCAGTTTCGAAGCGCTAGAACGCGGGCCACAAGAGAGAGAAATGCTACAGAAAAACCGATAGACGGCGTAGCCTTCCGGCTACACCGTCTCCTGAAAAATTTCCCCTATTTCCCGAAGTATCTCTTTAACAGTCCGGCAAAAGCTGCTCCGTGCCGGGCTTCGTCTTTACACATCTCGTGAACGGTGTCATGAACAGCATCGTATCCTAGCTGCTTGGCTTTGGTGGCCAGGTTCTTCTTCCCTAAGCAAGCCCCATGCTCGGCTTCTACTCTCAGCTCCAGATTATTTTGGGTGCAATCGGTAACTACTTCCCCTAATAGCTCAGCAAACTTCGCCGCGTGTTCTGCTTCTTCCCAGGCAATCCTCTTGTAAGCCTCGGCCACTTCCGGATATCCTTCGCGGTCAGCATGACGGCTCATGGCCAGGTACATACCTACTTCTGTACACTCGCCCATAAAGTTGTCTTTTAAGCCCTGCACCACTTCCGGGTCCAGGCCTTGGGCAACGCCGACTTTATGTTCATCGGCCCAGGCTAGCCCTTGATCTTCCTTTTTCTCGATAAACTTATCGTTGCTAGCTCCGCATTGCGGACACTTGGCCGGCGGGTTATCCCCAGTATGAACGTAACCGCAAACAGTGCACACAAATTTTTTCATAAATAAATACCTCCTTAAGATGGCTCTTGCCTTAGTTTGCTGATCAGCTATTACTATCCTCATCTCTTATTATTGATCATAGTTACTAATATTGTGTTTGTCAAGTCTTTTTTAAAGGGCCTCCTGGTTCATTCGTTTCCCGTGTCTTTGGCGCTTGCCTCTTCCATCAGTTGAATATACACCATAAGTTCTTTGCGGGAGGTGACATTCAGCTTCATATAAATACGCCGGTTGTGGGTCTTGATGGTATTGATGGACAGGCAGAGAATACCTGCAATTTCCTTGGCCGTATATCCTTGTACATACAGATCGAAAACCGCTTTTTCGGCCGCCGACAGTTTCTCGATGTTTTTCACAAACTCCTGGAACAGAGCGGAGTGCTCTTGGGTGAGGAGTTGTTTCTCTTCTCCGGGGGAAGACGATTCATCCTGTGCTGCCAGAAATTCTATCAGATCATCGATTTCGGGGATTTTAGTTTTGGCGGTAGGGTCAGGCTTTTTAAGCTGCTCTAAGGCCGCGGCCACTGGACGGATGTATCTTTTGCTGATAAATGACGCCAAGCCGATGTTGACCAGCATCAAGGCTAACAGCCCGAGGATTAGGTTTCGGTTTTGGGTGGAAATAAGCGCATCAAGGCCCTGCTCCGGCAGCATCAGCGCTATCACCCACTGCTGGGCCAAATAGGCGGAATCACTCGGATAAAGTGACACTGGACGATGCAGTCCGGCATAGCTTTCTTTTTCCGGTTGTCGGTAGCGGTAAAAAGCTCTCTCATTGGCCAAGATGGCCATTTGGGTATGCTCCGGTGCCGTGGGGCCGGCAGCAAAACCTCCGGCAAACAGCGCACCGGACAGCCGCAGTGTCTCGCCCTCCAGGGGTGAGAGTAAACACAAAAGGTAGTCATAAGTATCCCCCTCTGGGGTGTAAGAGAGCTTAAAGAGCATCTCGCTGACCTCAAATCCACAGACACCAAACACGGTGCCGTCGGCCGTGATCAGCGGGGCCAGGCAGAGCATCACCCGCTCGCAGCTTTGAGGCAACGAAGTCGCATCGGTCCAGCGATAAAGCCTGGAAATTGGCAGCTCGCTCCCCTGGGCGGTCTTCATCGCCTCGACAAAGCAGCTCATTTGGCCGGTATCCATCTCCATCTGCCATTGGGGAAGGATAGGGATTCCGTTGTTTCTGGCCACCGTCATGGGGCCGAAGCCATAGCGCAGATTAGCGGCTGTGCGATTGACGATATTGGGCTCCATGTTTTTGAGATAGATACAGGCACGAGAGTTTTTTGCCCCAGGCAGCGATGGATTAACGGTTGCATCGAGCAGCAGAAAAACGCCGCTACCGCGCGACCTCTCCAGGGCGCCGGTCAGCCGCCCCAGTTCCTCCCCTAAAACAGGCTCCAGTAGCTCTGGTTTTTCCTGCAAATATGCCGGCGAGCCGCCGCGCTCCTGCAGGTTGCGTTCGATGCTGATGGAAAGAGCTTTGGCCAAATCCACCGTCTGCACCGACAGGGCACCGAAAGAGTCATAAACATCGTGGGTAATGTGCATTAATTCCTTTTCTAACACAGCTTGGTGTTCAGACAGTCCCCCCTGGAAGATCCCAGTAGCAAAAAGGATGAGCAGGACGCCCAGCATGATAGCATTGAGAAATAAGAGCAAAAAGCCAAACAGCCTAAGACGCATGGGCAGGCCGTCCCGCCATAAACGGCGTACCGCCTGCCGATAAAGCCCCACGCTCTCTCTAAACACCGGCTTCGGCATCTGCTCTCCCCCCTTTGCCTATCGCCCGGCTATGAACTCCTTGAGAGCACCATTGGCCGCTTGTTCGTAGGCGGCATCCGGCGCCATTGTTTCTAAATATTCTAAATATCGTTCGCGCCCCCGCATGGCCGCCGCCAGGAAATCACGTTCAAAGTCCTTGCTGACGACGTTGAACCGATCAAACACCGGTGGAATGTAAAAATCGTATTCCCCATGAGTATAAATGGCGGTACGCAGCAGCTTTCGAATATTTGGGTTCTCGTTTTCGGCGATCTCCCGTTCCATGTGCTGGGCAAACGCTTGGTGAGTTACCGGGAGATAACCGGTAGAGGCCACAAAGCACATGTTCTGCTCCGGCCTGGTAAACCATTTGAGGAAAACCGCGGCCGCCTCCTCTTTTTCCGGGGTAGATTTGGCCACCGTCCAGCCGCTCCCGCGCTGGATGGCAATTTTTTTGCCGCCGGCAAAAGTGGGATAAGGCAGGACCGAATAGTCCACCCGCTCCTTGGTGTTGTCGGGATAGGTGATCTCCTCGCCGTAAAAAAGAATGCCCGCTGTGGAGCCAGTGGAACAAACAATATCTCCGGTCTTGGAAAGATCAGAGGAATAGCCGTCGTAGATGGCATATCCACCCCGCACCGCCGGTTCAAAGATCGCGCTGAAGATGTGCTCAAATTCCGGCGTGCTTAGCCGGAGAACCTCGCCATCAAAGAGGTCTGTTCCCATCTGTTTCATCCCCACCTGGGCCAGATTGAAAAACGAATCGGCTTTATAGAAGGCTTTTCCGTCGCTTAGCACGTCCGGCGTCTGTTCATCTGTCCATTGGTAATACTTCTTCGCTGCCTCCCCAATCCCTTCAAAGGTCAGAAGGCTGTCTACTGTTACCCCCGTGGCCGCTGAAAAGCGGTCGAACAAGGTCTGATTTAAGAACAACACCTCAGTGGATTTGGCAAACGGAAACACATAGAGCTGGCCGTCCGACAGCCGCCCTTCCTGCAAAAACGGGGACAGATACTCGGCAAGCTCCGCCTCGGTGAAATGCCCGTCCAGGGGCGCAAGCAGCTCTTTGTCGCTAAGCAGAGCGGCGGTAGCAGGATAACAAGTGGTAATGTCAGGCATTTCCGGGGCACCGGGGTCGCCGGCGGCGATCATCGTCAGCTTCTCCTGCAAGGACGCCGAGCCCGAGATAGAGGTAACATTGATAATGATGCCCTTTTCCTTACCCACGGTGGCGTTAAACTCCCTAACCTGTTCATCCATGGTGGCCTGCATCTGTCCCCCAAAATTATGCCAGAGGGTAAGGGTTACCGGTTTTTTCGGATCGAGATCGCTTTTGGGTCCGCAGGCAAATACAAGAACCAGGGTCAAAAACAGCATCACAATCCCAACCAAGCGTTTCTTTTTCATAAGGGCCTCCTTTCTCC
>LSQX01131696.1_pt1 | contig 11210 bp, 11 predicted proteins | sample 654561 | NCBI WGS metagenome assembly LSQX01 (sample SAMN04489861, study PRJNA283612) | anaerobic digester metagenome | isolation source: 4 biogas reactors fed with cattle manure at either 37C or 55C with and... | place: Denmark: Kongens Lyngby | collected 2014 | reverse complement strand
AGTAATAGAGTTAAAGCTATGGCTTTGCTTCAAGAAGAATCTTCTTTGCAAGAAATCGTTCGGCTAGTTGGTCGAGATTCTCTTTCAGAGTCAGATCAGTTAAAGCTTGAAGCTGCAAAATCCATTCGTGAAGATTTTCTTCAACAGAATGCTTTCCATGAACAAGATACCTATGCTTCTTTAGCGAAGCAAAACCTAATGTTAGAGATGGTTCTCCACTTCTATCACGAAGGACTAAGAGCTCTTGAGAATGGGATTTATTTAAGTGACCTTATAAATCTTGAGGTTCGAGATCGAATTGCCAGAGCAAAATATTTAGAAGAAAAAGACATTGAAAAGATAAATGAAATCAATGCCTCAGTTACTCAGGTCGTTAATGAATTAATTTCAGAAGGAGGAATCCTAAATGCTTAAAGAATATAGTACCGTTAGCGAAGTTGTAGGACCTCTTATGACCGTTGAAGGCGTAGAAGGCATAAAATATGAAGAACTAGTTGAAGTTGAACTTCAAACTGGAGAAAAAAGACGTGGCCGTGTACTTGAAATTGATGGTGACAAAGCCATGGTTCAGCTGTTTGAAGGATCCACAGGAATAAACCTTAAAGGAACTACCGTAAGATTTCTTGGGAGACCACTAGAACTAGGGGTATCTGAAGGAATGATCGGCCGAATCTTTGACGGAATGGGTAAGCCAAAAGATGGCGGACCTGAAATAATTCCTGAAGCTAGACGAGATATTAATGGTGTACCTATTAATCCCGTGGCTAGAGACTATCCTTCTGAATTTATTCAAACTGGAATCTCTGCCATAGATGGACTAAACACCTTAGTAAGAGGACAAAAGCTGCCTATCTTCTCTGGTTCAGGTCTACCTCACGCAGAACTAGCAGCTCAGATTGCTAGACAAGCTCATGTCCTTGGAAAAGGAGATAAGTTTGCGGTGGTTTTCGGTGCTATTGGAATTACCTTTGAAGAAGCACAATTCTTCATCGATGACTTTAAAGCAACTGGAGCCATTGACCGAGCTGTTCTCTTTATGAACTTAGCGGATGATCCTGCTATTGAGCGTATTGCTACTCCAAGAATGGCCTTAACTTGTGCAGAATATTTAGCCTTTGAAAAAGGGATGCAAGTTCTTGTTATTCTTACGGACTTAACTAACTACGCAGAGGCTCTTCGTGAGATTTCTGCTGCTCGTAAAGAAGTTCCTGGACGTCGTGGATATCCTGGATACCTCTATACTGACTTGGCGGGTATTTACGAAAGAGCGGGAAGAATCAAGGGAAGACCTGGTTCCATTACGCAAATTCCAATTCTAACCATGCCTGAGGATGACAAAACTCATCCGATTCCTGACTTAACAGGATACATTACAGAGGGACAGATTATTCTCTCAAGAGAACTGTATAAGAGAGGCATTGAGCCTCCAATAGACGTACTGCCTTCTCTATCACGTCTTAAAGACAAAGGAATTGGCCGGGATAAAACAAGAGAAGACCATGCAGATACCATGAATCAATTGTTCGCAGCTTATGCCACAGGTAAAGAAGCTAAAGAACTATCTGTTATTCTAGGTGAATCAGCATTGTCAGAATCGGACAAAGCATTCGCTAAATTTGCAGAAGCCTTTGAAGAGAAATATGTCAATCAAGGCTATAGAGCTAATCGAGAAATTACAGATACCTTAGATCTAGGTTGGGAACTATTAAAGATCCTACCTAGAAATGAGCTAAAAAGAATTAGAGATGAATATATTGATAAATATATGCCTAGGGAAACTGAAGGAGCTGAGTAACCATGGCCATACTTAACGTTAATCCTACTCGTATGGAATTAACCAAACTAAAAGCCAGGCTGGTTACCGCTTCAAGGGGTCATAAATTACTCAAAGACAAGCAGGATGAACTGATGAGACGNNTTCATTGAAATGATTCGTCGTAACAAGGTCTTAAGAGAGCAAGTGGAGAAAGAGCTTATTGAAGTATTCAAAGAGTTTCTCGTGTCCTCTGCCATCATGAGTCCAGAGTTTTTAGAACAAGCGGTGGCGCTTCCTAAGGAAGAGATTACCGTGGATATTCAACAAAAAAACGTCATGAGTGTCAATGTGCCCGTTATGAACTTTGTTCGTAAATTGGCTGACGATCCTTCAAGCATCTATCCTTATGGATATGCCCAGACTTCCTCAGAACTAGATGATGCGATTAGCCGGCTTTATGCTGTCATGCCTCAATTACTAGATCTGGCTGAAGTGGAAAAATCTTGCCAATTAATGGCGGATGAAATTGAAAAAACCAGAAGAAGGGTAAATGCTCTAGAGTATCGAACCATTCCTGAGCTTCAAGAAACCATTAAATTCATACGAATGAAATTAGATGAGAATGAGAGAGCGACCATCACCAGATTGATGAAGGTCAAAGATATGATTCAAAAGAATTAAGGGAGAGGCCATTTGTATCCACCGGTTGGAATATAGATGGTCTCTTTTGTTAATTTAAAAGTTTTTCAAAAGAATTATAGGTTTAGCTTGAAACAGTATCCAAAACAGTGATATTATCTAATTGAGAGTGGAGTTGATAAATATGGAAGAAAGAAAAATCTTGAAATTTCAAGATGAAGAAGGAAATGTGGTTTCCTTAGAAGCCATGGCAGAAATTTATCTTGATGAAATTAAGTATTTGATTTTGGCCCCTGTGGATGATAACGCCACCGATGAGTATGTTTATCGAGTGGATGTAGCGAAGGACGGCACAGAAGAATTAAATGCTGTGGATGATGATAGTGAATTCATGAAGGTAAAAAAAGAATATAAGAACTTACTATATGGAGATGGAGGAAAAAATGAATAAAGATATAATTTTAGAATATTTAGAAAAGAATGGACTGTCTGATGTAGATATCCTTAAGGAAGATGATGAACTACTTTTAGCCACTGGGTATTATGATTTTGATGATGCTGAAAAAGGTGCATCAGCGGAATATGCAAAAACTCAGGTAGAAGAAGAAGAGGATTCAGCACTGTATAATGAGTACTTAGTGAATTATCTTGTGGATATGGCTGTAGACCATGTGGGCGAAGTCATGGAAGAAATCATTGAAGAGGAAAATGTGGACGCTCAATACTTAACCTATGAAATGGATCCAGAAGACATGAATAGTGTTCAAGTGGCCATGTTATTCTCCAAGGGAGACATTGATAAGGATCTTGAAGATATTCTTGATGAACTAGAGCTTTAAGCATTTAGAGCGGGTTAGAGAGGTTTAGCAACAGGTTTTACAGGAACGTTAACAGATTTTATGCAAGCCTTTTCTTGAATTTGGTCAGATCTATGTTATAATAAAGGAAATAGAATCCTGAAGTGTACGTGTAGCCTATACTTTCAACCTACATTACTAATCCGGGATCTCAAATAAAAAAAATGATATCAGACTTTAAAGGTAGCTACCTTTTCCTAGGGACATAAGGAGATAAACAATTTTTTTGATGGGAACCCACCTGCTGAGGGCAGGTATGGATGAATAGGTGAACGGCATGTCGGGAATCTTAAATGATTATAATTGCTCTGCTAACGCAGGGCAATTTTAATTAGGATTTATTTTAATGATGAAATGAATGATGATGAAATGAATGATGATGATGATGATGATGATGATATTATTATTAGTACACCATATAGATAAGGGAGTTAAAAACCATGAAAAATATACCTCATGATGATCTTGTTTTAAAGATCAATGAATTCACTCAGCTAACAAGAGAACGAGAGCTAACAAAAGAAGAAGAGCAAGAGCGAGCTGATTATAGAGAAGAATATTTAAGACGAATTAGAGGCAGCTTAAGAGGAAGTATTCAAGGATATAAATACGAAAAAGAATAAGATAGCAAATAAAGGAGGTAATCATGCCAGTAAGAGTTAGAGACTTAATCGACGAATTTGATTTAGAAATCTTAAATGAAGGTGCCATTAATAGTGAGATGGGTATTAATGATATTAATCGGCCAGGACTACAACTGGCCGGGTTTTACAACTATTTTTCTAAAGACCGAGTGCAAGTCATCGGTATGGGAGAGTGGAGCTTTCTTGATGAACTTATTCCAGCCTTAAGAGAAAAAAGAATAGATAAGTTTTTATCCCACGATATTCCATGCATTATTATTACCAGAGACTTGACACCTCACGATGAGATTATGGCAGCAGCCATAAAAAATAAGCGCTGGATCCTAAGAACAAAGCTAAGTTCTACAATTTTTATTTCCAGACTCACCATGTACTTAAGTAATGCCATTGCCCCAGAGACCAGACTTCATGGGACCTTAGTAGATATTTATGGCATGGGTGTGTTCATTACAGGAGTTAGTGGTATAGGAAAAAGTGAAGCGACCCTAGAACTACTAAAAAGAGGCCATCGGTTAGTGGCAGATGATGCTGTTGACATTCGGGCAGTGGATGGAATCTTAAGAGGCAGATGTCCTGAGATTACGTTTGGTATGATGGAAGTGAGAGGCTTAGGCATCATTGATGTATCTGCTCTTTATGGACTTTCTGCCATAATTCCGACAAAGCGCATAGATTTTATTCTCCATTTAGAATATTGGAGAGATGATGGGGATTATGATCGCCTAGGCATGGATGAATATGAGGAGATTTTAGGAGCTAAAGTAAAAAAACTTATTGTTCCTGTGCGAAGTGGACGAAACATCTCTATAATTATTGAAGCTGCAGCAGCTAACTACCGTTACTCGAGAATCTCTAAGGTATCGCCAGCAGAAGTCATTGATGAGCGAATGAGAGAAGTCAGTGCCAGGAGAAGTCAACAAGAAGAGGTGTAGGAATTAAAACTAAATGATAAAGAATCTCAATTAAGTTGAAAAACCCTTGAAAAGAGTAAAATTATATCCTATAATTGAAATAAGATTGAAACCATTATAAATTGAGGTGAAGAATATGGTTATTCATAACATCGACGTGTATCTCCGAGATAAAGGTGTAAAACCCTCCTACCAGAGAAAAAGAATATTTGAGCATATGATGGATTGTCGAAACCACCCTTCCGTCAATGATATTTATGAAGCTCTTATTCAAGAGATTCCCACGTTAAGCAAAGCTACGGTGTATAACACCATGAACTTATTTTTAGAACATAAACTTATCGAAGTTTTACCTATAGATTCCAATGAAGCAAGATTTGACGTGTTTAATCCAGAAGAGCATGGCCATTTTAAATGTAATGAATGTGGGAAGATTTACGATATTGACATTAAGATTAATGTAGATGAATTATCTGATGATCTTAAAGGATTCCAAGTAGATCGGGAAATTTACAACTTCAGAGGAGTTTGTAAAGACTGCCTTGAAAGCAGAAAAGAAAACAAGACTCAAGCACTATAAAAAAATAAAAAGAAGAGGCATCTCTTCTTTTTTTTGCGTTTATTTAGAAAGTGCTTTAACTATTCTCCTATATTCACTACAATCAAGAGAGAATGGGAATGAAAATAGGAAGAAACGAAAAATCCTTAGGATATGAAAGGGAGGGATAAACCATGGAACACATTCTAGTGGTGGAGGATGACGACACCATTATCAAAAATCTGGTTTTATTTTTGGAACGAGAAGGATATAAAGTCACGGTGGCTAAAGGGCAAAATAGAGCTCAAGACCTTATTGATGAAATAGAATTTGATCTTTGTCTATTAGATATTTCCCTAGAGGATGGAAATGGATTTGGTGTTTTTTCTTATATTAAAGAGAAAAAGGATATCCCTGTAATTTTTCTCACAGCATCAGGAGATGAATATAGTGTAGTTTTAGGGCTGGACATGGGAGCTCATGACTACGTGAGTAAGCCCTTTAGACCCAGAGAACTCCTTTCAAGAATAAGACGAGCCCTTAGCCTTAAACAAAAACAGCCTGTTAGAATGGTTATAGGAGACTTAGAGGTAGACCCCAAAAGAGGGTTAGTCACAAAGAAAGATGAAGAAGTTTTTCTTTCCGCATTAGAATATCGACTTCTTCTTGTTTTCTTTAGAAATCAGGGACTAGTTTTAACACGAGACAAACTCCTTGAAGAAATCTATGATGTGGCAGGAGAATACGTTAATGACAACACCTTAACAGTTTATATCAAAAGACTTAGAGATAAAATTGAAGATAATCCTAAAGACGCGAAGATAATCAAAACAATCCGTGGTATGGGTTATAAGATGGGGGATTAGGTATAGATGAATTTCTTTGATTACCATTTATTTAAACGAAGTTTTTGGATTAAAGGTTTATTCGTTTTCGTGGCGGGACTTTTAGGTCTTCTTATCAGCATTGAGACGGCAATTAGCCTATTTATTTTAGGTGTGATTTTTTTAGTTTTAGAACTTCACTTTGAGCTGCAACGAGGAAAAGAGATCAAGATGTTAACAAAAGACTTGACTAGAGTCCTCTACGAAGAAGCCATCCTACCAATGGCATCCTATGAGGAGGGAGAGATATCCATCCTAAGGAATGAAATCTATAAGATGACCATGAGACTTCGAGAGCAGAAGGAAAATCTTTTGAATGAGAAAACCTATCTATCAGATTCTCTAGCAGACATCTCTCACCAGATTAGAACTCCTTTGACTTCTTTAAACTTGATTAACGATTTACTTATGGATAATAGTTTTGATGATAGAAAAAAGCAAGAACTACTTCGAGATGAGCGAAGTCTCTTAAACCAGATTGAGTGGTTAATTTCATCACTGCTTAAAATCTCTAAGCTAGATGCGGAAACTATCACCATGGAAAAGAAAAAAGTCCGGGTGCAAAAGCTTTTTTTAAAGTGTCAAGAATCTTTATCCATTGTGTTAGAACTAAGAGGTCAAGAACTCAGCCTTGAACTTGAGGGAGAAGAATCCTTTGAGGGTGATTATTCATGGAGCTTAGAAGCCCTGACGAATCTGCTTAAGAATGCCATGGAACATACTACTGATGGTGGAAAGATTGTTCTTAGGAGCATGGAAAATCATCTTTATACTCAAATTCAAGTGATTAATTATGGGGAAGAAATCTCGGATAAAGATCTTCCCCACATATTTGAACGGTTCTATAGAGGAGAACATCAAAAGAGCCAAAGTTTTGGAATAGGTCTTGCTCTTACAAAAATGATTGTTACTAAGCAAGGCGGAATTATAAAGGTAACTAGCGATAGTATTGATGGGACTACTTTCACCTTAAGGTTTTATAAGAGTGTTATTTAGCTCTTGAGGAAGAGGTAAATAAACTAATTTCGGTAGGCGCCACTAAAAAAATGGGCGTACGAAGCTGATGCTGATGATATCGTAGAGTAGATCCTGAGGGGAATCCCTTTTATGTTGTTCAAAGTAAAAGGCAATCATTTTCTAAGGTAAATAATAAGTATGGTTCAGTATAGGAGCTGTAAAAGGACAGAGTACATTTTGTGCTTTGTCCTTTTTTTGAGGTTGAAGATACTTTAGTGTTTTGTAATGATGGCAGATTTCATGAGAATCTAAACTACACTTCTAATTAAAGTTACTTTACTAAATCAAGTTTTAAAACGGACTTATTACCTTATGTGACACTTTAGTAAGATTAGGGTCACTTGATTGAAAGATTGGTTCAGTATACTAAGGGCATAGTAAAGCTAGGAGGCAGAAATTAATGGAAATTTTAAGAGTTGAAAATTTAAGTAAGATCTACGGAAAAGGTGGCAATCAGGTAAAAGCTCTAGATAATGTATCCTTCGCTGTGGACCAAGGAGAGTTCGTAGCCATTATAGGACCTTCAGGATCAGGGAAATCCACATTACTTCATATTCTAGGTGGAGTGGACCAACCTACCAGTGGTAAAGTCTATATGGATGGTCAGGATGTCTATGGTCAAAATGAAGAGAATCTTGCCATTTTTAGAAGAAGACAAGTGGGACTAGTTTATCAGTTTTATAATTTGATTCCTGTACTTAATGTGACAGAAAACATGACATTACCCGTATTGCTGGATGGAAGAGAAGTCAATGCTCATAGGCTAGAAGAACTTTTAGATACGCTAAATCTTAAAGGTCGTGAAGCACATCTTCCCAATCAACTCTCCGGAGGTCAACAACAAAGAGTTAGTGTAGGGAGAGCTTTAATGAATGCTCCAGCCGTGGTATTGGCTGACGAGCCCACAGGAAATTTAGATTCCCAAAATAGCCAAGAGATTGTGGAGTTGCTAAAGGAATCTAACAAGAAATATCACCAAACCTTAATCATCATTACTCATGATGAGAACATAGCTCTTCAAGCTGATCGGATAATTAATATTGAAGACGGTACGATCACTCGAGATGAGGTGATTCGTCCATGAAAATTCTAAGTAAGATTACCTGGGAGAATTTAAAGAAAAATAAAACCAGGACCTTAGTGACCATTATTGGAATTATGCTTAGTGTGTCTTTATTTACGGCTGTGATCTCATCCATCTCCAGTGCTAAAAGTTACATGATTAACATCATTATTGAAGATGCAGGAAATTATCATGGCAAAGTTTATCAAGTAAATAGCAAAGATATTCAACCTATTTTCACTGATTCAGAAATAGCTTCTGTAAAAAAACTTCAAAATATAGGTTACGCTGAAATTGAAGGAATACAAAATGAATATAAGCCCTATCTTTTTGTAGGAGCTATGGATGACCAATTTGTTAAAGATATGCCCGTAAAGATTAAAGAGGGAAGTCTACCTAAAAATAATAAAGAAATCATTATTCCTGAGCATGTTCGAAATGATGGAGGTGTGACCTACCGGGTAGGAGAAGTCATCACATTAAACTTAGGAGAACGTCAATATGAAGGTGAAGTTCTTAATCAGCATAATAGTTTTATTTCAAAAGAAGAAAGTGCAGGAGAAGCTTTTTTAACTAATGAGAAGAGAGCCTACACTGTAGTTGGGATTTATGAAAGACCTGACTTCGAAGACTATTCTGCACCAGGTTACACAGCGCTGACCATTAGTGATGGCGCTGGACCCGATAACTTTGATATTTTTATTGAACTTAAAGATATGAGTAAAATTTACTCATTTATTGATCTTAACTTTCCGGATAAAGGAGCTGGGTACAATAGTGATTTGCTTCGCTTTAGTGGAAATTCGGATGACCAAGAATATAATGCTGTTCTTTATTCTTTGGCAGCTGTGTTGTCATTACTGATCATGTTTGGATCAGTTTCTCTCATTTACAACTCTTTCTCTATTTCTATCAGTGAAAGAAGTAAGCAATTTGGACTTTTAAAATCCATGGGAGCCACAAGAAAACAGGTTTTAAAAAGTGTGATTATAGAAGGCTTAATGCTTAGCGTTATTGGAATCCCTTTAGGATTACTTCTAGGACTAGTGGGAATCGGAACAACATTTAGATTATCCAGTACCCTTTTTAGCAACTTGGTAGATGGAGGGACTAAAACGAGAATAGGGCTAGAAATTGATCCTATAGCGCTAACTTTAGCCGCAGCCCTAGGTCTGATTACTGTACTAATATCAGCCTACATACCAGCAAAAAAAGCAGCTAAGCTATCGGTTATTGACTCCTTAAGACAAACAGATGACATTAAAATTAAACCAGGAAAGGTGAAAACAAATCGTTTAGTCTATAAAATGTTTGGATTTGAAGGCATGTTGGCGAGTAAAAACTTTAAGCGTAATCGGCGAAAATATCGCGCCACTGTAATCTCGCTGTTTATGAGTGTGGTGCTCTTTATCTCTGCATCTAGCTTTAGTAGTTATCTTCAAAAAAGTATTTCATCAGTCTCAAGTGAGACCCCCTACGATATCCAATATACGCTTATTCCTGATGATGATTTAAAAGTGGATGAAATAAAAGATATTTTACTTCAAGCAAAAGGGATAGAAGATTATTCCATAAGTTACATCACTAATCGTCAAGTGCTTTTTTTAAAAGACGATATTAATACAGAATATAAGAAAAGTTTAGACTCTGATGAATCGATGCAGTATTTTTATTATGATAAAGAATATTACCGTCTATATGCCGATTTTATTTTTGTTGACCAGCTATATTATGAGAAGATACTAAAGGAAAACAACATTGTGTTAGATGAAAAGAACGGTCCTCAGGGAATTTATTACAATCAACGTAAACAATATGATCCAGAGTCCGGCCGCTACTTAACAGGAGAATATTTAAAAGAAGGAAGATCAATTTCAGGAACACAACTTCGATTAAATGAATTTGAGAATGAGTACTTTACTGGTCTGATGAAGGGTGATGAATATATCTACACAGAATATAGAAATGATACTGACGTTTTTTATCTAGCATCTGAAATTGAAAATAAAGAGTCATTTGTGATGGCTTCTAGTTTAAATCAAATTCCCATGGTCTCATCTATTGGAGATAAAAATCAATTGAAAATTATCTATCCTATGGATGAATTAGAGGAAGTGTCTGGAGATTATGGAGCTTTTTATGGTTATCAGTTCGTCTTTAAAACCGATGAATCCATGGGTACTTTTGATGAGATGGTTACCCTATTAGAAAATAAGGGGCTACCGACTAATCGATTATATGATTATAGAGAAGGACTTAAAATTGAAAGGTCTATGATTGCCATCGTTAATATCTTTTCATTTGGATTTATTATATTGATCTCTTTGATTGCTGGTGCGAATGTGTTTAACACCATATCTACGAATATTCAGTTAAGGCGACGAGAGTTTGCCATGCTAAAATCCGTGGGAATGACAAAAAAAGGATTTAATAAGATGATGGTATTTGAATCCTTACTTTATGGGGTTAAAGGGATTCTCTATGGAATTCCAGTGGCTTTAGGTGTAACGTATCTGATTTATCGGTCTGTGTTACAAGGAGCAGATATTCAATTTTATGTTCCAGTAAACAGTATTATCATTGCGATTTTGAGTGTATTTATCGTGGTATTTGCCACCAGTATATTTGCCATGGATAAAATTAAAAAAGATAATCCTATTGATGCGCTGAAGAATGAAAACTTATAAGACTCAACTCTAAATCTCTTTTGTCATCTGGCTGATGACAAAAGAGATTTTACTTAACATCGAGGGGGTTTCGTATGTAGATAATCTTGCTCCATATATTGAACGTAAGTTGTTCACCCTAAATACCGGTCATGCAGCCACGGCCTATTTTGGACTTAAAAAAGGGTATACCACTGTACTAGAAGCTATCGCTGATAAGGATATTGAGGATAAG
>LSQX01150385.1_pt1 | contig 11211 bp, 9 predicted proteins | sample 654561 | NCBI WGS metagenome assembly LSQX01 (sample SAMN04489861, study PRJNA283612) | anaerobic digester metagenome | isolation source: 4 biogas reactors fed with cattle manure at either 37C or 55C with and... | place: Denmark: Kongens Lyngby | collected 2014 | reverse complement strand
GGAACACGGCATGAGCCTGACCCGGGCGGCGGCCGCCGCGGGGATACGGCGAATTCGACTTCACAAGGTGGTTCCTGTCATGAAATGGATCATTGTGGTCTTGTGTCTGCCCATGTGTGCGGGCGGTGCCGCCGCCCCCGTGGCCGGGACGACCACCGTGCCCGCGGTGGACGGACGGGCATACGAGATCGCGGTCCCCGCAAACGGGGCGGGTACCATCTCTTTCAGCGGCGCCTGCACCGACGACGGGAATCCCTGGTCGATGTCGGTGCAGGTCAGGAGAGGTTCCACAAGTCCGTGGGTGGAGATCAAGCGTGTGAATCTGCCTCGGGGGCTGGTCGAGTTCGCTCCGATAGTGCTGAACGACGAATCGGTGACCCATGTGAGGTTTGTACTGCATGGAGGCGGGGGGACCCCCTAGTTTTCCAGTTGCATGATCTCCCGCTACCTGCTATGATTCGATGCTGAAAGGACTAACCATGAAGACACTGCTCGCCGCCCTCCTCGCACTCGCCATGGTCGCCCCGCTCGCCGGGAGCGCCCAGGTCGTCCAGGTCACGCCGCGGGAGATCCAGGCCGTCGCCCTGGTCGTCCCGTGCGTGACCAACGGCACTGCGTCCACGGTGTCGTGGACGAACAACTCGGACGCCGACCTGCTTCCGATCACGCTGATGCAGGACATCGCCGTCGCGGGCCTGACCAACACCCTGGAGGTCACGTACCTGCCCCGGGTGTACGGCGCCGCGTCGAACGTCACCTACCGCGTCGGGGCCCCGGCCGCCCAGGTCGCCGGCGCCGAGTCCGTGCAGGCCCTGGCGAACTACCCCGTGCTGCGCAGGGGCGACGTCCTGACGTTCTCGTCCACTACGGGCGCGAACACCGCGACGAACGCCTACGTGAAGCTCTTCGTGACCTACGCCCGAATTCCATAATGCGGTTCCTCTCATACCATCTTACGCCCCCGGAGGGGGTGTATTTCTACGAGCTGGAGGGGGAGGCGATATCCTCCACCTCCAGGCCGCAGATCTGTGTGATGGCGAAGGAGCTGCACCGGAGGCACGGCGTCCCCCTTCCGGGGGATCCGTTCGAGAGCATCATGGCGTTCATGTGCCGGACGCTCCCGCCGGGGTACTGCACGGGGACTGCGCCCGCGCCCGACGGCCCCCGCTTCACCGTGAACGAGGTCAAGCGCAGAACGGAGAAGCTCTTCGGGCTTCCCGCGGCCGACCCCGTGCGAATCCGGGAGCGGCTGCTGGTCTGCGCCGGATGCCCGTGCAACCGGAAGACGACCTGCCCGTCATGCACGGGCATGCTCGACTGGGTGATCAGGAACATGGCGTCGAGGAGCAGGATCCCCGCCGACGACTTCGTGTATGTATGTTCCGCGTCCGGTGTGTTCGCGTCGGCCCTGGCCACGGTAGACGATCCGGGCGCGGTTCCGGATGGCACTCCCGACACGTGCTGGAGACGCAGACATGGCTGACACCGCCGAACATCCGTTCATGACCGTCGACGCCCGCGGGATCCCCGTGAACCGTCGCGTCTCGTCCGCGGCAGCCATGCGCGAGATCTACCGGAAATTCCAGGCCGAGGACCGCGCGGAGGCCGACCGGCGCAGGCGCATCCTCAACATCTACAACGGCAACCTCCCGTACAACACGGAGAAGCTGCGCCAGATGAACCTGGCGAACCTGACCAACATCAACCTGCTGGGCCTCAAGGGGTACATCGACGCGCGGGTCAGCGCCGTCACCGACCTCGCGCTGGACACAGTCCCGCTCGTCGAGCTGCGCCCCATCCCGATGGAGCGCGCCGGCCCGCTCGCCAGCAAGGCCGCGGAGGTCATCGCCGAAGAGTGGTCCACCACGCTGCGCGACGGCGGCACGGTGCTCCCCTGCCTGGCGGGCATGGTGCGCGAGTGCGACCTGTTCGGGCTGGGACCGGTCAGCTGGACCTCCGCGAGGGCGTACGAGCCCGTGTCGCTGCGCCGCGGGCAGCTCAAGTTCGCCATGGACGCCAGTGTGATCTCGTCGAAGAACGAGATCTACATGTTCGAGTCCCCCGTCCCCATCCACTATTTCATGAGGCTCTTCGACCACCCCGACTCCGCGAGGGAGGAGGGATGGGACATCAAGGCCGTCAAGAAGTACCTGATCGAGGTGTACAAGTCCGAGGTCACGACCGAGTCGCAGGCCGGCGATTCCACGGGGACTTCGGTCGACGAGTCGGTCCTGATCGAGATGCGGCAGAACCGGTGGGTCGAGACCAGCCAGTTCAAGGTCCTGCGCCTGCTCCATGCCTACATCAAGGAGAAGAACGGAAAGATCCGCCACTCGATCTGCTCCACCACGGCCGAGCCGGACATGTTCCTGTTCGACAAGGAGGACGCGTACGAGAACATGGACCAGTGCCTGATCTGGCTCCCCGCGTCGGTCGTCGAGGCCGAGGCGCGGGCGTCCCGCGGCATCGCGTCCTACGTGGCGCCGATCGAGGACGTCAACAACCGGCTGGCCTGCCAGATGTACGACGCGGGGTTCCGCGCCGGCAGCTTCATGCTGGTCAGCAAGTCCCCCGGCCAGCAGCACCAGCAGTCCATCGTCGAGCGCGGCCCCTACACGATCATCCCGGGCGACCTGGTCCCGGCGCAGGCCCAGGTCGTGGCCCCCAACATCCAGCAGCTGGCGTCGCTGCGCGAGATGGGGGCCCACATCGGGTACAACAACGCCACGGGAGTGCGCGGGGCCGGCGCCCTGCCGGAGCGCATGTACTCCGGGGCCGACCGGAAGACCAGGGAGCAGGTCGTATCAGAGGAGTACTCGCGGGCGCGCGGCGAGTTCTCCCTGTTTGCCACGCGTACGCTGGCCATCGACAAGGTCTTCCGCGAGACGTTCCGCCGGTTCATGAATCTCGTGAACAGCGAGCACGACGAGTTCCCGGAGATCGACGACTTCATCAGACGGTGCGAGAACCGCGGCGTGTCACGCGAGATGCTCAAGAAGGCCACCGAGTTCTACACGGTCTACACCAACCGCATCCTCGTCACGGGCGGAGGCACCGCGTACGCGGGCGTGCTGACGCAGCTCCTGTCCGGCTTCGGCGGGTCTTTCGACGAGCCCGGCCGCAACATGATCACCCGCGACATCGTGAAGTACCGCCTCGGCAGCAAGGCCGCGGACCGGTACCGCCCCGAGGAGACGCGGGACAAGGCCCCGTCCGACGCCATGTCGCTGGCCGTGCTGGAGAACAACAGCATCCGCCGCGGCGAGGCGGCCCTCGTGGGCGTCGACCAGCTGCACTGGACGCACATCCCCGTGCACGGGCAGATCATCGACGAGATCGCGCAGATCTACCAGCAGTCCCCGCAGCAGATCCAGGATCCGCAGCGGATGCTCAACATCCTGCAGGGCGCCAGCCAGCACATCCAGCGGCACGTCCAGCTCGGCGGGATGCAGCCGGGGATGAAGGAAAGAGCCAAGCAGGTCATGACCAGGCTGGCCTCCCTCTCCCCGCTCATCAAGGGCCTCACGCTCATGGCGGCCACGATCGAGCGCCAGCGCAAGGCCGAGATGGAGCGCCGGCAGAAGGAGCTGGCCGAGCTCCAGCAGCGCGCGCAGGGCCATGAGGCCGCGGTCGCCATGCACGAGCAGGACAACAAGGCCAGGCTCAAGATGCGCGAGCAGGACCTCATGCACGTGGCCCGGATGAAGAAGGTGGACCAGGACCGCGAGGTTGCCCTCGCCAAGGCCGAGGCCGACAGCAAGATATCCATCGCCCGGCAGACCGCGCGCATCGCGCAGGGATCGTCCACCATGGGATATAGCCCGATGCAGCCCATGTCGGAGCCTCGCGAGTTCACCGAGCCCGCGGGGGCGGAGGAGGTGTTCTGATGGCCCGCCGCAAGCCCACTGTCTCGCAGGTGCTCGACCTCAAGCACTACTCGCGACTGTTCGCCAAGGGAGTCGTCCTGCCGGAGGCCACCATCGACGTCGAGGTCCGCCTGGAGGCGGTCGGCGACGGCGAGCTCTCCGCGGCGTGGTTCGAGCACCGCCGTGCGGAGGAGATGCGGACGCCGCTGGTCTGCGTGCCTGCGAGCGACGCGGGGCACGAGGGCGTGGCCGTGCTGCGGAACCCGGAGATGGCCGGCATGTTCGCGCAGTCCGTCCAGTTCCACGGGCTCCCCCGCACGATCCAGACCTGGGTCGGACTCGCGGACTACACGCAGTCGGGTGACATGATGATCGCCGTGATGCGCGACGGCGGAGCGGTCCACGAGGAGATCATCCCCGAGGAGTTCGCCAGGGCGCGCAAGGCGGAGCTGGCCAAGGTTTTCAGGGGCGACAAGTTCGTCGTCTCGTCGGTGGTGGAGGGGTTCCTCGCCAGGGCGGGCCGGTATTCGGAGCAAGACCGCACGCGCTTCCTGCATGAACTGCAGATGCTGCAGCAGCTGTGCGACATGAACTGCCTGTCGCTCGTGGGGGCCAATATGCACGCGGGGAGGATTGGATGAACCAGGCTTTAGTCGACCGTCTATCTGCCATGCTCTCGGCGCCCCGGGGCGTGATCCGGAAGGATCCCGTGGTCCGGCTCGCCGAGATGTTCGGGCCGGAGGGGGACAGGGAGAAGTTCCTCCGGTGGGCGTCCGACGAGACGACCCGCGCCATGCGCGCCGTGCTGCTCGATCTGGCCGTCAACGTCCCCGCCCCGCTGGCATCGGCCGATGTCCATGTCCAGTACGGGGTCACATCCGGCATCCAGCTGGCCCTGCGCATTCTGGAGGACCCCACCATCCTGTTCTCGCAGCTTTTCCAGCCGGAGGCGGGAGAGCCTCCGGAGGCTGACTACACCACGAACCCGTACGGGGAGGAACTAGAGCAATGAAGTCAACTACAGATGTCGCGGCCGATACCGTATTGGCCATGCAGAATTTGGCAGGAGGGGCCGGCGACGGCGCCGCTTCCTCCCCGGCGGCCCCCGTCCCTCCTGCGGGGGATACGCACGAAGCCGCCCCTCCTGCCACTCCTTCCCCCGCGCCTGCCCCGGAGGCGGTTCCCGCGCCCGAGCCCGCACCCATCCCGCCCCCGCTGGACCCGCTTGTGCAGGGCGCGTTGTCAGCGTTCAACGCCGACCTCGTCCCTCCGCCGCCCGCGGAGCCCCCCGCGCCGGAGTCCGCCCCGGAGCCCGAGATGACCCCGGAGGAGCAGGAGGCGATCGAGGAGGAGGCCAGGCGCAATCCGCAGGCGGGCCGTGTCTTCGCCCGGCTGCGTGCCGAGGTCAAGGAGGCCAGGCGCCGCGCCGAGGACGCCGAGAGGGCACGGGCGGAGTTCCAGGCGCAGCAGGAGAAGCTGGGGGAGGAGCGCGCCCGGTTCGCGAAGGAGCTGGAGGAGAAGGACCGCGCCGTGGCCGACCTGCAGGAGCGTCTCGGCCGGGTCAACCTGGAGGCGTCCCCCAAGTTCCAGCAGAAGTACGATCTGCGCATCCAGGAGTCCATCGGCCGTCTGGCCAACAACCTGGTGAAGTGGGGCAAGGTCGAGCAGGACAAGGCGTCCCAGCTGGCCACGCGGCTCGTCCGGGCCACCCCGGACCAGCTCGATGCCGAGCTGTCGAAGGTCAGCCCCGCCATAGCCGGCATGGTCATGAGCGCCTGGCAGGATGTCCAGGGCATCTCCACGGAGCGGCAGGCCGCGCTGCAGGAGTGGAAGAAGTCCATGGCGGCGCTGAAGATCGAGGAGACGCAGAACATGACGCAGGAGGCCATCCGGCAGCGTCAGGCGCTGGCGGAGAAGGCCGTGGAGGAGGCCGCCGGATCCGGGTGCTTCGTCTACCGCGACATCGGCACGCCCGAGTCCAAGGCCGCCTCCAAGCAGTACCGCGACGCGTTCGCCGGGTTCGTCCAGAACGCCACGCAGAGCGAGCTCGTGCGCAAGGCCGCCGACGGCTTCGCGGCGCCCACTTTGTACCAGGTCATCAAGCTGCAGGCGGACCGCATCAAGCAGCTGGAGGCCAGCGCGGCGTCCCGCAGGGCCGTGTCCGAGCTTCCGGTCGGGGCCTACGACCCCGCCGCGACCCCGGGGTCCGTGCAGCCGCACGTGGTCCCGGTCGTCAAGGGCAACTCGCCGCTCGAGAGGGCCGAGAACGCCGCCGCGCAGGCCGTGCGCACGTTCCAGGCCGTCCAGCGCAGATAGGCCTGGCCGAATCTTGTTGACGCGGACATTCCACTATGGTATGTTCGTATCGTTACCGGGTGTAGTTCCCCGCGCCCCCGGCGCGGAACAGAGGGGTCTATTCTGCTTGCCCCGGCAGGGACACGGACGCAGTCCTTGGATGCGGCCACTGTTTCTCCTGACAACCTAGCAACTTCCGCACAGCGGAAGGAGGCAACCAAAATGGCAACCTTTACCCGTACTGACAATCTCGGTACCGCCGTCGCGTTTGAGCGTTCCGGCGGTACGACCACCTCCGGCGTCGCCGGAGGTCGTACCCTCGCATCCCCCGTCATCCAGCCTGTCGATGGGACCACGGCAGCCGCGGCCTTCAACCAGGTCATGACGAAGTACGCGGAGAACTTCGACCCTTTCATCCAGAAGGCGAGCATCGAGCAGCCCCGCTTCTGGCATGACCGGATCCCCCGCGGCGCGTACACGCTCTTCAGCGGCGCGTCCAAGGAGACCCGGATCTTCCGCGGCGGCCTGGTCCACTACGCCGGCCTCGCGCACTGGGGCGATGTCGTCGACTACGCGTCGGCGACCGGCTCGTTCAACGGGCAGGCCTACCCCGCTACCATGCCCGCTCCCGTCACGTACGGGTACAGCTGGGAAAAGCTCCAGTGGGGCGGCAAGAACATGGCCTGGGCGTCGGATCCGATCCACCAGGACATGTTCCGCTTCACGCAGGAGGCGCAGACCCAGCTGGCATGGATCCTGCAGTCCGGCATCGACTTCGCGTTCTCGCACCAGGAGGTGTGGAACCGCGACAACTACATCTACGCCGCCGTCCAGAACGGCCGGGCCTTCATCATGGCCCCCGGCGGAGAATCCGCGCCGGTCACGGGTCAGTTCTACTACAACCCGTACAGCTACGGGGATGCCCCCCTGCTCAGCAAGGTCCCCCACATCGTGTTCCCGGTCGACCAGGAGGTCGAGCCGCTGAACTTCGATGTGCTGGACTTCGCCCATGACGCCCTGTCGGTCCGCGCCCCCGCGGGAGGCATCGGCATGGACAGCGGCAAGCCCGTCTTCGGCCTGCCGATCTCGATGCGCGACTTCGAGAAGTACGTCAAGGGCAACGCGGCCGAGCTCGAGGCGTGGCGCCAGGCGTACCCGCAGGAGCTCATCAAGGGCTACGGCATGCTGCTGAAGAACTACCGCTACTACGGTCTGGTCGAGGACACCAACCAGCTGCGGTTCAAGATCGCCAAGGTCGTCACCGCCGCGCAGGCCACCGCCGCCGGCATCACGGTCTTCGGCGACAGCGCCTCCACCAAGCTGTGGGTCGCCGAGTACGTCGCCCCGCGCAAGCTGGGCCGCACCAGCGCCACGTCGATCGGCGTCCCCGAGGAGAACATGGACTACATCAAGGCCGAGCTGGCGATCAGCCCGATCTTCATGAACAACGTGTTCACCAATCAGTTCGTCCCCGCGACGCCCGACCTCGGCAGCGGCACCAGCTTCGGTGCGCAGCCGGGCCTGAACGGCAACTGGGGATGGCAGAACATCCTCGACAAGACCACGAACCCCCACGGCAAGGTCGGCAACTTCTACGGCACGTACGAGATCTTCCCGAAGCCGGAGTCGAACTTCGTCAACGCGACGGCGTTCCTCTACCGCCGCTGCACGGAGAGCCTCCGCGCGCGCTGCCCGGTCAACATCGACGACGACACCGCCTCGACGGCGAACATCGTCTCGACGGACGTGACCGCGGCGGCCGCCGGCGAGGAGATCGCCGACGCGCTCATCGAGATCAAGCTGACCAAGACCATCGACGCCACGATCGGCACACCGGTCTCGATCGCCGTCGTGGACAAGAACTCCTCGGACGGCGTGATCTACGGCGTGGTCGTGAAGGCCAGCGCGGCCCCCACGTACACGGTGGCGATCACCGATGTCAACGACGTCGCCGGCTCGGGCACCGGCGGAGACACGTACTTCACGTCCGCGAACTTCCCGGCCACCGGGGCGGTCACCGTCCTGTAGGACCCTGATGCTGCATCCACGGCCCGTCTCGCCCCCAAGGCGGGGCGGGCCGTTTTATTAGGAGAAGGAAATGGAACTGCTCACGACGATCAACGAGGCGTACCCGCGGGCCGCCGAGCCGCTCACCCTGCAGACGATCGTGTTCTCCCTCGGCCCCGAGGTTTCCCTCGTCCAGGAGGACGAGGTGTTCGAGTACGCCGCCGCGACCATGTCGGGCGGCATCCCCCTGTCCCATCCGGTGGCGGTGGGCACGGTCCCCTTTGTGTTCCTGCGCGGCCTGTGCATGGTCCCGGGCGTGGATGTGCAGGTCGTGTCCACGATCGACCCCGTCACCCTCGCCCGGACCTCGATGGTCCAGTTCATCGGCACGACGTACGAGCTTGCCGAGGGCGATGTGATCCACGTGTCCTACTACACCCCCGCGGACGACGCCACGGCGGTCTTCACCGCGACGGACAGGTCCATCGAGGAGGACGACACGCACGCCGGGGCGGACCTGCTTCTGGACATTCCGGCGGTGGAGAACGCGGTAGAATCCACGTTCAAGGTGTTCATCGACGGCGTGGAGGCCGAGTCCGGATGGACCGTCGCCACGGAGTCCCGGGAGGTCGGCGGAGCCACGGTCACGGCCGTCACGTCCGTCACCGTGGAGGGCGCGTCAATCATGGAGGACGGCCAGACGGTCCTGGTCACCTACCGGAGCATCGCGGCATTGTGAACTGGAAGCTGGCAGGCCTCTCGTTGTTCGTGCTCGCCTCCGTGCTGGTCGCGCAGCAGGCGGCGGACTCGCGGATCTCGTCGCGCCAGGTGTCCGTCAGGGCGGGCAGGGTCCTCGCCGGAGACAGTCTTACCAGGGCGGCGGAGGACATCCACGCGTACAACACATCCGTCCCGTCCGGGGGCGTGTCGCGCGCCCAGGCCGTGCAGACCATACAGGCTGTGTCCGCGACCATCGTCAGCAACCAGACGGACGCGATGTTCGAGGAGGCGGGCCTGGGCCTGCGCTTCTCCGTCACCGGCTTCTACGACATGGCCGTCGGAGGGACCGTGTCCGTCGAGAACGCCGCCGTGCGGAACTTCACCAACGCCGCGGCCACGCTCTCCACGGATATTCTGAATGTGGACGTGCTCCGCGGAGGCGCAGCCGTGCATGCGTCTGATCTGACCGCGTACGTGGACGGGGAGCTCGCGGATCTCGCCGCGTCCAACCTGACCGTCCTGGCGGGGCTCGACGCGGACACGCTGCGCGGGGAGACCCTGCGGGCGGGGACCCTGTCGGCGGACCGCATCATCGGCGTCTCGTCGCAGGAGCAGGTGCGCCTCGTGAAGATCGGGGAGTTCACGGAGGTATATTCCACCATGTCGTCCAACCTCGTGCGCGACATCGTCGCGAACACACAGTTCCGCGACATCATCCGGACGAACTACACCGTGACTGATTTCGGCAGCGTGACGAACTACACCACGGTCGTGTCGACCAACGACTTCACCGAGGCGGAGACGAACTGGGTCGCGAATTTCTACGTGTACCCCTTCCAGGCGGAGGTTACCAACTGTGTCGACGTCGCCCACCCGTACACCAACATCGTGGTGACGACGAACGAGACGGTCGTGACGACGAACACCGTCTACGGCACGAACTACGTCGAGGTGTGCACGGTGTCCACCAACGATTTCCTCGGCACGAACTTCGTGTTCGGCGCCACCAACGAGTACAACTACACGGAGTCCAACCCCGTTGGAGGCACCAACTACGTTCTGTGCGGCATGATCGAGACCAACCAGCTGGGATGGGTGGAGACGAACGTGTACCCGCAGATCACCGGCATCGTCACTCCCGTCGTGACCACCAACCGGGAGAGCGCCAGCCGGCACCTCGGGTATGTCTGGACGAACCAGGTCACGCTGTACTACCCGCCCGGGACGCTCAAGACGAACATGGAGGGGAGGGTGTACATCGACGAGCCCGCGGGGACACAGCCGCCGGGCAACGGGTCGTCGACCAGTCCGTGGCTGATCTCGGACATCCGGCATCTGGCGTGGTGCAAGGGGCAGGATCATTATTCCCGAAAGTATTACAAACAGACAGCGGACATAGACGCCACCGAGACCTACCTTTGGAATTTCATGGGCAGCAACCATGTCGAGGGGTTCGAGGGCATACCTGCCGCGTCTAGACAAGGGAGTGCCATCGAGCGGGAATGGGGGAACGATAAGGCTAATTCGTATGTCACTTACGATGGGCAGGGGCATTCTATAATGGGGTTGTGGAAGTCGGTCCGGGGTCGCGAGCCGGTCAGTTTCAGAAGCGATTCCAGGTATGGACTGTTCATGAACGCACGACGTTCCACCATCAGGAATTTGGTTTTAGGAGGATACCTGAAGGTGCGGCGCACGGATCGGTCGTTGGAGAGCGCCGATATTGTGAGGGTCGGCGGAGTCACCGGATGGTATATCTCTCCGGATATCTGGACGGGAATCGTCTCCTGCATCGACATAGATGTTTCGCATACGGTTCCTGTGCTTTTCAATTTTGGCGGGTTGGCCGGGCAGATTACAAGAGGCTTCGCTCCCGGTCTGCGGGTATACGATGTGACATGCGGGGGGAGTTATGTCTTGGGCATAAATTATAAAATCTTCTACGGCTGTGTCGGAGAATTATTCGGACGTTTCTCCTCCGAAGACAGTTCTACGAGTTATGGATTCGAGGTTAAGCGGGCGTTGATTCTTGCGCAGATGGAAGTGTATCACGCATACCACGGGAGAGTAAATAATTTTGCCTCCTATGGCGGTATAGGCCCGCCCACGAGCGGGTACGATATAAATTACCGGGCGGTCGGGAACTACGGCATCCGCCGGTATTTCCAGAGTTGCGAGAACCCGAAAGACTACAGGGCCTATGCGGTGTTCGGCTTGAACTTCGACGAGACGACATCTAGCGGGGACAGGTCTATTCCGTTGTACGACGGGTTCGTCGCCGGGTTCGATGAATACCACGCGTATGGAGCGTACGGCCTTATGT